>SPJK01090934.1_pt1 | contig 16018 bp, 10 predicted proteins | sample 3741771 | NCBI WGS metagenome assembly SPJK01 (sample SAMN10925997, study PRJNA522277) | cold seep metagenome | isolation source: Elba SIP-enriched marine methane seep metagenome, extraction at timepoint T2 | place: Italy: coast of Elba, Mediterranean Sea | reverse complement strand
TCTTGAAGCGATTTAAGAACTTCTTCAGAAGCTGATTGGTTGGTGGCTTCTTGGTAACCCCAGGCGAATTGAGCTTCAAGTTCATTAGGATGACTAGCTTTAATTCGTTTGGCAAAGCCCTCAGCGAGCTCGATATACGTCGGATCGTTCATCGTGACGAACGCTTGGAGTGGCGTGTTCGTTTGATCGCGTTTGGCTGCGCAAACTTCACGACTGGGTTGATCGAAGGTGACCAGACTTGGGTACGGCGAGGTTCGTTTCCAGTAGGTATAAATAGCACGTCGGAATCGGTCTTCGTTCTCAGCGGTTTTCCAATCACCGTCATTGTAGACGCTCCTCCAAACACCTTTCGGTTGATAAGGCATGACAGGCGGTCCATACAGCTGATCGTTGAAATAACCTGACAAGACGAGAGCTTGATCACGTACCATTTCTGCTGGAAGGCGGGTCCTCGGCCCTCTTGCGAGCCAGCGATTGTTAGGATCGTTTTTAAACAAATGCTCATTCGTTTTGCTTGACTGACGATAGGTTGAGGACAAAACAAGATCTTTGAGCAAAGGTTTCAATCGCCATTCATGTTCTGCCGTGAGTCGATGTGCTAAATCGTCAAGTAGTTCGGGATGTGTGGGCCTTTCGCCCGTGGTGCCAAAGTCATCGAGTGTCGAGGAGAGACCGTTACCAAAAAGTTGATGCCAAATGCGATTAACCCATACTCGTGCCGTTAAAGGATTGTCTCTTGAGACCACCCATTGCGACATGGCAAGCCGAGATTTGGCGTCTTGATTTCCAGTTTTGAAAATAGCAGGTATAGAGGGTTCTAGCTCTGTTCCTTTTACGAGGAAATTCCCTCGTTCAAAAAGATAGTTGGGGCGACGATGCTCAGCTGGTCTCTCTGCCATTATCGGGACGTCAACGGATTTAATTCCTTCTCTTTTCTTGACCAGTTCGTGGCGACGTACTAATGCTTCTTGCCTCAGTGAGTCGCTCGCAAATTCAGTCCATGAGGGGTTATCGCTCACGGCGAGTCGGAATCGCCGCATCACAAGAGCACCCTGTCCGTCCAGGGTCTTGTCATGCTTAAAGGTAAATCGAATTTTATCTTCTTCGGTGACTTTGAAGTCTCCACTCATTTGTTGATCAACAACAAACACCGCCCAGCGAGGTCGAAAGATACGGCTGTAAGCTGACCAACCGCCAGACGAATCGACTAGGGTTTCGTTTGCGGGGAAAAAAGGTGAAGCCTCGTCAGATAGCACATCGGCGAAAAAGATCTCTTGCTCGCTGCCGTCGGCTCGAATTAAGAACGCTTGGATGCGAGAGAGAACAAACCCATATTCAGGATTTTGCAAAGCTTCTTCGATTGATTTGGGCAAGGCATCGATTCGAATTGCCCTAAGCTCGCCTGGGACAGGCTTCGCTACGACCGTATAAAAAGAACGGTCCGACACGGTTCCAGACGCGATGACCTCATCACCGTTAGCAGCGGAACCATTGATGGAGTCATTGTATTCTTGAATACCTAGTTTGGTATCACCGGTAGAATTGGCATCAAGGATTGATAGACCTTGCCAAGTGATGCCGTCTTGATTCATGAAAGCAAGAACTTGCTGATGTAGATTTTGATCAATCGAATTGATTTGGTCATCTAGCTCCTTTGCCTGTTCGTTATCTTTTTGAGAGCGCGGAACCTTTAGTTTCGGCCAGTCTTCGCTTAGATCGCAGTCTTGAGTTGAATTGAAATAACCTGCGAATTGATAGTAGTCTTCTTGCGTGATCGGATCGTAAGGGTGGTCGTGGCATTTGGCACACGCCATGGTTAAACCTTGAACGGCTTGCCAGGTGGTATCGACTCGATCGATTACAGCTGCGATGCGGAACTCTTCGTCGTCAGTTCCCCCTTCATGATTCGTTTGCGTGTTGCGATGAAACGCGGTTGCTAACTGTGAATCGATGGTGCTGTTTGAAAGCTGATCACCCGCAAGCTGGTGAATCAAAAACTCATCGTAGGGCATATCCTTATTAAAGGCTCGTATCAACCAATCACGATACGGCCAAACTATTCGATGGCGGTCCCTTTCATAACCACAGGTATCCGCGTAACGAGCCAAGTCAAGCCAGACCGACGCCCACCGTTCACCAAATTTTGGAGAGGTTAATAGTTCATCGACAATCGTCGCATAGTTGTCGTTAGTAGGGTTTTTCTTAAGTCTTTCAATGAGTTGACGACTTGGGGGCAAACCTGTCAAGTCAAAAGAGACGCGTCGAAGCCACTCTTCGGGAGATGCTTCTTCATTTGGTTCATGCCCATTTGCTTGTTGTGCTGCGAGAATGTAGTGGTCAACCGCCGAGCGGGGCCATGTCGATTCAAGACTAGGTTTTTCCTTCTCAAGAACCGGTTTGAAAGCCCAAGGCAATTCCCATTCGGCTCCTTGCTCGATCCATTTGCTGATGATTGAAGTTTCTTCAGGATTTAGAGCTTCGCCATGCTCTGGTGGAGGCATGCGAATGTAGGGATCCTCATCAATAATACGAAGTACAATTTCTGAATCATCCGGATTGCCTGGTAGTAAGGCAGGGCCTGAGTCAGACTCACCCAGTAGGGAGTCTTTTAAGATTAGATTCAGCCCACCCGATTGTTTGACACCGCCATGGCAAGCAAAGCAATGTTTTGCGAGTATTGGTCGGACTTGCTGGTCGAAAAGAATCTTCGATTCATTTGCATTGCTTGTGGCTCCTAGAAAGAAACCAATAACAATGGTCAAACAACGAATCAGCTCACAGCAAACGGTTTGGCTGTGGAGATTTAGTTGATGGATTGCCTTTGGCGACATAGATGAGTGCCAGAAGTTGTCGATTAATGCAAGAATCTACAACTTTCAGCCTACGCGCCAAAGGAAGTCATGGCAAGACGATTTAAACTAAGCTAGGGAAAATGTTTTTTTCGGTTTTTCATTTTTTTTGACTCAGATGCGATTAAACCGCCGCACTTACGGGGTCTCGGAAGCGGTAGCCGATACCTCGTACGGTTTCAATCAAGTCAGCATGGCGAAGCATTTTTTTACGAAGTGCTCTAACATGGACATCGATTGTTCTTTCTAGCACAAGCGAATCTCCTCCAAGAGCAGCATCGATTAATTCAGAGCGACTGAAAACTCGACCGGGCTGACGAATGAGCGTTTCCAGTATGCCAAATTCGCTTGGCGTCAAATCGAGAAGTTCTTCGTTAATAGTAACGCGATGACGTTCTCGATCAACGAGAACTCCCTGGCTAACCAGTACCTTTCCGGAATGAGCTTGTCCTTTGCGGCGCCGGAGCAGTGCTCGGACTCTTTCAAGTAATACTTTTACGCTGAACGGTTTGGAGACATAGTCGTCGGCTCCGACCGAAAAGCCAGCAACTTGATCGGTCTCTTCCGACTTTGCTGTTAGCATAAGAATGAGCATCTCTTGAGAAACGGGATCAGCCCTTAAGCGTCGGCAGATCTCAAGACCGTCTATGCTTGGAAGCATAAGATCAAGAACAACAAGATCAGGATTCCTTAGCTTTGCTTGGTTAAGTCCATCCTGTCCATCGTTAGAGACAAGAGTTTCGTAACCATCTTGTTGGAGGTTGTAATCCAGAACGTCTGCCAACGATCGGTCATCTTCGACTATCAAAATCGAGGCTTTAGCCATGAATGAATTCCTATGCAATTAGAAGATCAGGTAAGTAAGGGTTAAGTAGGACGTTGAAACTCGTGGCGATGGCGTGTGATCTCACCTTCAACCAAGTAAATGACATCTTCCGCAATGTTCGTTGCGTGATCAGCAATTCGCTCAATGTGCCTTGAGGCTGAGAATAAGTGCAAGGCTGGCACAACTTGTTGAGGATTCTCTTGTATTAGATCGTAGACTTCATCAATAAGTCGGCGGTTGTAAGCATCAACCTCGTCATCCTTTTGACAAACTCTTCTAGCGAGTTCTGAATCTGAATCGACAAAAGCGTCGAGGGCATCTCGAACCATCTCCGTTGTCTTGTCTGCCATCGGCTCAAGGATAGAAGGCAATTGCAAGTTAACGTTGACTGAGAGTGCGTCGTTGCGTTCACCAATATTGACCGCGAGGTCAGCAATTCTTTCAAGATCACTATTCACTTTTAGAATGGTTGTAATGCGTCGAAGATCAATGGCAACCGGCTGATGAAGCGCCAGCATTTTTAGGCATTCTTCTTCGATGATTACTTCACGCCCATTAACACGTGATTCACGTTGGGCTAGTTCGTCCGAGATGCCAGGCTTTCGGTCACAAAGCGCGCGACATGCCAAGCGAATCATTTCCTCTACCATGGATGATTGAGAGAGCAGATCTTGTTCTAAAGAACTTATATCACGCTCGAAGTGCTTGGTCATGTTTAATTCTCCTTAATGAAATTCCATTAACAATCGATATCTATCCATGTAGTTTGATTAGCCAAATCGGCCAGTGATGTAATCCTCGGTTTGCTGCTCGACAGGGTTCGTAAAGAGTTGGTTGGTAGCACCCACTTCAATCAGTTTTCCTTGGTAGAAGAAGGCTGTCTGATCTGAAACCCGTGCTGCTTGCTGCATGTTATGCGTAACAATAACGATGGTGTACTCATGCTTCAGTTCAAAGATCAAATCTTCGATTCGAGATGTTGACGCCGGGTCCAAAGCACTTGCTGGTTCATCCATCAACAGAACTTTTGGATCTGTTGCCAAGGCTCTAGCAATACAGAGACGCTGCTGTTGTCCACCCGATAGATTTAGGGCCGAATCGTCCAGACGATCTTTAACTTCTTCCCACAACGCTGCGTTCTTTAAACAGCGTTCGGTTATTTCGTAAAGCTTAGACTTGTTCTTCTCACCAGCAACTCGAGGCCCATAAGCGATATTGTCAAAGATTGACTTAGGAAACGGATTTGATCTTTGGAAGACCATACCTACGCGCTTGCGCAGTTCAACAACATCAACTCGCGAGCCATGAATATCGTGTCCATCAAGCATTACATCTCCGGTATGGCGAGTACCGTCGATCATGTCATTCATTCGGTTCATACAGCGAAGTAACGTACTTTTTCCACAACCGGATGGACCAATGAATGCGGTGACGCAATTTTCAGGGACTTGCAGGTTAATATCAAACAGCGCTTGATTGGCTCCATAGAAGAAATCAAGATTCTTAACTTCAATCTTGGAGGCAGCACCAGCAAGCTCATCGGCGGACCTAGCAGATCGTAAGGCTTCTGAGCTGGGAGGGCGAATCGTGGTTCTCGTCTGTTCTGTTGTGGAGGTTTCCAAGAGATTGGTCCCTATGAATTGGTATAGTTTAAAGACCTTTGATCACCACTTAATGCGTTTGCCGTATTTTGATCTTACCCAAACGGCACCAGCGTTCATGATTATTAATACAGCTAGGAGTAGTATGATAGCGGCTGAGGCAAGGCCGTGAAATTCTTTCTGGGGGCGTGATGCCCAGTCGTAGATAATCAATGGCATTACCGTGAACTTATCTAATAAAGATTGTGGGGCAAAGTTCATATAAGAGATTGAACTTATCAAAACGAGCGGAGCTGCTTCTCCAAGAGCTCTTGAAATGGCCAAAATTACTCCCGTCATCATTCCTGGCAAAGCCGCAGGAAGAACCTGATGCCACACGGTTTGCCAGCGTGTTGCTCCCAAGGCATAGGAGGATTGACGAATAGATCCAGGCACGGCTCTTAAAGCTTCTTGAGCAGCAAGGATGACGATCGGCAGAACCACTAACGATAGAGTCAAAGCGCCGGCCAAGACGCTTCTTTGTAGTTGCATGGCCCGTACAAAGAGCCCGAGGCCTAGAATTCCATAAACGATAGATGGAACGCCAGCCAAATTAGCTATGTTTAATTGCACCAGTTTGCGCCACCAACTGTTGGATGAGTATTCCTCAAGATAGACGGCACATCCAATCCCGGTTGGTACCGAGAACAAAGCAGTAAGAGCAATAACATAAAGACTGCCCAAAAGAGCCACATAGATTCCCGATTCTTCAGCTGAACTTGATGAAAGTGAAGTAATGAGAGTCCAGCTTAACCAGCTGCTTCCTTGGTAGAAGACACTTGCTAGTAGTCCGATCAGTGCTGCGACACAAACGAAGGTAGCAAAGGCGCAAAGCCAGCCGAAGACATCGGAAGCTAAATAGCTTCGTTGTTTATTCAAGCTGTTTTGAGCGGCGCTATTACTCATTCGTATTGCTCCCTCATTCTGCTTAGAACCCATTGAGCGATGATATTTATAAACAAAGTGATGACAAACAGTGCAAAACCGACAGCAAACATTGCTTTGAATGCAATGGATCCAGCAGGAGCATCTCCAGCACTGACGCTCACAATATAAGCTGTCATCGTTTGGACCCCTTCAAGCATATTCAGAGTCATTGTTGGCTCCCCACCTGCTGCCAGCGTTACAGCCATGGACTCACCGATTGCACGAGAAATAGCTAGTAAAAAAGACGCGACAATTCCGGATAGAGCTGCAGGGACTACCACACGCATGGTGACATCTAGCTTTGTCGCGCCGAGGGCATAAGCGGCTGATCTTAATTCACGTGGGACGGATCTCAGAACATCTTCACTAAGTGAGATGATCATTGGCAAAATCATAAAGCCGACCACAATTCCAGCACTTAGTGCATTGTAAACGCTATCCGAATCAAACAGATAGCGAATGCATGGGGAGACCGTTGTAATTGCAATCACACCGTAAACAACCGATGGTATACCGGCTAAGACTTCAAGTATTGGTTTGACTATTTCTCTGACCGTTGAACTTGCGTATTCGCTTAGATAAATAGCTGCTCCTAAGCCTAAGGGACCCGCCACCATAATCGCACCAAGCGTTACTAAGAAGGTTCCGCAAACGAGCGGAAGGATTCCAAATTCTCGCTGTTCTTCGTTGAACAAAGGAGTCCATTCCGTGCCTGTAAGAAATTTCTTAAGCGTGACCTCAGGTAAACTAAAAAATTGTACTGATTCCCAAAGTAAGATAACAACAATTCCAACAGTCGTTAGAACTGAAGCAGCAGCACATAGCATCAATCCATAGCGAATTGCCGTTTCGGATTGATACGGTTTGTTGCGTTGAATCGCTGAAAGATCAACGTTTTGCTCAACGGTTGACATTTCTAATTTGCGCTAACTGGGGTTAATAAAAGTGATTCCAAGGAAGATTGATTTTCCAAAGCAACTTCATCAGAAACGGGCACGTAGCCTACCTTTTCAGCCATGGCGCCGGTGTTCTTTAGAAAGAAGTCGACAAAGATTTTACCTTCTGGACGTTCGTAGCATGTTTTACGGACGTATATAAATAGCGGCCGCGAAAGTGGTTTATAGGCATTTGATCGAACCGTTTCCGTCGAAGGTTTGACAGGCTCCGCTTCTCCATCTTGGATGCCAACCAGCTTTAGCTTGTCTTGGTTTTCGGTATAGTAGGCAAATCCAAAAAAACCAAGCGACTTCTTGTCCTGGGCAACACCCGTTACCAAAACGTTGTCATCTTCACTTGGAGTAAAATCGGTTCGACAAGCTCCCTCATTGCCATTGATTACCTTTGTAAAGTAATCAAAAGTACCCGAGTCAGTACCTGGACCATAGAGGTTGATTTCTTCAGCTGGCCAATCTGGATTGATTTGATTCCATAGCTTAGCTGGATTCTCCGATCGCCAGATTTGATTAAGCTGAGCAACCGTCAAGTTATCGCACCAGTCGTTTTCTTTATTCACAACTACCGCAATGCCATCAAAGGCAACCGAGAGTTGTGCGTACTCCACGTTATGATCTTCGCACGCTTTCTTCTCAACGTCTTTGATGTGCCTTGATGCATCACAGATATCTATTTCGCCAGCAATGAATCTCTTCATACCTCCGCCGGTGCCAGATCGGCCAATTGTTAAGCGGATATCACCACGGGTTTTTTGAAACTCAACGGCAACGGCCTCGCTTATTGGATAGACGGTGCTAGAGCCATCGATTTCAATCTCCTGCGGAGGTTGCCCACAGCCACTTAAGACCGCAATTGAGTAACCAATCGCTAGTACACAAATTAATCGAAGGTATTGAGTCATCCGTTTGGGTACTTATCGAATTCGAGAAGTTGGTTTTCTCAGATCAATTCTCAAAAAGTGGAATGCAAAGCTAGGTCGTGTGTCGGAAGGGTAACCCACGAGTGTGAAGATAATATTAAGAAACGGTGAAGTGCTCGATATCCTATCAATAGGTCGAGTGCATCGAATAGCTGGTTCCCGAGGACTTCGAGCTAATCAACTGATATATCTTCGCTGACAGGTAAGACTACTTTGAATGTTGATCCTTGACCTTCGACGGAATCAACCGAAACACTTCCTCCAAAGGACTGGGAAAGGTGCTTTACAATAGACAAGCCTAATCCAGTACCTCCCTGTTCACGATTCCTCGCCGCATCGACTCGGTAGAACCTTTCGAAAACACGCCCGATTTTCGATTCAGGTATCCCGACGCCCGTATCAGTTACGAGTAATTCAATCATTTGATCCTCGCGATTACAACTCACCTCAATGGCGCCTCCCTCGGGAGTGTATTTGATGGCGTTGTCTAAAAGGTTGCTTAGGATGACGCGGAGTCCGCCAGGGTCGGCTTTAACCCGAAGTTGGTTCCTTCTTGCTTCTTCGTCATTGTGCCATCGAAGGCTATTGTTGTGGGATTTTGCACGAGGCAAGTATTCATCGACAACCGATTCAATAAGTTCGGTTAGATTTACCGCCTTGATATCAAAGGGTTGTTGAGCGGATTCAATCCTAGCAAGGTTGAGCATATCGCGGATCAATTCATCCAAACGTTCTGCTTGTTCTGCGATACGTGATAGGAACTTGGGACCGTGGACCGGATCATCCGAGGCACCACCGATCAAGGTTTCTGTATATGCTTTGATGGAACTTAATGGTGTTTTTAGTTCGTGAGAAACGTTGGCAATAAAGTCACGCCGCAACGATTCAAGCCGTTTTAGCTCCGTGACATCATGAAGCACGATCACCGCGCCTGACGAGGGTTGTCCAACCAAAGGAGTAACTTGGACGGAGAGTTGGTGCTCTTCCCATTCAAGTTCAAGTCTTTGAGAGCGATCTGCCTTGTTTACCGCGATTGCTGCCTCATGAAGGGCATGCTTGCGAATCACTTCTAATAACGGGCGACCGACAACTTCAGGGGGTAGGAACCCAAATAGTTTACCAGCCGCCGTATTTGCAAAAAGAACTTTTTGCAGTTCATCAACGGCTACCACCCCTTCCGTCATGCCACCAAGGACGGTTGCTTGTTGCCTGTCGCTTTCTCGAAGGTTGGTTAGCTGATTATCCAGCGCCATACTCATTTCATTGAAGGCGATCGCAAGCGTTCCTAATTCGTCGTTATTAGAAACAAAGGCCCGTTGTGAGTAATCGCCAGACGTTAGTGCGTTCGCCGATTGATTAAGCTGTAAAACGGGTCGAACAATGTGGGTCACTACCCCATAGCCAATACCAAGGATCAACAGAGCTGCAACAATCCCCAGAAGACCATAAAGCCTCCAAAGCGAGGCTAACTCTTGAGTTGCTGAGCTAACAGCTTGTGAGGCACAGATAACGCCTAATGTTTTTTTTTCATCCGATTCAATAACTTTTGCATAGGCATTAAATTGGCCTAAACCATCTGCTGATTCATTCTTGCTAAGACTAATGCCTGATTCCGTTGTCCTTTGTTTAGGGTTGGCATAGAGCCATTCTTCACCTCGCTCTAAAGCGATCTCGGCAAGTAGCAAAATGTCTTTAGAATTCGGGAAGGACTCTGTTTGGAGGATCAACTTCCCTTCAGGATCAAAACACGCGAGCTCTGTTCCGGTTTTTTCGTTGAGCGTCGAAAGATACTGTTTGACCGTTTCTTTGTCTTCTTCGAAGTCCCAACCCTTCGATTGGCTTTCGAACAGCTCGGTTGCCAGTTTGAGGTCACTTTCAATCTGTTCGTAGCGTCGATCTAATTGCCAACGCCATGTTGCGGACAAAAGCGCAATGGTCGTTAGCAAGTTGATGGCCGTAAAGCCTAGGAACAATTTCCAAAAGAGTCGGCTGCGAAACATGCCACCATCATGCGCCTCAGAGGCCCGCTGTCGAGAGTGGCTTCATCAAATCTTAACGAGCTAACGGCAAAAGAGATCGAGATTAAGGAAATTCTAGCGAGGTTTGGGTAGCCGTCATGGGTTCCGCCTCGGGAGTCGGCAAAAGAGTGGGTGTTTCAATCGGTATTGGGACTTCCTCAAGCTCTTTTATATCCAAAGGAGCATTCTCTGATTCAAATTGCTCCGTGGGGAACTCATCTTCAAGGAGCCCAAATTCAAGGCGATTTTGTGGATATTCACCGTCAGACACCTTGGGAGCACGCCGAGAAGCGTAATTTAGAGGTTTCCGCTTACCTCGGTTAGAGGCGAGCTCCTTAGCATCACAGTGAGCTTTGCCAGGCCAACCCCCTTCGGCTAAGTGGATTCCGTTGAATTCTAGGAGTGTCCCCTTGGTGAAGTGAACATTCTTGAGAGCGATGGCATATTCAACCATGCTGCGGTAATAGCGTGACTCTGCCTCGGCTCGTTTGCGTTGGGCTTCAAGCAACAAATCGAGAGGAGCTTTGTCGTTGTCAAAAGCAGCTTCGACCGCGGCAAGTTGTTCTTTGCTTGCAATTAAGCGGTTGTAACTTGTTTGTGAAACCAAGAATGCTCGGTCAAGCTCAGCGACAGCATCGGCGACTTGGTGAATAACTCCTCGTTGCTGATCTTCTAGAACAGCACGGTCGCGCGCCAGCTGAAGTTCGGCATTACGAACTGCCGTATGAGCACGTCGGAATCCAATGGGCATGTCGAGTTCAAAACCAAGTTGCCATTCTTGGAAGTCTCCTGAGGTGAGATCTTCATAGGCATTGTCAAATCGTGGGTTATTACCTGAACTATCAAGAAGATCGTCGCCAAAACCTCGGAAGCGATAACGTCCCACGACATCCAGACGAGGACGAAGATGATTTTTGCTGGCAATCAACTCGAGCTCTCTTCGACGAATTTGCCAACGTTGGCGGCGAAGTTCACTTCGTCGATCGATTGCTTCGTCCGTTACTTGATCCCAGTCAAAGGCGACTTGCGCGACGATGGGATCAAGCGAAGGACGAATCAACTCGCCGTCGCTTGCTGCTAAACCTATGAGCCTTCGTAGCCGGCGTTCGGCTACAAAGACACCACCGGTTGCTCGGAACGAGCCCCCCGCACTGCCGCCACCCGTTCGGGTGCCGTCCAGCGGTTTTCCGCTCAGAGCATTCTGTACTTCTTCCTCGAAGCGATAATACTGTTCGCGTGCTTGCGCTTCTTTCTCAGCCTCTCCGCCACGACGGCCTGATTCACGCAGTGCTTGAACACGGCGCCAGGTGTCGAGGGCCGAGTCACGTGCTTCGATGCGAGCATCAAGATCACGATAAGCGTAGTATAGATCCCAGTAAGCGTTCTCAACGTTACTGACGTAGTCCCGTACCGAAGCTTCAAACTCGGTCAGTTCTCGGTCATGGTTCAGGCGAGCAATTAACACACCGTTGTAATTGCCAGGAGTTTGACTAGGACCCGCAATTCGGTTGAATTGCATTCCTGCCCCTTGAAGAAGCGGTTGGCGTACTTCGGCTTCCACTTTCGTCGTCCAGGCACTATTGAAAAGGTTGCCTGGAGCGTTGTTTGAATCAAATTCAAGGATATGCCGCATAGACATTTCGGTGCCCGAAACGCCTCGTTTTGCAAGTTGTGATTGCCAAACGCTTGAATCTTGGGAAAGCAATCGCGTACCACCACCGAAGAATTCATTATTCAACGCACGATCATTCTTTTCATTAAAGAGGCTCGTCGTGAATTGAGCATCAAAAGCGCTCAGGGCTGCTTCTACGCCAAGGTTCGGATCGGTTTCAGCAAGGGAAGGATCATAGATGGTCCCACTTGCATCAGGTGAATTGATAACCGCTCCACCTAGATCCCTGAGAACGGTCGCATGCTGTAATCCAAGTTGGATAACTTCCTCAAGGCGCAAGTTGCGATAGCTCACATCATCGAGGTTCGTAAGCGAATGTGGTCTGGCTGAGTAACTACTTCCGGCGGTTGCCGTTAGAGTATCTTGGCTGACAGCAGGGTATTCAATTGCAGTTGCTTGTTGAAAATAGGGATCAACCGAACCACACCCGTTTACCGTATCACCACAGAATTTTTTTGGTTGGCTGTTAAACCGTGTACAACCACCAATCAACGTCGCAAGCAGCACGAGGCAGCTTGTTAAACGGATCGAATTGTTGATTGGGTACGCCATTCAATAGCTGCAACGAGGGAGTTTCTTGGCTGCACACTCAATCCGCCAAGCGCGGACCTAGCACACATCATGTCGCCAGAATCGTCATCCGCTTGCGTGGCTAATCAGTAAAAGCTGTCTAATCGTTAAATTCTAAAGCACTTGCGATATCGCCGCATTCAGTGATAGCGTCTCAGTGGGAAGTTAGAAGTCCCAGAACTTGGCCAACTTTCATCAGAAAAGTGGGGATTTCAGAGGCTCTCGATATACTGGAAATCATGTCTCATTCGGCAGAAAGTCAGGGCTTCCCTAAGGATCCGTTAGGTTCTGAGCCTGATGCTGCGCGTTCGGAGAATATTCAGACAGGCGAAGTTGATTGGGTATGGGACCAGTTTGCTGAGTTGCTGGGCATGTCAGAGATGCTAGCAAGCGAGGCTTCAACACCTGAGCAATTCTACGACTCTGTTTTGAGTGATTTGGTTTCTGGTTTCGCTGCGGATGGCGGCAGAGTTTGGATTCTTGATTCCAAAAGCCCAAAGTTACTTTGTCAGCATGGTCCCGATTTGTCTCAGGCAGATCGTCCAGCACACGAGGAAATCTTAGCTCATGCCATCGATTGTTTTGAAACAATAACCGAATCGGTGGGCTCGAGGAAACTATCCGTCGTAGCTGTCCCGGCTACCAATGAACAGAAGACCTCAGCCGCGTTGATTGAAATTACGCAGCGAAGCGACGCTCCAGAAGAAGTTTACGAGACAACCGCTAGGTTATTGGAAGCAGTTGCCAATAACGCAACGTTGCTTCATATGCGGATCGCTACTGAATTTCTACATAACGAAATTGAAAATCAATCGGAATTGTTAGGGTTAGCTCAGCGAGTAGCTGGCGATATGCGAATTGGTCCGACAGCCTATCGTATAGTAAATGAATGCCAGCAGCTTCTTGAGATGGATCGGGTAAGCATTTTTGAGGTTCATGGGCATGTCCCTCGTTTGCTTGCGACTAGCCAGGTAGAAAAAGTAGACCGACGTAGCAAAACGGTCTTGCAACTAAAAGAGTTTGTTAAGTTGGCTTCGCATGAAAAGCATCCGCTTTGTTGGTCCGCTGATTCTCAAATTGATCAAGAAGTTTCTTTTCCTGAAGAGTACCAAGATAGGGTTGATATCTATTCGGACGAGAATCATGTTCGCAGCATTGTACTCGCACCGATGTTTGCACCAAACGAAGTGCATGCCGAGACTATCGAAGAGACAAAACAGAAAAAGCTGTTAGGGATCCTTGTCGGAGAATCCTTCCAAAATACTAAAGTAACAGCACAGCTGACTACATTTACTAAGGCAGCGCAGGTTTGTGCACCGGCATTTGATGCTGCGATCAAAACTCCACTAGCTTCCCTGCAAAGATCGCTCAGTTGGTGGGTAAAGCCATCAAGAGCGCTTCTTTCTGGTCTAATATTCTTGCTTCTATCCGTTGGTTTGATTGCGGCTTGTTTCATTCAAATCGAACATACGGTAACACTCCGCGGCCAAGTTGTACCTGTTCGACAACATGAACTTTATGCTCCAGCCAATTCGCAGGTCATGCAGATTCGGGTTGAAAGTGGTCAGTCGGTTACAGCTGGCGAGACTTTGGTCGAACTGCAAGATATGCGTTCGCTTCTTGAACTGCAGCGACTGCAAGGTGAACTTACGTTATACAGCAGACAACTAGATTCAGTGGCGGCCTCACGGCTTAGTTTGGATCGAAACACCACAAATGTTGACGAAAAACTCCGCCTTACTGCCGAGCAGGAGCGTCTCCGCCTGGAAGTAGAATCCACGCAGAAGATAATCGCGCTTATCGAAAATGAGCGTGATCTTTTAACGGTTCGTAGCCCAATCAGCGGAATCGTCTCAACTTGGCAAGTCGATCAATTGCTTGAGAATCGACCGGTCGAGCGAGGGCAGCAACTCCTTTCGGTAGTTGATCGAAGTGCAGGTTGGAAAATTGAATTACAAGCACCCGATGATCGCTTAGGAATCCTTCGTGATGCCAAGCAAGCCCAGGATGAAGAGCTAGTTGTCGAGTATCAGCTGGCGAGTGCTCCTGACAATATTTATGAAGGCAAGCTTTCTCAAATTAGCTCCGTGGTAGAACAGCCCGAGGATGAACTGGGCCGGCCATTTGCTCGAATAGAGGTAGAAACAAATGATTTGATTGAGATGGCAGCTGATAACGAGACACCGCTGTTTGGGGTTTCAGTAACTGCCGAAGTACAATGTGGCAAGAAAAGCATTGCGGAAGTTGCCGTCTACGACGTCTGGCGATTTCTGAAAACGAAATGGGAGCTCGGATGGTAGCCAAATCGATGCTCATCGTTGCCCTGGTAAGCTGTTCAGCATTGGTGGGCCCTGCGCCGACTTTTGCTGAGGAGCCGTTCAGTTCAACCGCAGTATTGCGGTTGGTGAATGAAGCAGATGCAGCGGCACGATCAACAGGTTTGGTGATTAATCTGCTTGTGAGCGAAGGCGATGTCGTCACTGAAGGGGAACTGTTAGCTAGGCTTGATGAAACCAAGGCAAAGCTGGCGGTTGAAGCTTCTGAGCTTGAATTAGCGGTTGCCATGCATAAGGCAAGTAATGATGTCGCGATTCGCTATTCTGAAAAGGCAATCGAGGTCGCTGAGGCAGAACTTGCCAGATCAGAAGAATCAATCAAGAAATTTGCAGGCAGCGTCTCTCAATCGCAAATCGATGTCGAACGTTTGACAGCTGAGAAGGCCAAGCTTGATCTTGAGCTGGCTGAAAAAGAGCAAGAGACTGCCAATCTTGAAGTAGAACAACGCCGTAAAGAATTTCAAGCGGCTCAAGTGGAACTCGAACGATGTCAAATCCGATCGCCAATGGTTGGGCAAGTTGTTGAAGTTGCCGTTCACCAAGGTGCGTGGCTCGAGCTTGGCCAAAAGGCATTCCGAATTGTTAATATCGATTTACTTAAGGCGGAAACCTACCTAGATTCTTCCCAAGCAAAGTTCTTAAAGATCGGCGACGAAGTAAAAGTCACCGGTTTGCTAGGCAAAATCAGTTTCATTAGTCCCGAAGTTGATCCGGTCAATCAACAGGTTCGAGTTCTCATCGAAGTGTCAAACAAGGATTTGAAATTAAGACCCGGTGATCGCGCTACGATTGAGTTCTACTCAGTATCGGAGCATCAATGAATCGATTGCCAATTAGTAGTGTTGATCAGCCTTTGCTCTTTGTCGTAAGACCAGACTTGCAGTTGACACGCGCTGCGGGCGGTGGTCTGATCGCAACCGATCCGATTGCTCAAGTGCATCATGAGCTCTCAGTCGAGGAAGCGTTCTTGCTTGATGAGCTAACGGGATGTGAGGAATTATCACTTTTTGAACTTAGCCAACGTTATGAAGTCCGTTTTGCTCCGCAGCGTATTCGCACCGATCAACTATACGCAATGCTTTCTGGTTTGCACCAAGCAGGTATGATCGGTGTGAATGCCACAGGACAAGGAGAAGCCCTCTGGAGACGTCGAGAAGAGCGTTCACAAACAGAGCGGTTTTGGAGTTGGACAAAGTTGCTTGCAATTAAATTGCCTGGGTTTAACCCACAAGCAATGCTTAATTTTCTTGCTCCGGTTGGTAGGTTTGTTTTTTCGCCACTAGGCTTCGCGTTGGCAATATGCCTAT
>SPJK01013561.1_pt1 | contig 16024 bp, 17 predicted proteins | sample 3741771 | NCBI WGS metagenome assembly SPJK01 (sample SAMN10925997, study PRJNA522277) | cold seep metagenome | isolation source: Elba SIP-enriched marine methane seep metagenome, extraction at timepoint T2 | place: Italy: coast of Elba, Mediterranean Sea | reverse complement strand
CATTATTAGACAGCTGATCCCTTTTTCAACTATCTCAAGCGAACAATTTAATGGGCTTTGTCATAAAATAAACATTGAACAAGCGCCAAAAGATAGTTTTTTATTTAAAAAAAATGATATCGATGATGCATTAGTTTATTTAATAAATGGTTCCGTTCGACTACAATCAGAAGAATTAATAGTTGAAGACATTGATTCAGAAAGCGAGTCGGCAAAATTTGCCATAGCCCATCAAATACCCAGAAAAGTTGATGCGCTTTGCCTGACTGATGTAAGTTTTTTACGTGTTGACCACAATATTTTAGAGACACTGCCTAGCTCTCATCAAACCGAGGACAATATTTTTATGAGCATTGATGAGCCTGAAGAAAATCAAAATGATGACTGGATGACAACGCTTTTAAAATCCCCCATCTTCAGAGCACTCCCTCCCGCCAACTTGCAACAGTTGGTTATGAACCTAAACGAGGTCAAATTTGCAAAAGGGGACATTATTATCAATCAGGGCGATCAAGGAGATTACTATTACCTGATTAAAAAAGGCCACTGCATGATTTCACGTAAAGCGTCAGAAAACGCCAAAGAAATCAAACTCGCGCAACTGCGCAGCCAGGATACATTTGGCGAAGACTCTCTGATTTCCGGCGAACCCAGAAATGTGACCGTTACCGCTTTGACCAAAGTTTCCCTGATTCGACTGAGTAAAGACAAGTTTCTCAGTTTGGTAAAAGAACCGTCACTGAAATATATCAGCCATAAAGAACTGCTTGAAAAGATTAAAGATGGCGCAGTTCTGGTTGATGTCAGCAGCCCAGATCAGTATAAACTGCATAGTCTACCCAATAGCACCAACATCCCATTTTTCTCACTACGCCTGCAAATCAATACGCTGGACAAATCCAAAGCCGTTATTGTCGCCTGTGAAAATAGCAAAACCAGCGAAGCTGCTGCCTTTTTACTTTTACGCAATAATATCCAGGCTTTCATTCTAGAAGGCGGTATCCTCAGTTCCAGCCCGGAAAACACAGAACAGCAACAAAATGAAGCCAGCGAAGCTGAATTTGTAATTGACGATGGCGTGGAAACACTCACTGCACCGGCAGTAGAAACGGACACCCCTGGCAGTCAACTCAGCCTGGAAAGCCCGGATGATGAAACCAGCAATCTACTGACGCATGAAAACAAACAGTTAAAACAGGAAATTGAAAAATTGCGCAGTGAAAAAGCGGAGCTAGAAAAAAAGTACCGTATGTTGTTTAAACAGACAGAAAAATTGAAGTCGATACTGGACAGCTTGAAAAAAACTTAAGACTAATATGGCTGTTGACAGCAGAGATGCTGCCATTAAGCTACACAGATGAGTTTACGGCGTATCTTAAGGAACACCGGGAGCTGCCTGTGGTGTGTTCATAGTCATTAAACTACAAAACAAAAAGCATTCTTTATCGGATTCGAAGTGTTTCCGAATCCGATAAAGAGAAATCAGATTACTTGATTTTTGCTTCTTTATACATAACATGCTTGCGAGCAACAGGATCATATTTTTTGATCTCCATTTTCTCAGGCATGGTTCTTTTATTCTTTGTAGTAGTATAAAAGTGACCGTTACCTTCACTGGATACTAATTTAATTTTATCGCGCATTGTCAAACTCCTTAAACTTTTTCGCCAGATTTACGAATATCAGCCAGTACAACATCAATACCTTTTTTATCGATGATGCGCATACCTTTTGAAGAAACTCTTAAACGAACCCAGCGGTTCTCACTTTCAACCCAAAATCTATGGTGGTGAAGATTAGGACTAAAGCGTCTTTTAGTTTTATTGTGTGCGTGTGATACATTATTTCCAGAAACAGGACGCTTACCTGTTACTTGACATACTTTTGACATGTTTACCTCTGCCGTACCTATTTTTGAAAGTTAGCCGACCTTTATACCAAAAAATCTTTTCAAGGTAAATATCACAAGTAAAATAATTTTGGTAGAATCTTCATAAATCTATAATTTTCGAGTAGCTGAATGACAATTAAACTTGGCATGGTGATGGATTCCATCGACCATATAAACATCAAAAAAGACACCAGTTTCGCCATGTTACTGGAAGCCCAGTCGCGCAACTGGGAACTGCATTACATGGAACTGAATGATTTATACCTCAGCAATGGCCGTCCATATGCCCGCACCCGTACTCTCAGGGTGCAAAGAGATGCTCACTGCTGGCATCAGTTTATCGGCGAACAAGAAATGCCACTGGAGCAGCTTGATTGCATCATTATGCGTAAAGATCCACCTTTCGATCAGGAATATATTTATGCCACTTATTTACTGGAACAGGCTGAACATGCAGGCTGTTATGTGATCAACAAACCGCAATCACTGCGCGATGCCAATGAAAAACTGTTCACCTCCTGGTTTCCGCAATGTTGTGCGGATACCCTGGTAGCCAGAGAACCGCAACGTTTTAAAGACTTTCTTAAACAGCATAAAGAAATCATTCTCAAGCCTCTGGATGGCATGGGTGGCACCTCGATCTTCCATGTCCGAGAAAATGATCCCAATTTAAATGTAATTCTGGAAATCATGACCGAATATTCCAGCCGTTACATTATGGCACAGCGTTATCTGGCTGAGATAAAACATGGCGATAAACGCATTTTGCTGGTCAATGGTGAACCTGTACCTTACGCTCTGGCCCGTATTCCGAGTCAGGGTGAAAGCCGCGGCAACCTGGCTGCAGGGGGACGCGCTGAGGGACGTGAACTGAGCGAAAAAGACTTATGGATTGCCAGACAAGTTGGCCCGGTATTAAAAGAAAAAGGCCTGGTTTTTGTCGGCATCGATGTGATTGGCAACTATTTAACCGAAATCAATGTCACCAGCCCCACCTGCGTGCAGGAACTGGATCAACAATTCGGCCTTAATATCAGTGCTCAATTAATGGATCATATTGAAAATACCTTAACCAGGTCATAGAATTTCACCATGTCTAACCTTTCCAGCTCCAATTTTTCCCAGTCAGATATTTCGGTGAGCGACGCCTTACTGATTGCTTTTTTTATTGCTCTGGTTGTGCATGCGTTTATTATTCTCGGGGTCAGTTTTTCATTACCGCAGCCTGAGAAAATAAACAAACAGATTGAAATCACTCTGTCCCATAACCAGGCCAAAAAAGCACCTAAAAAATCCAATTATCTGGCCCAGGACAATCAGCTTGGAGCCGGCAAGAAAACTAAAAAACCCACACCGCCCAAACAAAAACTTCCCAGCCAGGGCAGCAGTCGTCAAAAGCCCCCTCGGAAAGTACAGAGCAAACAAAGCAGCCAGCCCAAAATTAAACAAAAGCTAATCACTCAAAAACAGGCTAAAGAAAAAATCGACACGGCGAAACCCAAGCCTCCTGCTCCTGTCAGAAGAACAAAACTGACCACTGAAGCTTTACAACGGCAAATTGCACAATTAGGTGCTAAGATTCGTCATAGCCAACAGGCAGCAGAAAAGACTAAAATAAAATTTGTAAATTCGGTCAGTACTCATAAATATCTGGCCGCCCAATATGTTGCCGATTGGGAACAAAAAGTTGAAAAAGTGGGCAATCTGAATTACCCGAAGGTCGCCCGCAAAAAAGGATTCACCGGCAGCTTGACCACGGATGTTGGAATCAATCCGGATGGCAGCATCTACAGCATCCGGATTACAAAATCTTCTGGCATCGCAGCACTGGATCTGGCGGCAAAGCGGATCATCCGTCTGAGTGCGCCTTTTGCAGCCTTACCCGAGGAGATTCTGCAGGAACTTGATGTACTGGTAATTACCAGGGTATGGCGGTTTTCGGATGAAACGGGCATAACCACTCGATAATGGACACTAATGACACAGACAAACTATCTTAATAACCAATTTTTAATTGCCATGCCAAACCTGGAGGATGTCAATTTCTCGCATACCGTCAGTTTTTTGTGCCAGCACAATGCAGACGGAGCTTTAGGCATTGTCATTAATCGTCAGACCGGAATGACTTTAGCCAATATTCTGGAGCAGATGAAAATCTCCAGCAATTCGGAAAAAGTCCAGCAAACGCCGATTTTTGCCGGTGGCCCAGTACAGCAGGAACGTGGCTTTATTATTCACAACAATGATTCAAACAGCTGGGACTCCACAATCATGGTCTCGGACTGCACCAGCCTGACCAGTTCCAGAGATATTCTGGAAGCCATAGCAGAGGGGGAAGGCCCTGAACATTATTTGATTGCTCTCGGTTATGCCGGCTGGGGCGCTGGGGAACTGGAAAAAGAAATTCTCAGTAATGCCTGGTTAAATACGCCTTATAAAGAGGAAATTTTATATGACACACCAGTGGAAAAACGCTGGATTAGCGCAGCCAATCAATTAGGCATCGACATTAATCAATTGAGCGGTCAAGCGGGTCATAGTTAATATGCAACGTTCTGACCCGCTGGCAAAAAAACTCTCTACCGACAATTATCTCGGTTTTGACTTTGGCAATAAAAAAATTGGTATTGCCGTTGGTCAAAGTACCACTGGTATTTCCAGCCCGTTAAAGACCATTCGTTCAATCAATCAGCAGCCAAATTGGGAATTGATTAGCCAGTTAATCAATGAATGGCAGCCTGCTGGCCTGATTGTTGGCATTTCCAAACAAAGCGATGGCAAAGACAACCCTATCACCCCCAGAACGCGTAAATTCTGTCGTCAACTGGAAGGCCGCTATCATTTGCCTGTCCATCAGATGGATGAATCCTATTCGACATTTGAAGCCAAACAAATGCTGTTTGACGAATTAAAAGTCAATGCCGAAAAACTCTGGGATGTTCAGGACCAACTTGCAGCACAACTGATTTTACAAAGCTGGCTAAATTTAAATACAAATGAAAAATAATAACTTACAGATCCCTGTATTACTGGATCAACTGGAACAGAGACTTAAACAGCTGGTTCAACAGCGCAACCTGCACAACCCTGCGATGATTGGTATTCATAACGGAGGCGTCTGGATTGCAGAAAAATTGCATCAACGTCTAGAAATTCATGATCCCTTGGGTTTACTGGATATTTCCTTTTACCGTGATGATTTTTCACAGCTTTCCATGCACCCAAAGGTAAAACCCAGCAAACTGAGTTTCGATATAGAAGGTCGCGATATCATTCTGATTGATGATGTTTTTTATACCGGCCGAACCATCCGTGCCGCGCTGAATGAAATTTTTGATTATGGTCGCCCTAACTCAGTTACATTAGGCGTGTTGATTGAAAGAGACGGCCGTCAGATTCCATTGCAACCAGATTGCGTGGGTTGTAATATCACCCTGCCCAAAGGCCAGCGTATCAAGCTGACAGGCCCTGAACATTTAGATATAGAAATTAGAACTGTTTCCCCTGATAAAACGGCTGCCTAACCATGAAAAACCTGCAACTCAATAGTGAAGGTCGATTAAAACACTTTCTATCCATTGACGGGCTGAACAAAGAAATTCTGACCGAAATACTCGATACCGCCGAGTCTTTCGCCAGCATGTCAGAACAACGGGTTAAAAAAGTCCCGCTGCTACGCGGAAAAACCATCGTCAACCTGTTTTTTGAAAACAGCACGCGTACTCGAACCACCTTTGAACTGGCGGCAACACGGCTGTCAGCCGACGTATTAAGCATGAATATCGCCACCTCGGCAACATCAAAAGGTGAAAGTCTGCTGGATACCATTCGCAATCTGGAAGCCATGCATGTCGATATGTTTGTGGTCAGGCACGCGATCAGTGGCGCCGGTCATTATATTGCGCAGAATACCGCACCCCATATCAGCGTGATTAATGCCGGTGATGGACAACATGCCCATCCGACCCAGGCCATGCTGGACATGTACACCATCCGCCAGTACAAACATGATTTTAGCCAGTTAAAAGTCGCTATAATCGGCGATATTCTGCATTCCCGCGTTGCCCGCTCGCAAATCCAGGCATTGAATATGCTTGGCACTAAAGAAATCCGCGTTATCGCACCCAAAACCTTGTTGCCACCACAGGTCGAAAGCATGGGTGTGCGCTCTTTTAATACCTTGGAAAAAGGGCTGCAGGATGTCGATGTGGTGATCATGTTGCGCTTGCAAAAAGAACGTATGACTTCGGCATTACTGCCCAGCGAAAGAGAATATTTCAAATGTTTCGGGCTGACCGAACAGCGTCTGAAACTGGCAAAATCCAATGCCATCGTAATGCATCCTGGCCCAATCAATCGTGGCGTGGAAATAGAATCGAGCATTGCTGACGGTGATCAATCCGTGATCCTGCAACAAGTCAGTAATGGTATCGCCGTGCGCATGGCCATCATGTCATTAACCATGCAAAGCAAGGGAGAGGGATTATGAGCAAAATACATATCCGTGACGGCCGTATTATCGACCCGGCCAATCAGCTAGACCAGGTTGGCGATGTTTACATTGCCGACGGAAAAATTCTGACCATCCAGGAAACGCCGAGTGATTTTAGCGCTGACATCAACATCAATGCCAAAGACAAAATTATATGTCCTGGCTTTATCGATCTTAGCGTTAGACTCAGAGAACCTGGAAAATCCTATAAAGGCACCATAGCCAGTGAAACCGCTGCCGCGGCCAGCGCAGGTGTCACCTCGCTGTGTCTGCCACCGGATACCAGTCCGGTGATAGACACTCAGGCAGTGACCGAATTGATTGCCGATAAATCTGAAAAAGCTCTGTATCCTCAGGTCTTACCTATCGGTGCCCTGACTCAGGGATTGGAAGGAAAAGAGCTCAGCTCCATGTACGCATTGAAACAGGCAGGTTGCCTTGCCGTCAGTAACAGCAATAAGCCGCCGAGCAGTTTACTGGTGTTACGCAGAGCCATGGAGTATGCCAGCACACATGATTTACTGGTGATTGTACGTCCTGATGATCCTGCGCTGGGTAATAATGGTTGCGCACATGAAGGCGTATTCGCCACCCGTTATGGTTTACCCGGTATTCCTGAGGCATCAGAATCAATCGCAGTGGCGCAATATCTGGAACTGGCAGAACTCACCGGTTGCCGGGTACATTTCAGTCAACTGAGCTGCAAACGCTCGGTAATCAAAATTCAGCAAGCCAAAAAATATGGTCTGCAAGTCAGTGCCGATGTCGCCATTCATCAATTGCATCTGACAGAAAACGACATCGAGGCTTTTAACAGTAATTATCATGTGCTGCCGCCTTTTAGAACCACTGAAGATAAAAAATATCTCAGAGAGAGCCTGGCAAATAGCACAATCAATTGTATCTGTTCGGATCACCAACCCCATGATATTGATGCCAAACTCGGTGCCTTTCCAGAAACCGAAGCCGGAATTTCCGCCCTGGAAACATTATTACCCTTAATGCTAAAACTGGTTGATGACAACGCCATCAGTCTTAGCCAAGGGATTGCCGCGCTCAGTCATCATCCAGCCCAGACATTGGGTATCGAAAAAGGCCGTTTAACGCCAGCTCAAGCAGCCGATATTTGTATTTTCGACCCTGAATTAAGCTGGACCGTCAATCATGACAGCTGGAAAAGTGCTGGCCGCAATACACCTTATTGGGGCGAAACTTTTAAAGGCAGAGTGACTCATACCTTGCAGGGCGGTAAATTAATCTACACCTTATAACAATAACAAAGGAAAAATTATGCTCGCTAGACACAGCATGCACACAACGGGGATTGATGACCTGAAAGGCGATCAATCATGGCGCATTTTCAGAATCATCAGTGAGTTTACCGAAGGCTTTGATAAACTGTCTGAAGTCAGTGATGCGATTTCAATTTTTGGCTCGGCACGGCTGGAAGAAGACAATCCCTTCTATATCAAGACCGTTGAACTGGCTGAATTACTAGGCAAGAATAAATTTTCCATAATCAGTGGTGGGGGCCCTGGCATTATGGAAGCTGCCAATAGAGGTGCTTTCAATCAGGAACAGGTTTCTGTCGGACTCAATATTGAATTACCGATGGAACAGGCGGCAAACTCGTATCAAGATATTTCATTAGACTTTCGATATTTCTTTGTCCGTAAAGTCATGTTTGTACGTTATTCCATCGGCTATGTCTGTATGCCCGGAGGCTTTGGCACTCTGGATGAATTTTTTGAAGCATTAACGCTGATGCAAACCAATAAAATCTATCCTATCCCATTGATTTTATATGGTTCAAAATTCTGGAAAGGTTTGCTCGACTGGATAAAAACCACTTTGATTGAATACGAAACCATTTCAGCGGAAGATTTGGATCTGATTACAGTCACCGATGATCTGAATGAAATTGTCAATATTATGGTCAAACACCGGGCCTGGAAAAATAAACAGCGTCAGCGTGACCATAATAAACATGCGTTGATTATCTAGAACAATCAACAACGGATAAAATCACACGCCTCTATACCCCGTGGCAATTGGATAACGTCGATCACGACCAAAAGCTCGCGGGGTGATTTTAACCCCGGGGGGGGCCTGTCTGCGCTTATATTCGTTTCGGTCCACCAGTGATATAGCTCTCGCCACATCTTCCGACTGAAAACCCGCTGCCTCAATTTCTGTTGCCGATTTATCCTGCTCCACATACATTTCCAGAATCGGATCCAGCACACTATAAGGCGGCAACGAATCCTCATCCACCTGATCCGGCGCCAGCTCTGCCGAAGGAGGGCGGGTAATTACACGCTGCGGAATCACCTGTGAAATAGTGTTTCGATATTCCGCCAGTTTATAAACCAGTAATTTAGGCACATCTTTGATCGGTGCAAAACCACCCGCCATATCGCCGTATAAAGTGGCATAGCCAACACTCATTTCACTTTTATTACCGGTGGTCAGCAATAATTTACCCTGTTTATTCGACATCGCCATCAGCAGTACACCGCGACAACGCGCCTGGATATTTTCTTCCGTGGCATCGCGTTTGGTACCTGCCAGCACATCTCTGAGCATCTCATTAAAAGCCGAAACGGCCGGTTCGATGGCAATGGTATGATTCTTAACACCTAAGGCTTCGGCTTCCAGCACAGCATCTTCATTACTCATATCCTGGGTATATTTAGACGGCATCATAACCACCTCGACATGATCCGCACCCAGGGCATCAACTGCAATCGCCAATACCAGAGCCGAGTCTATGCCACCGGACAAACCTAAAATTGCGCCTTTAAAGCCATTTTTACTGGCATAATCCTTTACCCCCAATACCAGCGCCTTATATTCACTGGAAATTTCGTTGTACAAAAGCGAACAAGTATTTTTAAGCGGTTTATTTTGCTCAAATTTAACCACAGAAACCTGCTCGGCAAACTCTTCGGCCCGAAAAACCACTTCACCCTGGGCATTGGCAACAAATGAAGCCCCATCAAACACCAGCTCATCCTGCCCGCCGATTAGATTGACATAAAGTAGTGGAATTTCAGCCTGTTTAGCCTGTTGACAAACAATATCTTCCCGCTGATGAATTTTACCGGCATGGAATGGCGAGGCATTTAAAGTCAAAATGATATCAGCACCGGCCTGTTTGTTTTTTTCTACCAGACCGGGTTGCCAGATATCTTCACAAATGGTCAGAGCAATAGTCTGACCTTTCAGAGCAAACAGACAGCGTTCATCAACCGTTTGAAAATAGCGCTGTTCATCAAACACACCAAAATTTGGCAAAGCCGATTTACGGTAACAACACAGGACTTTTCCATCTCGTAAAACTACAGCGCTGTTATATAAAGTCTGTTCATTCAGTTCAGGGAAACCGATGACCAGATCAATGCCTTGAACAGCCTGAGCGATATCCAGTACAGCCTGATTGGCCTGTTTGATAAAATCCGGGCGTAATAATAAATCTTCCGGCGGGTAGCCGGTGACCGTTAGTTCAGGAAAAACAATCAGCTCAGCGCCCAACTGGTCGCGGGCATGCTCGGCTGTTTCGATGATTTTTTGTTGATTGGCTGCAATTCCACCAACCAGCAGATTAATTTGCGCTAAGGCTATTTTTAACATTTAGTTTACTGTTGCTTTCGCTAGACTTACTAGTCCTTTAGATTGTAGAGACGTTGCATGCAACGTCTCTACGCTATGCCATTTCTTCAATTATTTCAAAATCGCATTCATGGCTTCGCCCAATAGAGTTGGGGTATCTACCACTTCCGCTCCAGCGGCCTTTAATGCAGCAACTTTACCTTCTGCCGTACCTTTGCCGCCGGTGATAATGGCACCAGCATGCCCCATTCTTTTTCCTGGCGGAGCGGTGCGACCGGCAATATAAGAAACCACCGGTTTAGTCACATATTCCTTGATGTAATCGGCGGCTTCTTCCTCTTCGCTTCCACCTATCTCACCGACCATAATAATACCTTTGGTTTGCTCATCGGCCTGAAAACGACTTAACACATCGGTAAAAGTCATGCCATGAATTGGATCTCCACCGATACCAACACAGGTACTTTGTCCTAAACCCTGATGTGTAGTTTGATGCACCGCTTCATAGGTTAATGTTCCAGAACGGGAGACCACACCAATTGAGCCTGGCAAATGAATATTACCCGGCATAATACCAATCTTACATTCTCCAGGAGTAATCACCCCTGGGCAGTTTGGCCCGACTAACAAGGAATCGGTACCGGCCATAGCCGCTTTCACTCTCAGCATATGCAGCACCGGGATGCCTTCAGTAATACAGATAATCAAACCAATACCGGCATCAACCGCTTCCAGAATGGCATCAGCGGCATAAAAAGGCGGTACATAAACCATCGTTGCCGTGGCGCCGGTCTGCTGGACCGCTTCTGCTACGGTATTAAAAACCGGCAAGCCCAAATGGCTCTGGCCGCCACGCCCAGGGGTCACACCACCAACTAATTGCGTACCATAGGCCTGAGTCTGTTCGGAATGAAAAGTACCTTGTTTGCCGGTAAAGCCCTGACAAATCAGCTTAGTGTGTTGATCAATTAAAATACTCATGCCGCTTTCCCTTCCTTATTCGCCAAGGCCACTGCCTGTTCTGCCGCACTGGCCAGATCATCGGCTGCGATCACATCAAAATCAGATTCATTTAACAAGGCTTTGCCTTTTTCCACATTGGTACCTTCCAGCCGCACAATCACCGGCACCTGTACATGCACTTGATCAACCGCGGTTAACACCCCTTTGGCAATCACATCACATTGCACAATACCGCCAAAGATATTGACCAGTACGGCTTTGACATTTTTATCGGATAAAATCAGTTTAAACGCTTCACAGACTTTTTCCGGCGTCGTGCCGCCACCAACATCGAGAAAATTGGCTGGTGCACCACCTTTCAGTTTAACCAGATCCATGGTCGCCATCGCCAACCCGGCACCATTAACCATGCAACCGATAGAACCATCCAGGGTAATATAATTGAGGTCAAATTCCTGCGCCTTGTTTTCCTTTTCATCTTCCTGACTCTGATCTCTTAAAGCCACAATATCAGGGTGTAAGGCCACGGCATTATCATCAAAATTAATTTTTGCATCCAGAGCCAGCAATTCGCTGTCTTCGGTTTCCACCAGCGGGTTAATTTCAATCTGACTGGCATCTTTTTCCAGTAATAGTTTATACATGCCCTGCATAATCTTTTCCAAAGCACGGACTTGCGGGCCTTGCAAGGCTAAATCAAAAGCCACCTGACGGCATTGATAAGACTGCAAACCGGCTGCCGGATCGACCTGTAAGGTGAGAATTTTCTCCGGACTGTTTTCAGCTACCTCTTCAATATCTATTCCGCCAGCAATAGACGAGACAAACATCACCCTTTCACTAGCCCTGTCTACCAACAGGCTTAAATAAAATTCACGCTTAATCGGATAGGTTTTTTCGATCAACACAGACTCAATAGGCAAACCTTCAACCACGGTTTGTTTAGTCACCAGTCGGCTGCCTAACATATCTGAGGCAAACTGTTTCACTTCATCAATATTACTGGCCAGTTTAACCCCTCCGACTTTACCTCTGCCACCGGCATGGACCTGGGCCTTTACCACCCAGGCATCGCCTGGAATACTATGAGTTGCCTGCACTGCGGCATCAGCTGTGGTGACCACTTCACCTTGTGGGGCTGAAATACCATAAGCTTTAAAAAGCTGTTTGGCCTGATATTCGTGGATATTCATTATATTCTCCAGCAGTGTCGAAAAAACACAGATTTAGTCAACATTCAATCTAAGCATAGCTGCTGCCAACCGTCTTTTTCGGCCCGGCGTACAGGAAATAATCAAAATAGTGTTGAATTATAGTTAAAATAATAGCTGCGCACATTCTATCTAATTTTAATGCTTATGGCACCCAATCAAGCAAATACTATTTATCCCTGCCCTTTTTCTAAAGGCTATGGTATTCCTACCGACCAGGCCTGGTCTTTACTTAAAGTTTTCTTTATCTACCGTTTTATTATTTCCAGCCTGTTTGTCATCTTGTTTTACAGCAATTTTGACCCCAGCATTCTGCATAAACATGACAGTTATCTCTACAATATCAGCAGCCATAGCTACTGGTTTTTTTCACTGATTTCAGGATATTCCGCCTTTAAACGGCTACTCAGCTACTCCACTCAATCGCAAATCATTATTTTCAGTGATATTATTTTTATCACCCTGCTGATGCATGCTAGTGGCGGCATAAACAGCGGTATTGGCATATTACTGGTGGTCTCCACCGCTGCCGGTGGATTATTGATCGGTGGCCGCTGTGCGCTGTTTTTTGCTGCGTTGGCCAGCTTGGCTATTCTAAGCGAACATATCTACAGCATTTTGACTCATAACACCCAGCCCTTATTTACCTATACCGGCATGCTGGGGGCTTCTTTTCTCACCATTGCCTATCTGTCATTTACACTGGCGAAAAGAACCGAACAATCCGAAAGACTGGCTTCGCAACATCAACAAACCATATCCAATCTTGAAGAACTGAATCGCTACATTATCCAGCATATGCAGTCGGGTATTATTATCAGCAGTCCCGACCAGTACATCCACATGTGCAATGAGTCCACACTGGCGATGATAAACAAGCAGGAAAATATTTCTTCGCCGGAAAAACTGGCGGATATTTCTCCTCAACTCAGCCAAAGCTTTCAATTATGGAGCGAAGACCATAATCAAAATTTCGTTTTAATCAACCTGCCGAACCATAATATGGTGCACTGCCGGTTTTCACTACTGAAAACTCAGCAAGACATTTTTCATATGATTATTCTGGAAGACATTTCCTTATACAATCAGCAATTACAACAAAGTAAACTGGCTTCACTGGGCCGTCTGACAGCCAGTATTGCTCATGAAATACGCAACCCGCTAGGCGCTATCAGTCATGCCAGCCAGTTATTATCAGAAGCCCCCACTCTTCCAGAACAAGACCATCGCTTGACCGAAATCATCCAGGCCCATTGCCTGCGGATGAATAAAATTATTGAAGATGTTCTACAGCTTTCACGTCGGGAGCCGTCAAAAAGAGAAAAAATTCAACTCAACCTCTGGGTGGAAAACTATTTAAAAAATTTCGTTTATGAATCCAGAAACGCAGTAGATCAATTTGAAATTCGCAATCAACAGGTCGATTTATGGACTTATATGGACAGCGGACATCTAAAACAAATCTTCGACAATCTATGTTCAAACGCGCTGAAATACGGTGATAGTGAACAAAAAATATTAATCGACATTGGTTTTTGCAATGACCAGTCTCCCTGCATCACCTTTCTGGATAACGGCAAACCGATAGACAATGAAACCATCAGTCATTTATTTGAGCCTTTTTTCACCACTTCACCAACCGGCACCGGACTGGGCTTATATATTTCCAGAGAATTAGCCGAGCTCAACCAGGCCAAATTAAGCTATGCTATTAGCAACGGCAACAAAGGCAATTTTAAACTCAGCTTGCCAAAAGCAGACAGCTCAATCATCGAAATATGAAAAACCCGTTAACCTTAGTTATTGACGACGAACCGGATATCAGAGAGTTACTGGAAATCACTCTGAACAGAATGAACATCAACACAATATCTGCGGAGGATATCAGTTCAGCCAAACAGCTACTTACAGAGCATCATTTTGATCTCTGCCTGACCGATATGAAATTACCGGACGGTAATGGTCTGGATCTGGTGGATTATATTCAACACAGTAACCATCCGATGCCGGTCGCGGTGATCACCGCTCATGGCAGCATGGATATTGCCATAAAAGCAATGAAAAAAGGCGCCTTCGACTTTTTATCCAAACCCGTCGATTTAACCGTATTACGCCAGCTGGTCGGTAATGCGTTAAAACTCTCCACCCCGACTCAAACCAGTAAAGAACGCAGAACTCGACATATTCTGCTCGGTGAATCGCAAGAAATGCGTGATATTCGCTCAAAAATAGAAAAGGTAGCCCGCAGTCAGGCACCTGTCTATATCAGCGGAGAATCCGGCTCGGGTAAGGAATTGATCGCCAAACTCATTCATCAGCAAAGCCCCCGGCATGATGCCACATTTGTTGCCATTAACTGCGGTGCCATCCCGCATGAACTGATGGAAAGCGAGTTTTTTGGTCACAAAAAAGGCAGTTTTACTGGTGCGACAGCCGATAAACAAGGACTGTTTCAGGCCGCTGATGGAGGCACTTTATTCCTGGATGAAGTCGCCGACCTGCCGCTTTCTCTGCAGGTCAAACTACTACGCGCCATTCAGGAAAAGAAAATACGCCCGGTCGGTGGTCACCAGGAAATAGCTATTAATGTCCGCCTGCTAAGTGCAACGCATAAAGACCTGAACCAACTGGTTGAACAGGGCGAGTTTCGTCAGGATTTATATTACCGCATCAATGTCATCGATCTGGTTTCCCCCCCCTTACGCACACGTACCTCGGATATTCCACAACTGGCCGAACATCTTCTAACCAAACTGGCATCAGAAAATCAGCAGCAACAACCCTCATTAAGCGATGATGCAATTGATGGCTTAAAAAAATATCATTTCCCAGGCAATGTCAGGGAACTTGAAAACATACTTGAACGCGCGCTGGCTCTTTATGAAGGCGAGACCATCGAACTGGAAGATCTGCATTTACCCTGCTCGACAGAACTGCCAAAAGCCGAACAATTCGACCCATCAGCCATGTCCCTGGAGGATTATCTGGAAGGTATAGAAAAAGAAGCACTAAGCAAGGCGCTGGAAGAGAACCGCTGGAATAAAACCGAGACAGCCAAACAGCTCGGCCTGACTTTCAGATCGCTACGTTATCGGTTGAAAAAACTGGGGCTGGATTAAAAAAGCGAAGCCCTGTTGGACTTCGCAATCTATCCGTTAACGATATTTATCCATCTTGGCCAGTTTATCGACCGCTTTTTTGACTTTTTCTTTAGTCGCATCATCCAGCTCAGCAGTCTTATACACTTTCGGTAATAAGCCTTCTGTCACCAAAGCTTCTTTAATCCAACGTTTGGTCATTCTATAGTTGGATGCAATTTTATCCACATCACCGGTATCAGGATTACGCAGGCTTCCACTGGGAACAGCACTGGCAGGCTGTGGCTTCGCTTTAGCTGTCGATTTAGCTTTTGCTTTAGCCGCCGACTTTGGTTTTGCAGCCGGTTTTGTAGCTTTTTTCGCGGCTGATTTTTTAGCGGCAGGCTTTTCTTCTGCAACCGCAACGGCTTCTGTTTTCTTTCCACTGACCGCTTCAGCTTTTGCCGTTACCTTTTCAACCGATCCGCTTTCTGTCTTACCATCCGTTTTACAAAACACTCTTTGTAAAACATAGACGACATATATGGTCAATAATACGAATAATATTTCTGCCATCGCTTTTCCTCATTTTATTATTATTGCTATAAAACTAGCATGTTACGTTCCAACACAGAAGCTTTCAGCCTATGCGTCTAAACTAATTATTATTGTTATTAATAGCTCAAACTGCATAAATATTCAATACCAGCCATGCCTGACAATCTTACCAACAAAGCTGTTTTTTGGCTAATAAAGGCAAATCTTCTCTTAAACCCAT
>SPJK01025419.1_pt1 | contig 16031 bp, 18 predicted proteins | sample 3741771 | NCBI WGS metagenome assembly SPJK01 (sample SAMN10925997, study PRJNA522277) | cold seep metagenome | isolation source: Elba SIP-enriched marine methane seep metagenome, extraction at timepoint T2 | place: Italy: coast of Elba, Mediterranean Sea | reverse complement strand
AGCCGGATCTGTGTTAAACCGGCCAGTTGCGCGGCTTCCAGGGTTAAACGGCGTGCCGCTTCATCAAAGGATGCCGGAACGGTAATGATGATGTCCTGTGCTTCCAGTGGCGCTTCCGGAAACTGGTGAGACCACACGCTGCGAATATGTTTTAGATAACTGGCGCTGGCTTCCAGCGGGGAAACCTTGGCCACTTCGTCAGGGGCTCCCCACGGCAGAATTGCAGCGCTATGATCAACCGAGGGATGCGACAGCCAGCTTTTGGCACTGCTCACCAGTCGCCCCTGCGATTTTGCCCCCAGCACACGCGCCGCCTCACCAATCACCGCCTGATCATCAGCCGCCAGAAATGCAGTATCGGCATCTGATAATTCACCCACTGCAGGATGGTATCGTGCTGACGGCAGCAGGGGTTGACTGGCAACCTGACCGGGTGCAGTCAACTGTGCAATCTCGAATAGTTTCGCCTCGCCATCTTTTGCCGCAAACGGACAATAGGCGACCACGGTATGGGTAGTGCCCAGGTCTATGCCGACATGATAATGCGCTTGTTTGCTCAAGATTAATGCGCGGGGTAGACAAATTTGTAAATAAGCCCGCCGATGACAACCAGCGCGACGACAATCCAGCCCAGCATATCCATGTATTTACGCAGGCCTTTCTCCAGCTTTTCACCGCCAGCGGCAATCAGCAGGGCGACCAGGAAGAAGCGCGCTCCGCGGCCGATAAAGGAAGCGAGAATAAAAGGCAGCAAGGCCATGTTGAGGGCACCGGCGGCGATGGTGAAAACTTTGTAAGGTATTGGCGAGAAACCGGCAATGAACACGGCCCATACGCCCCATTCGTTAAAAAATTCTTCAGCCAGCAGGTATTTTGACCAGTATTTGGTTTCCTGCAGCCAGGGGGCGACCGCATCAAACAGGAAGTAGCCGATGCCATAGCCCAGTATGCCACCAAGTACTGAGGTGATCGTGGTCAGTAAGGCCAGTTTCTTGGCTTTCTCAGGTCGAGCTAGTGACATTGGCGCAAGCATCACATCGGGTGGAATCGGGAAAAACGAGGATTCTGCAAAGCTCAGGGCACCCAGGTATTTATCGGCGTGTTTGTGGCGTGACCAGGTCAACGCCTGGTCGTAAAGTTTTTGGAACATATTAATTTTTACCAGAAAGAAAAGGAACAAAAACGACATTATCAAATAATTCATCCTCAAAGCCTGAGGAGGTGCGGGTGATTCTGTGCAATTGCTGGTGTTTGCCTTTACCGGTCGGGATAATCATCACGCCGCCAACGGCCAGTTGTTGCAACAGGGTTTGAGGGATTTCGGTCGGGGCAGCGGCTACCAGTATGGCATCATACGGCGCATGTTCTTCCCAGCCCAGGTTGCCATCGCTGTATTGAAAACTGATGTTTTTTAATTTTAATTCCCAGGTATGATCGCGTGCTTTTTTCAGCAGGGGTGCCAGTCGTTCAATTGAATAGACCTTACCAAACAGTTTGGCCAGGATGGCCGTTTGGTAACCGCAACCAGTCCCTATTTCCAGTACCGAGCCGGTTTTGCATTTCTGTACCAGCAGCTCGGTCATGCGGCCAACGATATAGGGTTGCGAGATGGTCTGGTTATGACCGATGGGCAGGGCGGTATCTTCGTAGGAGCGGCTGGCCAGTGCTTCATCAACAAAAATGTGACGTGGTATGTCCAGCATGATATCCAATACGCGTTGATCGCTGACGCCTTGTTGCTGCATTCGATCAATCATGCGTTGGCGGGTTCGGCGTGACGTCATGCCGATGCCCTGTATGCGGTAGTTCATGGATGAACCTCTTGTTCCAGCCAGTGCCCAATGGTATCAATGCGGTCGTAGCGGGTTAAATCAAGTTGTAATGGCGTGACAGAAACAAAATGGTTCTGGATAGCAAAAAAATCGGTGCCGGGGCCAGCATCCTGTTCACTGCCTGGCGGGCCAACCCAGTAAATATCGCGACCGCGTGGATCCTGGCTGCGAATTACCGGTTCTGCACGATGGCGCTGTCCCAAACGTGTGGATTGATATCCCTTGATGTTGGATAAGGGGACGTCCGGCACATTGACATTCAATAAGGTATCTTGCGGTAGCGGATGCTGGGTGATTTTCTGCATTAACACGACAGCGACTTCGGCAGCGGTAGCAAAATGTTGTGGATTGTTTGATGCCAGAGATATGGCCACGGCAGGCAGTCCAAGAAAGCGGCCTTCGGTTGCGGCGGCGACAGTACCTGAATACAGTACGTCGTCGCCCAGATTGGCACCATGATTGATGCCGGCAAAGACCATGTCCGGTTCCTTGTCAAGAAATCCGGTGACGGCCAGGTGGACGCAATCAGTCGGAGTGCCATCCACACGGATATAGCCGTTTTCAGAATGCTGGGCACGCAGGGGCATTTCCAGGGTCAGGGAATTACTTGCGGCACTGCGATTTCGGTCCGGAGCAACAACAGATATTTCGGCATACTGTTGCAGGGCTTTGGCCAGATAATCAATCCCTGTGGCAAGATAGCCATCGTCATTGCTGATAAGAATGTGCATGCTGCTTTAATTCACTATAAAATCGACAATACTAGCAAATTTCATTAAGCAAATTCATTACCGTGACAAAAAAAACACCTGATTCTGACGATGCAGCCTTGTTTAGACAGTCTGTCGGCAGGGTCAACAAGATCAGGCAGGACAAGATCTGGCTGACGCCGGGCGACAAACCCAAAGCGCGTCCCAGGAAAAAAATGCTGGAGCCGGAAAATCCGCTGCAAAACACGCTGGATGAAGGCGTCGAGCGGTTAAGCCATGAAGACAAACAGGGGTTTTTGACCCCGGGCATGCAGAAAAATGTGCTGAAAAAACTGCGCAAAGGGGTGTACGGGCTGGATGCGACGATTGATTTGCACGGGTATACCAGTGCCAAAGCCAAATTGATGCTGGTGAAATTTATGCATCATTGTGTGGAAAATGGTTTCCGCTGTGTACACATTATTCATGGCAAGGGTTACCGTTCACAGGACAGCCATCCGGTATTGAAGAATGATGTCAATGTGTGGCTAAGACAGCATCGAGATGTGCTGGCCTTTTGTTCGGCGCCGCCCCGGGAAGGCGGGACGGGTGCTGTAATGGTGTTGTTACGCTTGTCCGAGAAATACCGCGAAGAGGACGAGGCCGAGTACTAAACGGTAATACACAAACGGAATCATGCCGATGTTGTGCAGCAGTTTTAGAAACCAGCCGATGGTCAGATAGGCGACGACTGCGGAAACAATCGCGCCGACCGCCATCATGTCCCATTGCACTTGGGCCTTACTTTCTACCAGGTCTTTGGTCAGCATGAGTCCGGCCAGGGTAATGACCGGGATGGATAACAGGAATGAGAAGCGGGCGGATTGTTCCCGTTTCAAGCCGCTGAACAAGCCACCGGTGATGGTAATGCCTGATCGTGATGTGCCCGGTATCAGAGCGAGTGCTTGAAAACACCCGACCAAAATAGCATCCAGCAATGTAATTTGATCGCGTTTTTCTGTGGCCAGTTTTTCAGCAATCCACAGGAGTACACCAAATACAATCGTACTTCCCGCGATAACCAAAGGTGAGCGCAGAATCTCTTTTACTCCATCGGGCAGTAAAATACCGACCAGGCCTACCGGAATGGTGCCGATGACCACATACCAGGCCAGCTTGCTGTCTTCCGTCACACCTTTGCCGGTGAGGGATTTAACCCAGGCCACGATAATCTGTCCGACATCTTTCCGGTAATAGGCGACAACGGCGGTTAATGTGCCCACATGGACCGCGACATCAAAGGCCAGTCCCTGATCATCCCAACCGGTAACAATAGGCATCAGGATCAGGTGAGCGGAACTGGAAATCGGTAAAAACTCGGTCAAGCCTTGTAACAGGGCGAGAGCAATTGCTTGAAAAATATCCATGTTAAATAAGTGTGAGTTACAGGAACCAGGTGCTTAACCAGGGTACGTAAGTAATTATAAGTACAGTGATTAACAATATAGCCATGAATGGAAGACTGGCATGGTAAATTTCGGTAATCGGTTTTTTAAAGCGATAACTCGCGATAAACAGGTTCATGCCGACCGGCGGGGTTAAATAACCGATTTGCATATTGGCGAGAAAAATAATGCCCAGGTGGATCGGGTGAATGTCGTAACTGAGGGCAATCGGCACGATGAGAGGGACGACAATGACCAGTGCAGAAAATATATCCAGAATGGCGCCAAGTAACAGCAGGAAAATATTGAGCACAATAAGGAATGTGAGTTTATCGTCCACATTGGCCTTGACCCAGGTGAATAAATGATCAGGAATCTGGGCATCTATCATAAAGTTGGTGAAGGCCATCGAGACCCCCAGAATTAACAGGATGCCGCCAACCATCTTCATCGAGTCATTGGTGACTTTAACCAGTTGTTTCATATTGATTTCTTTGTATATGAAACATTCGACAATCAAAACATAAAGCGCCGTGACTGCAGCAACTTCTGAAATGGCCAGAATGCCACTGAAAATACCGGCGGTAACAAACAGGGGTAAAGGTAATTCCCACGCCGCATCTTTGATGGCCTGGCCCGCTTCCAGCCACGAGAAGTGACCTTTGGCTAATTGAATGGAACGGGTACTGTAGACAGACCAAAGCGAAAGCAAAACGATCATCAACAGTGCGGGCATGACACCAGCCATGAATAATTGTGGCAGGGTGAAGGTCGCCCCGACTTCCATTTGCTGGACAATAATGCCGTATAAAATTAAGGGTACGGACGGGGGTAATAATAAGCCGAGACTACCGGTGGTAGTGACCAGACCCAGACTGAATGGTTGCGGATATCCGTCTTTTATTAACGCCGGGAGCAGCAGTGCACCCAGCGCGACAATGGTAATCCCCGATGCACCGGTAAATGCGGTGAAGGCCGAGCAGGCAAGCAGCGAGACAATGGCTAATCCTGAAGGCAGCCAGCCGAAAAAGACCCGGGTTAAATGTACGATACGTTCAGATGTATTGCTTTCCGACAGGATGTATCCACTGAATGTAAATAATGGCAAGGCGACCAATAAGGGGGTTTCTGCCAGACGGTAAACTTCTGCGGCGATGATGGTGAAATCTACCTCTGTTATAGTAAAACCCACCATGGTTGCGGCCAGTATGACAGCAAATAACGGGGCTCCTAACAGCAGCATCAGGATGATGACAGCAATGGCAAAATAGATCATCAGTCGTTTTGAGGTTTAAAAATGGCAGCGATGTAGCGAAGGGAAATAATCAATAACGCAAAGGGAATGACGGCTTCACAAATCCAGATAGGCACCGATGAGAAAGCCATGCCGCCATAAGTATATTCCTGAGCAACAAAATCAATACTGTACCAAGTCAGGGTCAGGCAAATGGATACGGTGAACATGTGTGTCAGTCGATTAATCCATCTCAGGTATGCCTCGGGTAATTTATTATTCAGCACATCAATATTGATATGTTCCGTTTGGCGGCTGGCGACCATAGCACCAATCAATGCCAGCCATAGCACCACGACGCGCATGTAATCATCAGCCCACAACAGGCCGCTGTCCAGCAGGTTACGCATGATAATCTGCAGCACAGAAATGATGATCAATGACAGGAACAGCCCAGCCAGAAATATCGTTTCCAGTGTGTTCAAAAGTCTGTGCAGTTTATGCCACATGGTTATTGAGCAGTATGACGAAGCTGGTTCAACATTTGATTGATTTCGGCGATTTTGTCTTTCGACAGACCGCTGTTTTGTTCAATATTTTGATTCGCCTTTTTGCTGGTTTCAATCAAACGCTGGATGGTGGGGTCATCCAGTGTCAGGAAGTCAACACCTTGCTGTTTTAACGCAGCAATGGCATCAAGGTTGTTCTGGCGGCTGTGTTTGTCTATTTCGTCAGATATTTGCCCCATAACGGTTCTAACAATGGTTTGATCTTCAGGGGAAATGCGCTTAAAGGCTTTTTGATCCAGAACAATGAGACCAAAACCATACATCAGCGGGTAATCTGTGACATATTTGATTTTGGTATGCCATTGCAGGGCAAGAGCGCCCGTGGGTGGCGCAGCAGCCACATTAATCATGCCGGTCTGCAGGCCCATTAAAACATCACGTAATGGTAGTGGAATTGGGGAGATACCAAAAGCTTTCATGGCTTCAATGGCAATCGAGTTTTGACTGGGCACCCAGACTTTTTGTTGCAGTAATTGATCAAAAGTCTGTACCGGGCTGGTGGACATCAGGTAGACCATGCCGACTTCGGCAATGCCGAATGTGACATAGCCATTGTCTTCCAGTCCTTGCTTCAATACGGGGTCCATCTGTTTACGGATGGCATCAACTTCATCCAGTGAATTAAACTGCAGGATCAGGTTGTAAAGTTGAATATCCGGATAAACGTCGCTAAGAGAAGAATTGGTCAAGGCGGCACCATGCAGCTGACGCAGGCGAATTTTTCTCAAAACCCCTTTGCTGTCACCCATCACTCCACCGGGATAAAATTTGAATTTAACCCGGCCTGAGGTTTGCTCTTCAATGTGCTTGGCCCCAGCACGCATTCGTTGCATCCAGTAAGAACCATCAGGTGAAATAGTGGCGATTTTAAAGGTAAACGCCGAAGCTTGAGTGGCATTCAGAGATAAACAAAAAAATAAAACTAAGTGAATAAATTTCATAAGAGTTAGAAATAATCTTGGGAAGAGTCGAGTAATTCACGCGCCTGCTGTTGTGCAAGCGAGTTGGTCAGCGTTAATCCGGGTACGGCTGGATCAGCATTGATGGCTTCATTAAGGAGCATGTCATGTAATTCCTGATCAAACATCATACGTGCATATTGTTTTGCATACATGACGTGAACCATCAGATTTTTTCGTTCTGAAGCCGTCAGCGCTTTTTCAAAATATTGTTGAGCACGTGCAGGGTTGCCGCCTAAAGCTGGCGGCAGAAGGCTTTCCAGAACCGCCTTGTAGAGCAAAGGTTCACCCTTGTTCAGGTGCTCATCGTATTCAACGACTACTTGTATGATGCGTTTGACCTGTGCCAGTTGGGCTATCGCATTCCAGTCTGATTTATTGGCCTGAATCCATCCCGCCCAGGCTTTGGCTGTAATATATAGAGAAGGGATTGAGTCTTCATCAACATGAGTAAGCCGTTGTTCAAACTCCGCGAACGGTAAGCTGTTTAAATCACAAAGCTGATTATTCTGAATGCAAATGGCTTGCATTGAATAATTCAATGCTTTGTTACTCAAAATAATTTTTCTGTTTGATTCCTGTTCAGAAAGCAGGGTGGCATAAGCCGCATAAAGCTGTGATGTTGATAATAAAGTTTTGGCGTTGTCCGGGCTATTAACTATAAATGATTCCTGTAACAGTAAATAGGCAGGGATGGCTGATTGCACTAAAGCAGGGTCATTAGCGTCTAAAATAGCCTGTTGCAGGTTTTTACCCAGATTATCTGTCGCGCTCGAAATAATGTAGCTGCAACCGTTAAAGGTCGATAACGTGAAGATGAAAAACAATAATCTTGCAAAGGGGAGAGTAAGGCGTGAAACCATCGGTATTAAATTTAAGTTTGCAGGAAGCTTATCAAATAGCGGGAATATTGTACGCAAGTTTCAGAACTAAGTAGAACTTTGTTGTTTAGGGCGTTGTAAAAGTTTATTTGCATTCTTTAAATGAATAGTAGTTTTCAAGTAAAATTTTTTAAAAAAATCACCATTTCTTTTGACACTCCAGGCTAGATCATGATAAAAATGCGCCTGTCGACAACAATAAAAATATTCGTTCGACATACAACTCGAGTTGTCCCCTATTTTTTTGGGGTTAATGAAAACAAATACCATGAGGAATATAAAATGGCTGAAAAAAAAGATAAAACTTATGAAATGATCGTTGGTGGTTCTTTGATTTTGATGGTTGGTTTCATGATGGCTATGAATAGCTGGAGAGAAGAAAACGAAGCAAATGTTGCGGGTGAATTCGATCACTCAAACGACCCTGCTGCTGCTTTCGAAAACATTAGAGATTTGAATAACAATCTTGAAGGTATGTAAGAAAAATTTCGTAAGTTGAGATTTTTGTAAAAGCCTCTTTAAGTATTAAAGGGGCTTTTATTTATTTTAATGTTGTAAAATTATCCCCCCCTTTAGGTATTTGAATCTAAATACCGACTCCAACTCTTTCCAGTATCAATTACAAATGAGTCAGTTTGAACCTGATTTGTAATTTTTAATCCCACTATGTAACTATCTCCATATTAATGAGGAAAATATGAAAAAAATGACACGTACACAGGTTATTGTGGCACTGGGCTCGACTATTGCGAGCGGTTTAACTGCCTCTTCTGTGCAAGCAAGCGAAGCTAACCCTTTCAAACTTTCTGAAATCAAAGGCTACATGCAGACAGCTGAAAAAATGAAAGAAGGTGCTTGTGGTGAAGGTCAGTGCGGTGCTGCCATGATGAAAGGAAGTGAAGAAAAGACGGCGGAAGGCAATTGTGCCGGCAATAAAACCATGCCTAAAAGTGAAGAAGGCAAATGCGGTGAAGGTAAGTGCGGCGAAGGCAAATGTGGCGGTAAAAAAGAAGAGAAGTAATTTTTTTGTAATAATTTAAGAGTATTGTAAAAAATACTCACTTCACCTAAATAAAAGGACTGGCCTGTCAGGTGCAGTCCTTTTTTATTGCGTTCAGGATTACAAAAATGACGATTAAAGTTGGTATTAACGGATTTGGCCGTATGGGACGGCTGGTGTTGAAAGCGGCATGGCATTGGCCCGAACTGGAATTTACCCATATCAATGACCCATGCGGTGCAGTAGATACATTCGCTCATTTGCTGAATTTTGATTCTATCCACGGCCGCTGGGATCAACAGGCGGAAGCCGTAGATGGGAACCTGCTGATTGGTGACAATAAAATTACAATGTCGCAACATAGTGAAATTTCACAAACTGACTGGTCGGGCTGTGATGTTGTGATCGAGGCATCAGGTGTTATGCGCAAAAAAAACCTGTTACAGGCTTATCTGGATCAAGGCGTTAAGCGCGTGGTAGTGACGGCTCCGGTCAAAGAGGAGGGTGTCGCTAATATTGTGATGGGCGTGAATGATTCAATTTACGATCCTGATCAGCACCCGATTGTAACAGCAGCTTCATGTACAACTAATTGTCTGGCTCCTGTGGTCAAGGTTATTCATGAAAACCTGACGATTAAACACGGCGTAGTGACAACAATTCATGACTTAACCAATACCCAGACGATAGTTGATGCCCCGCATAAAGACCTGCGGCGTTCCCGCTCATGTGGTACCAATTTGATTCCAACCACCACTGGTTCTGCAACAGCAATTACTGAAATCTTCCCTGAACTAAAAGGTCGTTTGAATGGCCATGCGGTTCGCGTGCCCATCACCAATGCATCTATAACAGACGGCGTGTTTGAAGTCGAAACCGCGACCAGTGCTGAACAGGTCAATACCTTGTTAAAACAGGCCGCTGAAAATGAACTAAAAGGCATATTAGGCTATGAAGAACGGCCGCTGGTTTCTGCTGATTATCGCGGTGATCCGCATTCCGGCATTATTGATGCCTTATCAACTATGGTTGTGAATAATACGCAGGTCAAGATTTATGCCTGGTATGACAATGAGTGGGGTTACGTTAACCGCACGGCAGAGTTGGTCAAAAAGGTCGGCTTGTTAGATTAATGCTTGACGTTTTACGGACAGAGTACCAACGCGTGTTGCAGCAGATAACGAAGCTGCAGCCGGCTGAAAAGCAGTATCTGCTGGTCACGGGTAATTACTGGGCGTTTACCTTGACTGATGGCGCTCTGCGCATGCTGGTGGTCTTGTATTTTCATCAGCTGGGTTATAGCCCGTTGTCCATTGCCATGTTATTCCTGTTTTACGAGTTCTTCGGCATTGTGACTAATTTATTTGGTGGCTGGCTGGGCGCACGATTTGGTCTGAATGCGACGATGAATCTCGGGCTTGGGTTGCAGATAGTTGCGTTGCTGATGTTAACGGTGTCTGATTCAGCTCTGACCGTGGCCTGGGTGATGTCGGCACAGGCATTATCGGGTATTGCCAAGGATTTAAACAAGATGAGCGCGAAAAGCTCGGTTAAGTCTCTGGTGGGTTCTGGTCAGGAAAACGCTTTGTTCAAATGGGTGGCGGTTTTGACCGGCTCCAAAAATGCACTGAAGGGTGTGGGTTTTTTTCTTGGCGGGGTAATGCTGTCAATTATGGGGTTTCGTTATTCCATCATCTTTATGGCAATATGCTTGTTTGCCGTGTGGTGCTCTAGCCTGAAATATCTGCGTAAAGACCTGGGTAAAGCCAAAAACAAGCCGAAGTTTACCCAGATATTTTCCAAATCGAAATCGGTAAATCAGTTATCACTGGCCAGACTGTTTTTGTTTTGTGCACGCGATGTCTGGTTTGTAGTGGCCTTGCCGGTGTATCTGGCCAGTGAGTTTGATTGGGATTTCTGGCTGGTAGGCAGTTTTATGGCGATTTGGGTGATTTTATATGGCCTTGTTCAGGCATCAGCTCCCAGACTAATTTCCCTGCAGCAAAGCGATCAACAGTATCATCAGGCATTTATCTGGGCGGCAGCTTTGTCTGCAATTCCATTGTTGATGGCAGTGTTATTAGCGTTGGGAGTATCTGCATATGTTGTCGTCATTGGCGGGTTGTTGTTGTTTGGCGGAGTGTTTGCAATTAATTCAGCATTGCACAGTTATCTGATCGTGAGCTATGCTGAAGCGGAACATGTATCAATGGATGTCGGTTTTTATTATATGGCTAATGCCAGTGGTCGCTTGTTGGGCACCCTTCTTTCGGGTGCATTATTTCAAGTCAGTGGGCTGGAAGTCTGTTTGCTGATGTCAACAGTGCTGCTTTCTGCAGCTGCTTGGGTTTCTCGCAAATTACCTTGATTTTGTTGTTTTATGGATCGTAGTTTCTGTGTCGCCCCCATGCTCGATTGGACAGATCGACATTGTCGCTATTTTTATCGATTAATGTCTAAACATGCCGTACTTTATACGGAAATGGTCACAACCGGTGCCATCCTGCATGGCAGTCAACAGCGGCATTTACAATTTAATGAGAATGAGCATCCAGTGGCCTTGCAACTGGGGGGCAGCCATCCTGAAGAATTAGCCAAATGTGCGAGAATTGCTGAAGAGTATGGGTACGATGAAATCAATCTGAATATCGGTTGCCCCAGTGACCGGGTTCAAAACGGGATGTTTGGCGCCTGTTTAATGGCCCAGCCCAGGCGGGTGGCTGAATGTGTGACGGCTATGCAAAAAGCCGTCAAGATTCCGGTGACGGTTAAATCACGGATTGGCATTGATGATATGGAGTCATACCAGGAATTCGTGGATTTTATCTTACCGGTTGCTGAAAGTGGTTGTTCGACATTTATTATTCACGCAAGAAAAGCCTGGTTGCAAGGCTTGTCGCCCAAACAGAATCGTGAAATCCCGCCACTGCGTTATGAATTTGTCTCTCAATTAAAACAGCAGTTTCCCCGGCTGGAAATTATTATCAATGGTGGGATATGCGATTTTGAGCAGATTGATCACCACCTGGAACAGCTGGATGGCGTTATGCTGGGGCGTGAAGTCTATCACAACCCGTATCTACTAAATTCTGTCGATCAAAAGCTCTATGGCGCATCCAACGCCGAATCAACCCGTCAACAGATTATTGTTGATTTAATCCCCTATGTTCAGAATCATTTAGCCGCTGGCGGTAGCTTGAACCATGTTTCACGGCATGTATTAGGCCTGTTTCATGGCCAAAAGGGAGCAAAAGGCTGGCGGCGTCATATCAGCGAAAATGCGCATAAATCTGGAGCGGATGAGCAGGTGTTGCTGGAAGCATTAAAATTTACCGAGTGATCAGGTATACTGCTTCGTTTCGTCAAAAAAGAGTCACATAATGGAAGAATACTTTGCCAAAATCATCGAGTCCATCGGTGAAGATATTACCCGCGAAGGTCTTGTCGATACGCCTAAACGCGCCGCCAAGGCATTTCAATATTTAAACAATGGCTACAGCAAAGATCTTCAAGAAGTATTGAACGGGGCCATTTTTGAAGCTGAAACGGAAGATATGGTCATCGTTAAGGACATTGAATTATTTTCCTTATGTGAGCATCATTTATTGCCTTTTATCGGGAAATGTCATATCGGTTATCTGCCCAATGGCAAAGTGCTGGGGCTTTCCAAGCTGGCACGCATTGTTGACATGTACGGCCGTCGTCTGCAAATTCAGGAGCAACTCACCAAACAAATCGCCGATGCCGTAGAGACGGCCATTGGAGCCAAGGGTGTTGCGGTAGTCATTGAAGCAAAACACATGTGCATGATGATGCGTGGTGTGGAAAAGCTGAACTCTGTAATGACAACCTCTGTGATGACGGGAATTTTTCGCAATGAAATCAGTACGCGTTCGGAATTTTTAAATCTGATCAATAGATAGTTACATGCAATCAGCTTGCAAATGACAGGTGCTGTTAGCATTGAGCTGAGTACGTCAGCTTTTTAAGGAACCTCTGATTAAGTTGGTTAGAATTTAGCGACAGTTTTAGCAAGCTAAAAATAATTGGACTTGATCAGAGGTTCCTTAATAAAACTAAAGAAGGTTAGCTCACACTGTGCGCTTAACCGGACAGTCAATCTGAAAACTGTTTTTCAGTTGCGTTTTGCTAGCCTGAATGGTTAAAGTCTTGTTGAAATGGGGAATATTGCCGATATTCTGCATTTAATTAATATGAGTTTTATCAAATGCAGATGGTTTCAGGAGAAATCCAATGAAAGGGTATGACAGAAATTGTCCGATGTGCCGCTTCATGCGCAGCCTGGCTTTCACCGGAGTAGGCATGGGATTGGGGTGTGGCGTTGCGTATTTATTGGGTGCAAGTTATCAAAATATGTTGATGTCAGGCATTGTGGTTTCTGCGATTATTGTCTTTGTAATGCAAAAACAAACCAGGAAATAAATCATGCAAAGCATTTTAAAAAGCTGGCGGGGGCAATGGCCGTTTGACCGCTCAACATCGCCAGCTGAAACAGGTAAAGGAGTGATTGATCAGGCCAGTTTTAATGCACTGGAGATCGATCAGGTATATGACACAGTCAACTATGCGCAAACTCAGGTGGGTAAAGGCGTAATATATCGTTCCTTGTGCAACCCGCTGGATAATACTGCAGACATCAATGCCAAACAGGATGCGATCAGGGAAATCCAGAATAAACCTGAGATCAGAAAAAATCTTGAGCATATTGTCAGTTATACCGGTCAACGCGAACCACGCCTTTATCTACTACTGTTTGGTGAATTTTTAGGCTCGATGGGTACCGCGCGCGAAGATCATCAAATAGAAGGTTATGGCTATAAGCAATATCGTCGTGCCCTGCATGTTATGAAAAGTTTTGTCGGCTTTATTCTTGATTCAGCAAAGCCTGAAAGCCACTATTTACAATCCATTTTTGACAGGGTTCATCAGTTTTCACAATCCAGAACGTATTCACTTATGGTCGGGCCAGTGTATCATTCGGAGCAGGGGTTTCAGTGCAAAGCTGAACGAAAAGGACTTTGGCCGCCAGCCATTATATTCAAGCCGCAAATCTTTAAACCCGTATTGTTGCTGAGTATATTTCTTGCTCTGTGGTTTATCACGGCAGTCTTCCCTCTATTAATGTTTAATTTCAGTGTTGATGCCATTCCTGTCGCTTCGGTGTTTTTTGTTCCGGTCATGCTGGTTTATTTTCCAATGGTTGGTTCTTATGACCGCGACAACTGCATTATTCCACTGCGGGATATCTATAAAGAATGTGATGACCTTGCCGACGCTCTGGATGCGTTGGGCGAGTTGGATGAGTTGCTTGCCTTCATCAAATATGCAGAAAAAAGTAAAGCAACGATCAGTTTGCCTGTGCTTGAAGATAAAGACACGCATTCCATTCGTTTAAAGCAAACAAAAAATCCGGTGTTGGCGCACGAACAGGCGAATTATGTGGCGAATGACTTTGTGTTGGACGGTGAACGGCTGTGCATGATTACCGGGCCGAACAGTGGTGGCAAAACAGCGTTGTGCAAAACCATTAGCCAAATTCAGCTGCTCGCTCAAGTCGGTTGTTTTGTTTCGGCAGAACAGGCAGAACTGGCTGTAGCCGACAAAATATTTTATCAGACACCGGAAATCAGCCATTTAAATGATGGGGAAGGGCGCTTTGGTACTGAGCTTAAACGTACCAAAGACATCTTTGTAAATTCAACAGCCAAAAGCCTGGTTGTGCTGGATGAAATGTCTGAAGGGACGACGTTTGAGGAAAAAATGGAATCTTCCACCAACATTCTGGACGGTTTTTACCGCAAAAATGGAAACACGGTGTTGATTACACATAATCATCAATTGGTTGATGTGTTTGTAAACAAACAGATGGGTATGGCCAAGCAGGTAGAGTTTGTCAACGAGGAGCCCAGTTACAAGCTTATTGACGGGGTTTCCAGGGTTAGCCATGCAGACAAGGTGGCGGCCAAAATCGGCTTTGCCAAAGAGGATATAGAACACTATTTGTCCGGGGAAAAATGAATATTGGTACTGCGCTGAATAACAATGCAAAAAAAGCCATGCTGCTGGGTAGTGGTGAACTTGGCAAGGAAATAGCTATCTCACTACAGCGGTATGGTGTTGAAGTGATCGCCGTTGACCGCTATGCCAATGCCCCGGCTCAGCATGTTGCTCATCGATCTTATGTGGTCGATATGACTGATGCACAGGCGATCAAAACACTGGTGGCCGAGGAAAAACCGGATCTGATTATTCCTGAAATTGAAGCAATAGCGACTGATGCGTTGGCAGCAATCGAACAACAGCAAGTGGCCACCGTTGTCCCAAACGCACGGGCTGTGCAGTTGACCATGAACCGAGAGGGGATTCGTGCGCTGGCGGCAGAAGAAGTCGGGGTACCAACGTCAAAATATGCGTTCGCGACCTCATTTTCGAAATTAAAAACCGCTGTTGATGGAGGCATTGGCTATCCTTGTTTTATCAAGCCAACAATGTCTTCTTCAGGCAAGGGACAGTCGATGGTTAAATCGGCCGACCAGTTGGAACAGGCATGGCAGGCCGCCAGGGAAGGTGGACGTAGCGATACCGGAAAAGTCATCGTCGAAAGTAAAATCGACTTTGACTTTGAAATTACTTTGCTGACGGTGCGGGCAAAAAATGCAGCGGGTGAGGTGGAAACCAGTTTTTGTGAACCGATTGGGCATGTGCAGGAAGAGGGTGATTATCGTGAAAGCTGGCAACCTCAGCCAATGACGGAAGCGGCCATTGGCAATGCACAAATGATTGCCAAACGTGTGACAAATGCCATAGGTGGTCTGGGGTTGTTTGGTGTTGAATTGTTTATCCGGGGAGATCAGGTCTGGTTTAGTGAAGTCAGTCCTCGTCCCCATGATACCGGCATGGTTACCATGATCAGCCAACCGCAAAGCGAGTTTGAGCTGCATGTCCGTGCCATACTCGGTTTACCGGTGGATACGGGTATTAGCAGGCCGGGAGCAAGTGCGGTCATACTGGGAGGAATAGATTCCGACAGTGTGGCATATTCCGGACTGGAAAAGGCGCTTGCAGAACAAGGAACAGAAATACGCCTGTTTGCGAAACCACAGGCATTTGTAAAACGACGCATGGGTGTGGCGCTTGCCAGTGCAGAGTCAACAGAAGACGCCAGAAAGAAAGCCGTTTTAGCGGCAAGTGAAATTAAGGTTATACATTCAGGATAGTAATGTCATGTTAGTCAGGAATTTGCTGATATCAGTATTGAGTTGTTGGGCCATCAATGCAGGGGCGGATGTCTACAAATATACCGCACCGGATGGAAGAATCTATTACACCGATGAGCCCAGAAAAGGGCTTTCTTATAAACGCATCATAAAAACCAAATCGCGTTCTGCAGCGAAAGCGATT
>SPJK01058090.1_pt1 | contig 16035 bp, 16 predicted proteins | sample 3741771 | NCBI WGS metagenome assembly SPJK01 (sample SAMN10925997, study PRJNA522277) | cold seep metagenome | isolation source: Elba SIP-enriched marine methane seep metagenome, extraction at timepoint T2 | place: Italy: coast of Elba, Mediterranean Sea | reverse complement strand
GGCTGAAGTAGGATGTTCTTCCATCGGAACTAGTATTTTACGAAGGCATTAGACGCTCAAACTAGTTTCAACGATGAAGAATTTCCTGCTCTCCCTAGCGCTCTTGGCTAGCGTATTGACTGCGCTATTCGTTTTTGAGAAGCCATCTTCCGATGGTCTTCACCAGCAGGCAAAACCAGAAATTTCCGGAGCCTATGAGGCGCTCAACTTCCTCGGTAACCGGCAAACCTATCCCAATGCCACGCTGCCGGCCAACGCCCACTATGCCGCCTGGGAGAATTGGCGTGCCAATAGCTCCACCAATGCCCGCAATCACACCCCACCCCCACCCTGGGAATCGATGGGCCCACACAATCGCGGTGGTCGAACCTTAGCTATAGCCCTCAACCCACAGAATACCAATACGATCTATGCGGGCTCAGCCAGTGGCGGGCTTTGGAAAAGTACAACGGCAGGCGTAGGCGCAAGTGCCTGGACGCAAGTACCTACAGGCTTCCCTGTTTTAGGGGTAAGCACAATTGCGATTGACCCGACGGATACACTGACGATGTACATCGGTACAGGCGAAGTATACAATTACGAAGCCGCCGGTACCGGAGCCGCCTTTCGCAACACCCGCGGCAGCTATGGTATGGGCATCCTGAAAACGACCGATGGCGGCCTGACCTGGTCGAAAAGCCTCGACTGGAGCTACAACCAACAACACGGCATCTGGATGATTAAAATGGATCCGACCGATGCGAATACGATCTATGCGGCTACAACTGAAGGAATCTACAAAACGACGAACGCTGGCACCACCTGGAATCAAGTACTCGATGTCGTCATGGGCACTGATCTGGTGATTCACCCCGACAACCCGAATATCATCCTCGCCGCTTGCGGCAATTTTGCTTCGCCCGGCTTCGGAATCTACAAGAGCGCGAATGGTGGTGTGAGCTGGCAACATATCACTACCGGTCTGCCGACTTATTACGAAGGGAAGATCCAATTGGGCTTTGCCCCTTCCGATCCCGATATTGTCTACGCCAGTATTGGCAACGGCTTTAGTTCTGCAACTGGGGCGAGCTGGCTGTGCCGTTCGGAGAATTTTGGCTCTAGCTGGACGATCAAGAATACCGAAGATTACTCGCGCTGGCAAGGTTGGTTCTCGCATGATGTAGCGGTTAGCCCCACCGACCCGAACCAGATCATGGTCATTGGCATCAATGTGTGGAACTCGGAAAATGGCGGCGATTCCTTACGGCTGCGAACAACTGGAGGTGCAGGTTTCGATAATCCACCAATTGAAGGGCCAGATGGCAGTTCCCTCTATGTACATTCCGATGCTCACGATGTCATTTATCATCCCACTAACCCCAACCAGGTGTATGTCGCCAGCGACGGCGGCATCCATCGCTCTGATGACGGCGGTTTCAATTGGTACGGTGCTAATGGCGGCTATCAAACGGCCCAATTTTACAACGGCATGTCTACCTCGCAAAACGATACTGACTTTATGATGGGCGGCCTGCAGGATAATGGCACCATTCGCTGGAACGGCGATCTGAGCTGGACCAGAGTCAGCGGCGGCGATGGCAGTTGGACGGCCATCCATCCGCTTACTGATGAGTTCTATTTCACTTCCTGGCAGTGGCTCAATATGCTAAGAACGGATAACGGTGGACAGGACTTTAGCTATCTGGATTTTGACGATTACCAGCAAGACCCTACCTCCTTCATTGCTCCCTTTGTGCTTGCTCCAAGCAATGGTACCGTGATGTATGCCGGTACGGCCGTCATGGCTAAATCCAATGATCTCGGAGATACCTGGGCCATCATTAATAATGGAAATCCGCTAGATGGCAATCCTATCCTGAGCATGGAAGTATCGCCACAGATTTCCAATGTGCTCTATGCAGGTACCGCTCCCAACAATGGGCAACGCGGCCACCTTTTCGTTACCACCACTGGCAATTTCTTCACTGACCGCACCGCTGATCTTCCCGATCGCTACCCCATGGATATTACCGTCGACCCGACCAACCCCGCTGTTGCCTATGTGGTCTACTCTGGTTTCGGTACCGGCCATGTTTTCAAGACAGAAAACTTTGGACTTAGCTGGGAAGACATTAGCGACAACCTGCCGGATGTACCCACCAATGCTGTCATCGTCGATCCGCTGCTACCTAATCATGTGTATGTGGGCAACGACCTCGGTGTTTTTGTTTCTACCATCGGCGGAACACAATGGGAAGCTTACCAAGATGGCCTGGCAACGGCCACCATGATTTTCGACCTCAAAATCTCTGGACCTAATCGCAAGTTACGAGCTGCCACTCATGGCAACGGCGCCTTCCAACGAGACCTATTGGATGAGGCCGTTTCCACAGACGACATTACAAATAAAGAGCTGCTTATTGGCATCTTCCCGAACCCTGCACGCGAGTTCGTTACCGTCCAATTTGAGCAACAAGGAACTCAAGCGGCTGTTGTGGATGTTTTGGATAGTCAAGGGCGGGTGCTAATGAGTCAGCAACAGGCTTCCCCTGGCAGTGGCCAGCAAAGCCTGCAGGTGGACTTCTCTACGCTTCCGGCCGGCATTTATTTTGTCCGCTTGAGCCAGGATACCTACCAGCAGATGGGACGGGTGGTGAAACAATAAGACAGATGAAAAATCGGCTCCTACGTATATCATTAATCGGCCTGTTGGGCATTGGTGTTTTTCTAGCTTATCGCTATTACCAGCACCAGCAAGAGGAAAAGAGACGGGCCGTCTACTACGACAACCTCTCCGAATCGGCTTCGCCGACGGTGACCGTTTTGCGAGATTCCATCTTCATCGGATATCGGAATGAAAAGCGCACCATTCATGTTTACGTGCCACCAGAGTACGACAGCGACTCTACCAGTCGCTATCCCGTCATGTACTTTATGGACGGAGAGTCTTCCTTCAACGACATGGAATTCATGGGGCCGGAATGGCAGATAGATGAGGTGATTAACGCTGCTTCTGCCAACGGTGAAGCAACAGCCATTGTCATCGGCATTCAACAGGCCGAAGATCGTGATGCTGAGTATACCCCCTTTGTAAACGAAGACAACCCCAATGCACACGGCGACCAATTTGCCGAATGGGTCAGCACTGACTTGAAGCAATGGGTAGATACCAACTACCGCACCCGTCCAGCGCCGGCAGCTACTACCATCGGCGGCATCTCTCGCAGCGGCATGATGGCCTACTACATGCTCATGGAACATCCGCATGTATTTGGCAATGCCATCATTCAGTCACCTGCTATGTGGGTCGACTATGACCGGCTGTTCGCTATGGAACTAACGGCTGCGCAGTTGAGCGACAAGAAGATATTCGTCAGCGTTGGTGAGAATGAAGGGCGCATCATGGTGCCGCATGCCGAAGCCATCTATCATAAGTTTAAAGCACAAGGTCTCGACGATGATCAGCTGCGTTTTGAGCTCATCCCTGACGAAGGCCACTGGCACGTCACCTGGCGCAAGTCGTTTGCGCTGGCTTATCCTTGGTTGATGGAGTAAGAGCGAGATAAAACACGATTTCTCAGTAGATAAAAAAGAAGTAAGTTGAACAAAATGGTCCACCGATGATACAACTTCAGAGCATCATTGAGGGTATAAGTTACCTAAGTCAAGAGGAATTGGCTGTCTTACTTCGTGAAGTGATCAAACGAATGGATCAACAGGAAAAAGTAGAAAGCATCCTAAATGAATACACGGGCATTGGTGAAGGACTTTGGAATACCGATGGCCAAAGCTATGTGGATGATTTAAGACAGGAAGACGAAACAACGCAGCAGGAACCATAAGAGCATTTCAATCGAATAAAGCCCCAACAGTAAGACCGAAAAGAGATATTCGATAAATTCGAAGAGCTACTCTCCTGTTCAAATATCAAAATTCTAGTTGTAGACAAAGAGGCTGGTAAAAAAGCCTATCAGCTACGGGCAAAGTATAAATTCCTAAAAGGGATGGATGCCTTGCAAATTGGATTGTCCATTAAAGAAAACTGTTCAGTATTCCTCACAAATGATAAGCGATTAAAAAAGATCGCTGAGATCGACGTGCGGACACTTGATGAGTACTGAAGATCATTCTGATCCAGATCTAGCATGCAAGCCCTGTTAGAAGCATTCCATCAATACAAATCGGATTTTTTTGCTACTACTGATTCAAAAAGCGTCAACCGCTGCGCCAACAAAACGGTCCCGGAGAAGGAAAGAAAGGTGATTAGAAAGGTGAATACCAGCATGCCGAAAGAATTGTCATCCCAGTCCAGTGAGTCGATCACAGGATCCAGCACCTGATCAAGAATCACGTATACAACAATGGCCAGAAGTACCCGAGCAATCCGCTTCCAGATGACTGCCTCATCAGTCGAAAAACCTACTCGTAGCAGCAAGGCGTAGGTAGCCAGCAAGCCGAGCAATCGCCCGGTATTTTCCTTATCCAACAGGTCAAAAAAGGGCGCAATCAGTACCAACGGTAGTAGTAGTGCAGCCCATCGAAACAGTGCCGAAAAATCGACTTCGCTACCATCATCACGAATCAAGGGCCGCAGCACATAGGCGCCCACAGCTAAGGCAAACATCCCGACGCCGACGCCTCCGATGATGTCTGCAATAAAGTGCCTGCCCAAATACATACGGGACAAGGCCATCAGGAAAATCCATGCCACTCCAAATACAAATAGCGCACGGGATCGAAAGAAGAATGCTAACGCCAGGCAGAAGGCCGTGGCGGCCGACACGTGGCCAGAAGGAAGCCCATAGCTCCAATATTCCTGCTCATCGGCAGCAGTCATGGCTTCATCAGATGGAAGGGCCCAAAAGGAGTCAGCGCCGCCACCATCCACTAGCAGGGGCGGCCGCTCATGCCCCGGCTCGATCACACGAATATCTACATCGCTGGGCCGCGGGAACTCCAAGCCTCTTTTTAAGCCATCCGTTAGTATCCCGCCGATCAGCATCGTGGCAAAAACGAAAATGCCGTGCTTGAGCCGGAAGCCAAACATCACAATGGTCAACAGGCCCGCATAAACCGGTGTATAGCCCAAGGTGGTGATAGTGGTCATGAGCCAAGTCAAGGCTGGCGACTCTAAAGATTGTAGGTATAGGACGGGTTCTACTTGAAACATAGGTTCGGGCTTGTATCGTTCCTAAATGTACGGAATGGCCGATCGATGTTTGGGTTATTCCATTGGTAATTGAAAATCGCCTGAGATAATTTCATTATTATGGAGGCCTTTTAATGACCTAAGGATCACCTATGAGCTCTTACCAGACAATTGCAAACATCGCCTTACAGCACACCTATTTCAGTAGTGGTCGATTCGACGCTGCGGATATCCGCCCGGATCATGGAACCGCTCAATGGTTGAAACAACAAGGTATTGCTACCAAGCAATCTGAAAACACCTTAGTATTGGCTATCCCGTCGATCTTAGACCTCAGCAGCCTTACCGCAGCTGATCCCAGTTTTCGCTTACGATTTGATTGCAGCCCCCTAGATGCTGCTTTTGTCAACTATACAGAAATGCCGATCGAGCAATCAGGCAAGTTTGTTTTCACTGCGGAAGGGCAAGGCGAAACAAGTATTTCTTTAAGCAAACGATTTGAGACTTCACCAGGGCCGTCCTCATCCATTGCGATTGTGGAATTAAGCCTTGATGACCTCAAGCAAGGATCTACGGACAACCCGATTACCTTCACCGCACAGTTCGAAGCCAGAGCCCTAAGCTGGATCTACTATATCACAGCGCCTAAAAAGGCTCCAAATGCCCAACTAAAATTGGAAGGGGAACGCGCTCACCTATTCACTGGCCCCACCGCAGGCACCTTGCCCGACGGTACAGCGACAGCGTTTTTTAGCTCAGGATCGAATAAAATTGCACTTAAGAATAGGGGGACGTCCGGCCTCTCGTTAATTGGAGTTGACGATGCTGGAAAAGAAATAGCGGAAGCCACAGCACTCCCCATACCTAACCCTGCTACTGGTGTTACTAAAGTAGAGATAGATGGGGAAACAAAGCTGGTGGCTGCTGTGTATGTCTATGTGTAAAATCTATACGATGGTCCATGTCTATGTAGGCTTTGTCGCTGCGCACAGGCATGGACCTACTCGCCACTAGCCCGTATTGTAGCCAAGAAACCGCAGCACCCAGGCCCGAATCACCGCTCGGTGTACCTCCTGACTTAGCGTCTGAATCCCTTTTCCCACCACTTCCTCCCCCATGCGATCCCGCCGCTTTTCCATTAGCAGACGATCGTAAGCTTTGGAGAACTCAGGATGCGCTTGCACCCCCAACATGCGCTCGCCCACTTGAAACATCCCTGCCGGGCACTGACTGCTACTAGCTAGAATGGTCGAATTAGCGGGCAGCTCCACTACTTGGTCCTGGCACATCATCAGTAAGTTGAGCTGTGCCTGATAAGGTTGCATCCATGCCTCCTGCTGCACTACCTCGAACTGATGTACGCCTACGCACCAACCCGTCGGAGCCTTCCGCACGGCCCCGCCCATCGCCTCACCAAGCAGCTGATGACCGAAGCAAAACCCAACGAAATGCTTGTCTTTTGATGCTAGTTCTTTAATGACATCTTTTACCCGGATAATCCAGGGTTCATCCTCATATACGGATCGACGAGAGCCGGTAGCAAAGTAGACCTCACAGGCATCCAGATCCTCCGGAAAATGACCATTGCAAACGTCGTAGTGCGTCCACTCCATTTCGGGAAAGAGCTGCGCAAACATCTCGGAATAGTCACCGAATTGCGTTCGATACCTGGCATCCACATGGTCACATTCGAATAGACCAGCTTTCATGTTTTAAATAACTTTTACTTCAGCCTGGATAATATTTCTCCGTGCCCTCTGTGTGCTCTGTGGTTAAATCAGCCAAGCAAAAACACCTTAGTCCTTCAACATTCTTAAATGGAACGACTTCGGCCGGGTCAAGGATTCATACCCCAAAGCCGACAGCGTACATCCCCGGCCACTGTTCCTCACTCCTGTCCAGGCGAGTGCCGGATCTAGGTAATCGCATCGATTCATAAATACCGTTCCCGCCGCAATCTCTTGACCTAACACTTTTGCTTCCTCCAATTCATTGGTCCATATGGAAGCCGTCAGGCCATAGGCGCTATCGTTCATCAAGCGAAGCGCTTCCTCGTCGTTCCGCACCGGCATAATGCCCACTACGGGCCCAAAGGTTTCTTCTTGCATGACGGTCATACTGTGGTCCACATTGACCAGTACCTGAGGAGCCATATAGGGTGTCCCGGCTTTGTGCTGAGCAAAAAGCGTCGGGTCGATGAGGGCTTGCGCTCCTTGCCAGATAGCAGCTTGCACTTGTTCTTGCGCGAAAGCTGCCGAAGATGTTCGCACCATCGGACCTAATGTGGTCGCCTTTTGCAAGGGGTCACCAAGCACATATTGCTTAGTGAGTTCCACAAAGCCTTCCACAAAGTGGTGGTATAGTTGCTCATGCACATAGATCCGTTCGATCCCGCAGCATGACTGGCCGGAGTTAAAAAAAGCACCCTCCACCAAATTGTCAATCGCGTGATCCAAGTTGGCATCTGCCCGCACATAGGCCGGATCTTTCCCACCTAACTCCAGGCCGGCACCAATGAAGCGACTACCGATGGCCTGCTGCACGGCTTGTCCACCACCTACCGATCCGGTAAACGCGACGAAGTCGATTCGGTTATCTGCTATCACTTCAGCTACCTGCGCATGGTCGATGTGTAAATATTGAAAAAGGTCTTCCGGGGCACCGGCGGCAGCAAAGGCGGCAGCATAGCGTTCGGCACAAAGCGGTGTCTGCTCTGAATGCTTTAAAATGACGCTATTGCCAGCCATAATCGCCGGGATGATCGCATTAACCGACGTGAGGTAAGGATAGTTCCAAGGGGCAAGCACTAGCACCGTGCCCAGCGGTTCTCTCTTGATGAAGCGTTCGAAACCGTCCAAAGCAGGCGCTGCAATATCGGCTAGTGCTTGCTCTGCGATATTGATCATGTACAGTGCCCGCTCCTGAAAGCCCTTGGTAATTTCAAAAGGGGTGTACCGAATAGGGCGCCCCATTTGCCAGCTCAATTCCTCACCTATGGCATCGGCATGCGCCAGGAAATAGTCAACGACTTTCCGGCAAATGGCCGCACGTTGGCTGATAGTCGTTCGTCGCCATTCTTGCTGTGCAAGCGCTGCACCGGCCAAGGCTTTCTCTATGGCTTGCTCACCAGCCCGTTCTCGTTCTACATAAACCGAACCGTCAATCGGAGAAATAGTCTGAAAAGTAGTACTCATGTAGGTGAGGGTTATTCTGGTGTGACATAGGCAGCTGTAATGCCACCATCTACAAGAAACTCGGTACCGGTCATATAGGAAGAGTCATCCGAGGCTAGGAATAGTGCCGCTTTTGCCATTTCCTTGGCCTCGCCAAAGCGTCCCATGGGTACGTGTACCAAGCGACGCTGTTGCTTCGCTTCCGTGTTCAGGAATTTCATCAGCAATTCAGTACGAAGCGGCCCAGGACTCAAGGCATTGACCCGGATGCCTTCGCGCGCATGGATCACGGCTAGTTCTCTGGACATGGACAAGACAGCGCCCTTACTCGCTGTATAGGCCAGTTGTGGCGTCGCTGCCCCCAGGTGGGCTACGAAAGAGGCCGTATTGATGATCGAGCCACCTCCCGACTCCTTTATCAACGGAATACCATATTTGCACCCTAGGAATACGCCTTTGACATTGACGTTCATCGTCAGGTCCCAGACGCCTTCTTCCGTCGATTGACTATCGCCATCGTCGCTGTGCATGATGCCGGCATTATTGAAGAGGATATGCAGGCTGCTATAATGCGTTCTGGCGACTTCCACCATCGCTTCACAATCGCTGGCCTTTGACACATCTGCCCGGCAGAAAACGGCTTCGCCGCCTGCTGCTCGTATCTCATCGACAGTAGCTTGGCCGCCCTGCTCATCGATGTCTACTACCACAACCTGGGCTCCTTCGCTAGCAAAGAGCAAACAACTCTCCTTTCCAATTCCATTACTCCCCCCTGTAATAAGGGCGGTTTTATCTTTTAATCGCATGACAACTGATTGTTTTCATTTCAACTACAGCCTGTCCAATTGCAACTGATCGCACAGGCTTTGCCTCCCGCACATCAGCACCGATTTCGATCGTGATCGAAATGGTACAGCTCCTGAAAGAGCAGGCAACCCGCTCAAAGGTGCCAGTCGGCGGAGGGCAACGGCAGAAATAAGAAATTCTCCGTGCCCTCCGTGCGCTCTATGGTAAAAAAATGATAACCCTTTCTACTAAATTCGTTCAAAATAGCGCTTTCGCTCCCAGTCGGTGACAGCGCGGTCATAGGCTTGCTGCTCCATGCGGAAATGATGAGTGTAGTGCTCTACTACCTCTTCACCGAAGGCTTGCTTGGCAAAATCACTGTTGGCAAAGCGATCAGTAGCTGCTGCCAAAGTCCGCGGCACGCTCGGTAATTCCTTTGCGGCATAGACATCACCAGTAAAAATTTCCGGTGGTTCTATTTGGTTATCAATCCCATCTAAGCCACAAGCCAGCGAAGCAGCAAAGGCCAGGTATGGATTGCAATCGGCGCCGGGAATGCGACATTCAATGCGCAAGCTCTCCCCTTTGCCTACCACCCGGAAACCAGCTGTTCGATTATCATAACTCCAGGCCAGGCGGGTCGGCGCCCAAGAGCCATCCACATAGCGCTTATAAGAATTCACCGTCGGTGCATAGAACGGCATGACGTCAGCTACGTGCTTGATCCAGCCTCCCAGAAACCAACGAAATACATCCGAGCCTTGCACGGGGCCGATTGCCTGCTTTCCGGCAAAGGCATTTTTCCCGTCCTTCCAAAAGCTGATATGAATGTGGCAACTCGAACCGGCCCCTTCTTCATGGTACTTGGCCATAAACGTAACAGAGAGCCCCATTTGATCGGCCAGTTCTTTCAAGCACTGCTTGTAGATGACATGCCGATCGGCCATTTCCAGGGTGTCGGCATAACGGATGTTCAATTCGTGTTGCCCCAGGCCCCATTCGCCTTTCGAATTCTCTACCGGCACCCCGGAATGCTTCAAGTGTCGGCGAGCAGCAGCGTTAAAGGGTTCGGTGCGAGAACCTTGCAGGATATGATAGTCCTCCAGGTACCAACCTACTGGTTTCAACTCTTGATAGTGCTGCTCAAAGGCCTTTCGATAATGATCTTCAAAAAGGTAGTACTCCAACTCGGATGCGGCAAAACTTGTGTAGCCGAGCTCTGTTGCTGCTTTGACTTGTTGCTGCAAAATCGAACGGGGAGCTATGCCTACCCACTCATGGGTCTGCTCATTTTGCACATCGCAAATGACTAAAGCAGTTTTGTCCAACCAACTTGCTATTCGCAGGGTATTCAGGTCAGGCACCAGGTGAAAATCACCATAGCCCAGTTCCCAATTGGCAAATTGATACCCTTCTACGGGTTCCATTTCCATATCGGTGGTGAGCAGGTAATCGCAGGCATGGGTACCATCTTCGCTAGCCGATTCAAGGAAGAACTCGGCATCAAATCGCTTTCCTACCAAGCGGCCATAGTGGTCGGTAAAGGCTACGATAATGGTTTCGATCGTTTCATCAGCTACTTTATCCTTAAGATTTGGTAGAGACAGCTTGCCTTTTACAGTCATGTTTACATCCATTTTGCTCAAAGCTACAGCAAGAGGACTTAAGAATTGTGAATATCCATCTATTCTTCTTAATTCTAATAGATGCTTTCCTCCCTTGGGGTTGTTCATTTTTGTCATTGCAACAAAAACGAACCAAAAAATGCTAGCCCTGCTAAACTCGCTCCGCTCAAACATGACCAGGGCAAGCCTCCCGCCAGTTATTTCATGTCTGTTATGACATAATACTTATGTACAAGCCTAATCTATTTCCGCCTCATGCTTCGATCTAGCACTACTTGAAAAATCACCTTTCGATTTTTTGGCGATACTTAAACCAAAGAAAGGTCACGGCCAGGATGCCGAAATAGATTAGTGCTAGCATGGGATTGTAGACGGTCACAGCTACAAAGGATACGCTGGCAATTACCAAGGCGATCATTGGGCTAAGCGGATAGAGCGGCACTTTGAAGGGCCGTTCCAATTCTGGCTCTTTACGCCGCAATTGGATAATGGCCACCATCGATACGATGTACAGGGTCAAGGCACCAAAACAGGCGATAGTGATAATCTCGCTGGTTTTCCCGGTAAATAACGCAATGATCCCAATGATGGTATTGACGATCAAAGCATTGGCAGGCGTTCGAAACTTGGGGTGGATATTCCCGAGTGCTTTTGGCGCAAAGCCAACTCGGCCAAACTCAAAAGTAGACCGTCCTGCAGCCAAAATGATTCCGTGGAAAGAAGCCACCAAACCAAACAGGCCGATGGAGGTCACCAAAGTGTACAGGATATGGCTCTCGCCGTAGATTCTGGATAAAGCCAGGGGTAAGGGTGAGTCTGAAGCAGCAGCCCCTTCCTCGGCAAAAACAACCGCTTCCCAACCGGCTACACCGACCGACGAGCAGAAAGTGAGAATGCAAAGGACTACTAAGGTGAGAATCGCCGAACCAAAGCCGATCAGAATATTGCGCTGCGGATTCACCGCTTCCTCAGCTACGTTCGCTACGCCTTCGATCGCCAGAAAAAACCAGATGGCAAACGGAATAGCCGCAAATACTCCGCCATAGCCATTCGGCAGGGCATTCTTCTCTAGATTCGCCCATTCGAAGGAAGGCAAACTGGCCCCGGCAAAGATCAGCAATTCCACTACGGCAATAATGGTAATGACCAGTTCAAAGGTAGCGGCCGCCTTTACCCCGTATATATTCAAGGCCGTGAAAATCAGATAGGCCGTAATAGCAATGGCAATAATAGGAACGGAAGGCAGGAAGAGGTTCAAGTACGCCCCGATGGCAAAAGCAATCGCCGGCGGAGCAAAGATGAACTCGATGTTCTGCGCCATGCCTCCAATAAAACCCCAATCTTTCCCCAGGGCACGCATAGCATAATCGAAAGCGCCGCCCGCTTTGGGAATCGCACAGGCCAATTCGGTATAGCTAAACGTAAAAGCCAGGTACATGATAATAATGAAGCCGGTGGCGATAGCTAAGCCTAAGGTGCCGCCATATTCCAGCCCCAGGTTCCACCCGAAATACATGCCGGAAATGACATAGCCTACGCCCAAACCCCATAGCATCAAAGGGCCTAAGGTTCGCTTCAATTGCGGTTGTTGGTCACTCATTTGTCTTGAATTATACTCCCGAAAACCATACCGATTTCGTCCAGTACAATCGCTCGGTCTTCGTGCTGCCTGAAGGTACGACAAAGTGTTGTGATCATGATACGCCAACAGAAGCCACGAAAAAAGGGCAGACGTAGTGCTGCCCTTCCTTCTTAACTATCCTTATCGGGGTGATTAGCTTCGTTCAAACCCACCTATGTGGTTGCTAAATTCAGCACCCATGTTCATCCCGATGGCCGCTTGCTTCAACTCCTCAGGCACATCGCCACAAAAGAAGAAAGGACCAGGAACGGCAATCTGAGCCAGCTGCGGGAAGTGATGGGCAGCTGTTCCTCCCAAGTGAGCGCCCAATGCAGCCCCGTCCGCAAACAAATCGTTGACAACCAACGCATTTTGCTCCTCGTCCAGGTAATACTGCATACTCAAGGTACCAGGTTCTTTGTCATTCATTTCCTGGAATACATTGTCATAGATTGCTTTCAATTCAGCTAATTTACCAGGCTTTGCGGTCCACTTATAGAATACGGTGATCGTTTGACTGTTCATTACAAAAGGTTTTAATGATGATCCTTAAACAAATTCCGTGATTGAGGTCATTTCAAATGAAGCACGAGGGTTGTTTAAGGAGGTTGATGATTAATACACCACAAAGCTATGGCGCAAATGCACCCATAGCAAGTGTCTTTTATGACACAATAAGGGGGCATTTATGACAATACTTTTCCGTAACTTTGTCCGAAACGGGTAAGCATGAAACACCTTAGTATCATCGTACCGACCGGTACCGCCATCATGGATACGATCATCGGTTCGCTGAATCTATTTCAAATGGCCAATAGCTATCAGAAGCGAAGCGGGAAGGCCAATGCCGATCTCTTCTCCATTGATTTGGTTGGGCTGAACCGGGAACCGCAGACCTACAATCGATTCTTCACCATTTCGCCCACTAAGGCTATCGAGGAAGTCGAACAGACGGACCTCATTATCGTGGCAGGGATCGTTGGCGATCTCGACAAACAAATAGAGCGAAACTATGCCTTCGTGGATTGGATGAGGAAACAACGTGTTCAACATGATGCGGAAATTGCCAGCCTTTGTCGCGGAGCCTTTCTGTTAGCAGAAACCGGACTACTCAATGGAAAATCTTGCGCTACACACTGGATCACGCACGATAAATTCCGGCAGCAGTACCCAAAAGTCAAACTCCTACCCGACAAGATCATCAGTGAAGACAATGGTATCTACTCCAGTGGTGGCGCCTATTCATTCCTCAGCTTACTCCTGTACTTAGTGGAGAAATACTACGGGCGGGAAACTGCCATCTGGTGTTCGAAAGTGGCCGAGATCGAGTTTGATCGCATTGATCAGAATCAGTTTGTCATTTTTAATGGCCAGAAGGAACACAGCGATGAAACCATCAAGGAGATTCAGGAATACATTGAACAACACTTTGCAGAACATCTGGTAGTAGAGGCATTGGCCGATCAGTCGGCGATGAGCAGCCGGAACTTTGTGCGACGGTTTAAGAAAGCGACGCATAACACGCCGATTGAATACATACAGCGGGTACGAGTAGAAGCGGCGAAGAAACTGCTGGAATCATCTACATGGGGCGTGCAGCAGGTCATGTACGAATGTGGCTACCAGGATGATAAATCCTTTAGAAATATCTTCAAGAAGTACAGCGGTCTCACTCCCGCGCAATACCGCAAGAAGTACAATCGCGAAATGGCCTTTGCCTAATTGGGCAAAGCTTCCATCAGAATGAGCTAACTTGGTGATCTATCCAATCACCATAGCTGGAGTATCATGAAGCCCTACCAGATTTTATCACCGATCCTGCTGTTACTATTCAGTAGTTGCGACACCTCTCCTACGGAAGCCACAATGGACCAATGGAAAGCTGAAATCTATGCTGTAGAAAAAGCTTTCAACGATATGGCACAAGAAGAAGGCCTCGTAAAAGCCTTCGAGCACTATGCCGCCGAAGATGGTGTGATCCGACGCAGCAAAACCATCATCAAAGGGAAGGCTGCCATTGCCGACTGGTATGAGCAAGATGTGCGGCCTAACGAAACCCTGACTTGGGCCCCTACCTTTGTCGATGTCAGTCAATCTGGCGACTTGGCCTATACCTATGGCGACTTCACTTTCACCTATCCCGACAGCCTGGGCAATATGCTGGAAAACAAGGGTATCTTCCATACCGTGTGGAAAAGGCAAGCCGATGGTCAGTGGCGTTTTGTGTGGGATTAGCCTTCAGGCATGCTGTTGAAACGGTGCTAATACCAATTGATTGAGGTGAGTAATTCATAGCATTTTAGCCCTGCTACGCAGCAAATTCCAGTCAATTCGGCCTAGCATTGTGCTCGACCTACCCTACCAGCGCTCGAGAATAACTTACATTCATGGAGGAATTTCTTTCGTCCTATCTCATCTACGTCATCAAAGCTACCTAATCGCTGGTGGCAACCTTATCGCGCTTGGGAGTACACAGCTTCTCCCCTTTTAAGCAGTATCGAGACACAAGAAATAACGCTGGCTGTCACCCCGACACCAGTGCTTCATTTATTCTTCAAACAAAACAGCGTTGTGATGACTACCAGATTCCACCTACTTACGTACCCTATTTTTACGGTTGCTTTCCTTTTACTCACCTGGACCGGCAAAGCCCAGGAAACCATCCCACTGGATACAGCCCACTGGGAAATATTTGCTCAAGCGCATATCTTTGAAAACTATGCCGGTGAGAATGCTATCTATCTGCACCAAGGCATGGCCGTACTCAAGGACAGCACCTTCCTCAACGGCACCATCGAATTTGATGTCTACCTCACCGAGCGACAGAGTTTCCCTGGCGTCCGCTTCCGGGTTTCCGATGACAACAACATGGAGTCTTTCTTCCTGCGGCCGCACCTCTCTGGTAAACCCGATGCCAACCAGGCTGCGCCGGTGATCAATGGCTTGACCGCCTGGCAATTGTACTTCGGCCCCAAGTATTCCTTCCCTTACACCTACAATTTTGATGGCTGGACGCACGTAAAGGTCGTGGTCAACGATCGTAGGGGACAGGTCTATCTCGACTATTCGGAGGAACCTCACTTGTCCTGGAACCTAGTCCATGAGCCGCAAGAAGGGCGCATCGCCATCGGTGGCAGCTTTGCGCCGGTGCACTACGCCAATTTCCGGATCAATAAGAATGAAACCGAGATCGTCAATTTTGAAGTAGCCGAAGGCCGGAAGCTGGAAGGCATCGTCCAGGAATGGGATATTTCTGATCGCTTTGAAGAAGAACTCCTCGCCTCGCCTGCTGACCTCCACCAAGTCATCCGCGACCGTAGTTGGGAGCATACCATTCAGGCTGAGGAAGACGTGGCAGCTAATATTTCCCGTGAAGTAGTGCTCTATGATGGCACTCCAGGCAACACCGTTTTTGCTCGCCTGACTATTGAGTCCGACGAGGACCAAGTCAAGCTCTTCGAGTTTGGTTATAGCGATCGCGTCGTAGCCATCCTCAATGAGCAGCCAATCTATCACGGTACCAACAAGTGGCGCACCCGCGACTATCGCTATTTGGGCACCGTGGGCTTGTACGATGCGGTCTATCTCCACCTAAAGGAAGGGACGAACACCTTACTGTTTGCCGTATCCGAAGACTTCGGCGGCTGGCTCATCACCGGGCGATTTGTCGATCCGGAGGGGGTGAGTATTGAATAGGCTTCT
>SPJK01043379.1_pt1 | contig 16036 bp, 14 predicted proteins | sample 3741771 | NCBI WGS metagenome assembly SPJK01 (sample SAMN10925997, study PRJNA522277) | cold seep metagenome | isolation source: Elba SIP-enriched marine methane seep metagenome, extraction at timepoint T2 | place: Italy: coast of Elba, Mediterranean Sea | reverse complement strand
TGTTAAGAGCCGGAGCCTTAGCGGCGCCGGTGGATATTATTGAAGAACGCACCGTAGGGCCGAGCTTGGGGCAAGATAATATCGACAAAGGTTTAATGTCGGTCATTGTTGGTTTATTGCTGGTATTGGTATTTATGGCGGTTTATTACAAAGTCTTTGGGCTTGTCGCCAATTTAGCCTTGGCTTTTAACCTGGTTGTTATCGTGGCTTTGCTTTCCATGTTGCAGGCGACTTTAACTTTGCCGGGTATCGCCGGTATCGTGTTAACGGTCGGTATGGCGGTTGACGCCAATGTATTGATTTTTGAAAGGATTAAAGAAGAAATTCGCAACGGCAATACGCCGCAATCAAGTATTTTTATAGGTTATGAAAAAGCGTTCGTCACGATTTTAGACGCTAATATCACTACTTTATTGGTTGCCTTAGTGTTGTTCGGTTTCGGCACCGGCCCGATTAAAGGCTTTGCGGTAACATTGTCGATTGGTATTTTGTCTTCAATGTTTACAGCGATTATGGGCACTCGAATGATTATTAACTGGCATTACGGCAGTCGCCGCGTGGAAAAACTTTCAATCTAAATCAGCGCAGAGAAAAAAATATGTTTATACAGGAAATTGATTTTTTAGGAAAACGTAAGCTGGCGATGATTTTGTCCAGTGTGCTGATTGTTGTTTCCATCATCTCATTAGCGGTTAACGGTTTGAAATTGGGTATTGATTTTACCGGCGGCACCTTGGTGGAAGTCGGTTATCAGCAAGCGGCGGATTTAACTAAAATTCGTACGCAATTGAATGAGGCGGGCTTTAGCGACGCCAGCGTACAGCATTTTGGCGCCGCTAAAGACGTGTTGATTCGTTTGAAACCCAACGAAGATTTGAGCAATGCCGAATTGAGCAACAAGATCTTGAAATTAGCCAATGTCGATCCTCAAGACCCTGCCGCAGTGCGCCGGGTTGAATTCGTCGGCCCTCAAGTGGGCGATGAGTTGGCTGAAGACGGCGGTTTGGCGTTGTTGTATTCCATGTTCGGCATTTTGTTGTATGTCGCCTGGCGATTTGAATACAAGTTCTCTTTAGGTTCGGTTGCCGCCTTGGTGCATGATGTATTAATTACCTTGGGCGTGTTTTCAGTCTTCGGAATGGAGTTTGATTTAACCGTATTAGCGGCTGTATTGGCGGTGATTGGTTATTCCTTGAATGACACCATCGTCGTTTATGACCGCATACGAGAAAACTTCCGCAAGTTTAGAAAAGGCACATCGGAACATATTATGAATGTTTCATTGAACCAAACTTTGAATAGAACATTGATGACCTCATTGACTACTGCTTTAGTATTGATTGCCTTGGCGTTTTTAGGCGGCGAGATCATCCATAATTTTGCTTTGGCTTTATTAATCGGCGTGGCGATCGGGACTTATTCCTCAATTTATGTGGCGAGTCCGGTCGTGTTGGCCTTGGGCATTAGTAAGGAAGATTTGATGGTGCCCGATAAAGAAGGCGCTGAATTTGACGGAATGCCATAAAGCTGGTTTTTATGTAGGTCGGGCTTCAGCCCGACAAAGCAGTTAAGCCTTCATATAATTAATTTACACACTTTTACTTAAACAAACTGGAGTTTGAAAAATGGCGATTGAACGTACGTTCTCTATCATTAAGCCGGATGCGGTTGCAAAAAATGTGATCGGCGAGATTGTGACGCGTTTTGAAAAAAACGGCTTAAGAATCGTTGCTTCTAAAATGCTGCAATTGACAAAAGAGCAAGCTGAAGGTTTTTATGCCGTGCATAAAGAGCGTCCTTTCTTTAATGATTTGGTTTCTTTCATGATTTCAGGGCCGGTTGTGGTTCAGGTTTTGGAAGGTGAAAATGCGGTATTGAAAAACCGTGAATTAATGGGTGCAACTAACCCGGCTGAAGCAGACGCGGGCACTATTCGCGCTGATTTTGCAGAAAGCATTGACGAAAATGCGGTACACGGTTCAGATGCGCAAGAAACCGCCAAAGAAGAAATTGCATATTTCTTCACTGCAGAGGAACTTTGTGAACGCATCCGTTAATACGGACAAAGTTAATCTTCTGGATTTTGACAGGGAAGGCTTAAAGGCCTTCTTTGTTGAAATGGGAGACAAACCTTTTCGGGCAACGCAGTTGCTGAAATGGATATATCAGGAAGGCGTTGATGATTTTGATCAGATGACCAACCTGAGTAAAGCTTTGCGCACGTATTTGAAGGAACATTGCTGCATCAAAGCGCCGGAAATTATTGTAGAACAAAAAGCCAGCGACGGCACCCGCAAATGGGCGGTGCAAATGGGCTGCGGCAATCGGGTGGAGACAGTTTTCATTCCGGAAAGCAATCGCGGCACATTATGCGTTTCATCGCAGGTGGGTTGCGCTTTGGCCTGCACATTTTGTTCGACCGCTCAACAAGGTTTTAACCGAAACCTGAATGTTTCCGAGATTATCGGGCAACTTTATGCGGCGCAGCGCCGTTTGGGCGCAGAGCAAAAAATTACCAATGTGGTCATGATGGGGATGGGCGAACCGTTATTGAATTTCGATAATGTGGTTGCCGCGATGAACTTGATGATGGATGATTTTTGTTACGGACTTTCCAAACGTCGGGTAACAATCAGCACATCCGGCGTGGTGCCTGCAATGAATCGCTTGCATGAAGTTTGTGATGTCAGCATGGCGGTGTCTTTACACGCAGCCAGCGATAAGCTTCGCGATGAGTTAGTGCCGATTAACCAAAAATATCCCTTGCAGCAATTAATGCAGGCTTGTCGCGATTACGCCAAAGCCGGGCCCAGAAGACATATTACTTTTGAATATGTCATGTTGGCCGGGATAAATGATAGCGCGCAGGACGCCAAGGATTTGATACGCTTATTAAGCCATGTGCCGTCAAAAGTGAATTTAATTCCTTTTAATCCGTTTCCGCAGTCAATTTATCAATGCTCTGATGAACAAACCATTTTGCAATTCAGGGATCGCTTGCATAATGCAGGCATAGTCACCACCATACGCAAAACGCGTGGTGAGGATATTGATGCGGCTTGCGGGCAATTAGTTGGACAGGTGGATGATAAAAGTCGCAGGCATCTCAAATTACAACAAATGGCTTTGAAAAAAGCGGGCTAAACTTTGCAAGGGGGCGGCAATGATAGTGACTGACTTCGTATACGCTGATAAGTGATCAGATGACAAAAATCATTGATCTGAAAGCTGCTTTGTTGCTTAGCGTAGTTGTATTAAGCGCTTGCGGCGGCGGGCAGAAACAAAGCGATAATATGGGCCGGGCTGAGCAAGCCGTGGTCAATATGCAGTTAGGCGTGCGCTATATGAATATGGGGATGATGGCGGAAGCCAAGCAGAATCTGGAAATGGCGCTGGATCAAGATAGCCGAAACCCGCAAGTTCATAATGCTTATGCGGCATTCAATGAAAAAATTGAACGCACTGAACTGGCTCTGGAGCATTATCAAAAAGCCTTGTCTTTGAGCGCTGAAGATGCACGCATCAATAATAATTACGGTCATTTGCTGTGTGATGTAGGCGAGTATGAACAGGGTATCGCATTATTACAACGTGCGACTGAATTACCATTAAATGCGCGGAAATGGTTTGCTTTTACTAATATCGGCTTGTGTTATTTTAAGCAAGGAGAGTTTGTTAAGGCTGAGCAAATGTTCAGAGAGGCCTTGTTTCATAATCAGCGATATGCGCCCGCTTTGGAAAAAATGCAGGTGATCAGCTATCAAAAAGGCAGGTATATGTCCTCCAGGGCTTTTTTGGAACGTTATTTACAAGTCGCCAAACATACCCCTGAAACGCTATGGATCGCGGTGCAAACGGAACAAGCGCTGGGTAATAAAACCTTGTCTCAGCAATATCAGCAACAATTAATGACTCAATTTCCAACTTCGAAACAGGCAAATAAAATTTATCGGGCTATTAAAAAATAGTTCGAATCGATCTTGAAAAAATGGCAAACAAACAAGCGCTAATACAAGCAATTCGCGGGATGCACGATATCTTACCGGAGCAATCCCCCGGTTGGCATAAATTGGAAAAAACGATGCGGGCCGTGTTGGATAGTTACGGCTATCAGGAAATACGCCTGCCTATTGTTGAAAAAACCGAACTATTTAAACGCTCTATCGGGGAAGTGACCGATATTGTCGAAAAGGAAATGTACACTTTCGATGATCGAAACGGTGATTCCTTGACTTTACGCCCTGAAGGCACGGCGGGTTGCCTTCGCGCCTGCATGGAACACGGTTTATTGCATAATCAAGTCCATAGATTGTGGTATTACGGGCCAATGTTTCGCCATGAACGTCCGCAAAAAGGCCGTTATCGTCAATTTTACCAATTGGGTGTGGAAACATACGGCATGGCTGATGCCGATATTGATGCTGAAATCATTATGCTCAGCGATCGCTTGTGGCGACAGTTGAATATTCGCGACAAACTGGAATTACAATTAAATTCCTTGGGTACGGTTGAAGAGCGCAATATCTACAAAAGCCGATTAGTTGAATATTTCAATCAACATTTGGATGTATTGGATGAAGACAGTCAACGGCGTTTACATACCAATCCGTTGAGAATTCTGGATAGCAAAAATCCGGCAATGCGTGAAATGATTGTCGGCGCGCCTGCTTTAATGGATTATTTAGGCGAAGACAGTCGCACACATTTTGAAAAATTAACTGATATTCTGGACCAACAGGGCGTTAAATATACCTTGAATCCTCGTTTAGTGCGCGGTTTGGATTACTATAGCAAAACCGTGTTTGAATGGGTGACCGATGAGTTGGGCGCACAAGGAACGGTATGCGCCGGTGGTCGATATGATGGCTTGATTGAACAACTGGGCGGGAAAAGTAATTCGGCAATTGGTTTTGCGCTGGGGATGGAACGCCTGTTGGCGTTGGCGGAAACCGCAGATGGTTTTCATACCGATCCGACAGTTGATGTTTATCTAATTCGAATGGGCGAAATGGCTGAAAAAGTCGGCTTTCAAGTGGCTGAACAGCTGCGCGATGCATTGCCGTTTTTGAAAGTGGTATTGCACTGTGGCGGCGGCGGCTTCAAAAGTCAATTTAAAAAAGCAGATAAAAGCGGCGCTGAATATGCCGTCATCATCGGTGACGAAGAGGCTGAAAAGGGTTTGGTTAGCCTGAAACCCTTGCGCAGCCAAGATGAGCAATTAACGTTGACGCCGGATGAACTGGTTAAACATTTACAACAAGTATAAGTAGGTCAGGCTTTAGCCTGACAAAAACATTCGGTAGGACTGAAGTCCTATCAATAGCGAATAGAATATTTTCATAAAAATAAGAGTAACACCGTGGAAATTTACGATACAGAAGAAGAACAGGTCGAAGCGCTCAAACGATGGTGGAAGGCGAATGGAACCTCAACGATTGCCGGCATTGTGACGGCTTTGGTGCTGATTACCGGTTGGAATTTGTGGCGAAGCCATCAACGCGATACCGCTAATCAAGCTTCCGCTTATTTTCAACAGTTATTGACTGATTCAGGGGAGAAGAAGCATGAGTCTGTTGAACAAATGTCCCAACAGATTAATGCGCAAGCGGGTTCTACCTTATATGCCGACATGAGTAAATTATTTGTCGCCAAAACCAAAGTAGAGCAAGGCGATTCAGAAGCCGCAAAAATGATTTTGCAGGGTTTGATGAACAGCAGTTCCAATGATGAAGTCAAAAATATTGCTCGGATTCGATTAGTCAGATTAATGCTGGCGACTCAGGAATATGAAAAAGGCTTGCAAACCATTGCCCAGGTGGATGCATCTAAAAGCGATGGCTTTAGCGCGACCTATGATGAATTGACCGGTGATCTTTATGTGGCTTTAGGGCGTTTGGGCGAGGCTCGCACCGCCTATCAAAACGCTAAACGCAACGGCGCTGTTTCTCCGTTGTTAGCCATCAAAATTGACGATATTACTGCGGCCGAAATTGAAGATATTAGCGAGGCGGCGGAATAGTCTGCAATGTAGGTTGGGCTTTAGCCCGACAGACAAGATCGCTAAAGCTTGCTGACCCTAATTAATATCCGGTAAAACTGATAAATTCAGAATGCAAAAACAAATCATACGTCTATTGATGCTCATCAGCCTGTTGTCGCTGAATGCCTGTACAGCGCTGGATGCCGGTAAAGAATTTGTAACCGGCGCTTTCGATTCGATGTTGGGCGGAGAAGATAACACCGAGCCGCCGACCGAATTGATGGACTACGAATCCAAAATTGAAATCAGCGAACTTTGGGATGAGAGCATTGGCGTCGGCTCCGATGAGCATTTTTTAAAATTAGTCGCTACTGTCAGTTACGGCAAAGTCATTGTCGCCGACCGTGAAGGCTTGCTGGAAGCGCGTGATTTAAAAAACGGCGATCTGGTTTGGGAAACCGACAGCGATTACTCGTTCTCCGCCGGACCCGGCATTGGTCTGGAGCATGTGGTTCTCGGCACCAGTCACGCCCAAGTGGTCGGTTTTGATTTGGAAACCGGCGAACAAAAATGGCAAAGCAAAGTCTCCAGCGAAGTGTTAGCGGTTCCGGTCATCGCTAAAGGCATTGTGCTGATACGCACCATAGACGGCAAGGTGACTGCGCTCAGCGAGGAAGACGGCAAGCAGCTTTGGCAGTTTGAACGCAATGTGCCTGCTTTGAGCATACGCGGAACCAGTAAACCGGTGTTGGTGCATGATAACGTTATTATCGCTTATGCAAACGGTAAGTTGGTGGCGCTGCGCTTGATTGACGGTAAGGAAATGTGGGAAACCAGCATCGCCATTCCGACTGGTCGTTCCGAAGTTGAACGGTTGGTGGACTTGGATGCCGATCCGGTTGAAACCGACGGGGTGATTTTTGTTTCCAGTTATCAAGGCGGCAGTTCCGCGGTTCTTGAGATAGACGGCGATGTATTATGGCGCAATGAAGATGTTTCCTCTTTATCAGGCATGAGTGTGGATTGACAATATCTGTATTTAACAGATAGCAAAAGCGATGTTTGGCAATTGGATCAACGTAACGGCGCATCGTTATGGAAACAAGACAAACTACGTTATCGTCGTCTGACCGCGCCGGTTGCTTATGAAGATTATGTGATTGCTGCTGATTTTGAAGGCTATGTGCATTGGCTATCGAAAAGCGACGGCAGTCAATTAGGTCGAGTGCAGATCGCCGATGCGCCGGTGGAAGCCAAGCCGTTGGTGATTAATGATAGAGTGATTGTTTATGCTAAAGACGGTTCTTTAGCGGTTTATCAGGTTAAAAAGAAATAATGTTACCGGTTATTGCCCTGGTCGGGCGCCCCAATGTCGGCAAGTCCACCTTGTTTAATTATTTAACTCGCAGCCGGGAAGCTTTAGTCGCTGATTATCCCGGTTTAACGCGTGATCGCCAATATGGCCGGGTGAAAAGAGGAGATCGTGACTGTCTGGTCGTCGATACCGGAGGAATCGTCGACGATAAACAAGGCATCGATAGTCAAGCCGTTAAGCAAGTCGATATAGCGCTCAATGAAGCGGATGTGGTGTTGTTTTTGGTAGACGCCCGCGCCGGTTTGAATAGTTCGGATCAAGTGATTGCAGATTCATTGCGCAAATTGAACAAACCCGTGATTTTGGTCAGCAACAAGATAGACGGTATTAATGCCGATGTCGCGGTGGCTGATTTTTATGCTTTAGCGCTGGGAGATCCTGTGCCGATTGCCGCTAGTCACGGGCGCGGTGTACATGAGCTGTTGCACCGGATCGACGCCGACCTGTTTGAAGCTGAAGAATTGGATGAAGATTCGGAAAAGGGCATCGGCATTGCCGTGGTCGGCAGACCGAATGTCGGTAAATCCACCCTGGTCAATCGCTTGTTGGGCGAAGAACGGGTCGTGGTTTTTGATGAAGCCGGTACGACTCGGGACAGCATATATATTCCTTTTGAACGCGATGGTAAACAATTTACCTTAATCGATACCGCAGGCATGCGGCGGCGGGCGAAAGTTTCGTTAATGGTGGAAAAATTCAGCATCATTAAATCATTACAAGCGATTGAAAAAGCCAATGTAGTGATTTATTTAATTGATGCGCGGGAAGGCGTCACCGAACAAGATGCGCATATTTTGGGCTTAGTATTGGAAGCGGGCAGGTCGTTGATTATCGGCTTGAATAAGTGGGACGGCATCAGCCTGGAACAAAAGGAACTGGTTAAAAAGCAAATCGAAATTAAACTGCCGTTTCTTGATTTTGCGGAAAAACACCCGATTTCAGCCTTGCACGGCAGCGGCGTCGGTAAATTGTTTGATGTGGTGCATGACCTTTATGACGCCACCATGATCGATATGTCCACGCCGGTATTGACGCGGATTTTGAAAGACGCCATCGACGGTCATCAACCGCCGTTAGTAAGAGGTCGCCGTATCAAACTTAAATACGCCCACCAGGGCGGTCGCAATCCGCCGACAGTGGTCATTCACGGAGTGCAAACCGACGCTTTGCCTGGTTCTTATCGGCGCTATTTGATGAATTATTTCCGACAGCAATTAGAATTAAAAGGGACACCGATTAAATTAGTGTTTAAATCGCCGGACAATCCCTTTCAAGGTCAAAAGAATAAACTAACTGAACGTCAGCAGAAAAAACGGAAACGTCTGATGAGTTTCAGCAAGCGCAAAAAGAGTAAATAAGCCATGGCAACCATACACTTTCAAGGTAAACCCATTCATACCTGCGGCGACTTACCCGCAGTCGGCGAGCAAGCGCTGGACTTTCAACTGGTCAGCACCCGTTTGAAAGAGGTCAGCTTAAAAAATTATCAAGGCAAGCGAAAGGTGTTAAATATCGTTCCTAGTCTTGATACCCCGACATGCCAAATTTCCACTCGCAAATTCAACCAAAAAGCCGGAAAATTAGATAATACGGTCGTGTTGGCTATTTCCGCAGATTTGCCTTTCGCGCAAAGCCGATTTTGCGAGACCGAAGGATTGAATGATGTGATACCGCTATCCACCTTCCGTTCCAGTTTTCCGAGCGATTACGGCGTGAAATTGACTGACAGCTTATTGATGGGCTTAACTGCGCGGGCGGTGGTGATTGTTGATGAGCAAGATCAAGTCATTTATACCGAATTAGTCAATGAAATTGCTCAGGAGCCGGATTATGAAGCGGCTTGGGAAGTTTTGACTTAAATATTAGGTAAATTATTGCGGGTTTTGGGTGGTGTTACAGTCAAAACCAGCGTGTCTTTCTGGCGTCGCCTAAATATGAACAGCGGAAGCTATAAAATCATGCTAAAAAACTCAAATCCTGTTAAGGTAATGGGTTATGACGATTGAATATGTAAACACCACTGAAAAACTAGATATTTTATGCGGGAAAATTCTCCAAGCGCCTTGGATTGCCTTGGATACAGAGTTTTTAAGAGAAAAAACTTATTTCCCCAAATTTTGCTTATTACAGGTAGCGACGCCGGATTGGGTGGCCTGTGTTGATCCACTCGCGATTGATGATTTAGACCGTTTGTTTGACGCCATTTATCAACCGAATATTATCAAGGTTCTGCACTCCTGTCGGCAGGATCTGGAAATTTTTTATCAATTAACCGGTAAGGTGCCCGGCCCTATATTTGATACCCAAATCGCCGCGCCTTTATTGGGTTTTCAAGAGAATCCCGGTTACGCCATGCTGGTTTCCAGCTTTCTGAACATTAATTTGAGCAAAGCGCAAACTCGCACAGATTGGAGTGCGCGTCCGTTGTCGGCGGAACAAATCCAATATGCGGCGGATGACGTGATTTATTTATGTGAAATCTATCAGAAGATTGGTGATCAATTATCCGAGCTAGGACGCTTGGACTGGTTAAAAAACGATTTCAAACAACTTTATGAGGCCGAGCTTTACAAAATCTCTCCGGAAAACGCTTGGCTTAAAATTCGCGGAAAAAATAAATTAACCGGTAAACAACTTTCTATTATCCAATCTCTGGCCGAATGGCGTGAATCAACCGCGCAAAATATCGATAGACCGCGAAATTGGTTGATACGCGACGATATGCTGATTGAACTGGCAAAGCTTCAGCCCGTTAATCTGCCTGATCTGGCCAAGGTTCATCACATAAATGAGCGTTTTGTCGCACGCTACGGCAAGATTGTTTGTCAATTAATCAACGAAGCCAGACAACGACAACCGAAACCTTTATATGAAAAGGGTAGGCCGCCGAAAAAAACCCAACAGCAAGAGGCTATTCTGGATGTGTTGACGGCGGTGGTTAGAATCAGAGCAGACGAAAATTCCTTGAATCCAATTGTGTTGGCGACCCGTAAAGACCTCGAAAAATTATTACTGAACGAGGACGATGTATCGGTATTACGTGGCTGGCGCTATGAAATGGTGGGTGAGGAGTTAAAAGGTTTACTCGACGGTCGGTTTAGTTTAAAGCTTAACTATGACTCTGTGGAAATCTGTGAAAGTTGATTTAATTTGTGCTTTTTATATGGTAAAACCCACATCTGATACATGGATATGAGCCATGTTATAACCCAACACAAATAATATCCCACCCCGGAAATAATCGTTACCCAAGCGAAATCTGCATGAATTTTGGTTAGCCACCAAGAGAAAACATCCACGCTTAAAAATAAAAACGGCAGGCTGACTAATAACGCTTTTTGCCATTCTTTAATACCGATGGCGTAGCTGAAAATAATGCCGTTGAATAAAAAAATGAATGAAATGGAGAAAATATGAATATGCGAGACGCGGGTTAGCATGGTGAAAGAAGCGCCGCTTTCAGATTGAGCGACTTTTTTGACGTTATCATAGCGCGTAAAATTCGGTAAGCCGGGGATGACGCTGTGACAGGAAATACAGTTTTTATAAAAAATATCTTTAATATTCTCATCCCATTGTTGCTTTGGCGCGCCATGCCTCACCCATTTGATGATTGCTAATTTATCGGCGGAAGATGCTTTATCGCGCATTGAGCCATTTAGTTTAGTTTCAATTTTGCTGTGTTTAGGGTCGCCCTGATAACTGTATACAATATCATCGAACGATAAACCCGCTTTGCCATCGGCCAGGCCGTGGGTCATCAAAATTTGCGCGGTCGCCAGTAATGCGCCCATGCCCATCACTAATAAATAACTACTGAATAAACATTTCAGCGTAATGCTTAATTCCGGCAAGGTCGTTTTGACGGGAGTGTTTTGCGTCATTATTTTATCTCCAAGGAATAACTGTTCTCTTTTGTTTAGAAAGAGTAGACTCAAAATTAACAATTGGGTTTAGAAATCTTGGTCTGAGGGGGCAATATGAAAAATAGAGTTTATGTCGTTTGCTTAATTTTTTCAATTCTATGGTTAATTAACCCAGCGGCAGCGAATAATGAGGATTATCCTTTCAAGCGCTTATGGCCGCAAAATGAACATTTTTGGTTGTTTAACGAGCCTAGCGACGTGGCGGTAGATCATCAAAGAGGGTTTGTTTATGTTTCTGAAGTGCGAGGTTTAATCACAAAATTTACTCGCAATGGCGATTTTGTGACGCAATGGAAGACGGCTGAAAAAATTTCTTCGATTACCGTGGACCAAAACGGTTATGTATATGCTGCGCATTTAGAAGGAATTGAACACATTCAGAAATTTGACGGGGAAGGCCGCATTATTCAAGACGTGTTTCTAAAATTAGAAAAGCATTTTGGGACGGATATATATTTATATTATATACGGGGATTAGCAGTTGCGCCGAATGGCCATATTTACTTGATCAGCGCCGGTCCAATGGGGTTGGAAACAAGACATTTGGTTTGGTATTTTGATCAGAAAGGTGAGTGGTTAGGGAGTTGGGGGGAGCCTGGCGTTGAGCCGGGAAAAATTGGATTGGATGTAGAGCGCCCCTATATTGGTCCACACGATATTGCGATTGATGGATCTAATCGCGTCTATATTGCCGATACCCAAAATGATCGAATACAAGTTTTTTCATTAGAGGGGAAATTCCAATATTCCTGGGGGGCGGAAGGCAGTGAATCGGGGCAATTTCATCACTTGACCGCGATTGCAGTAGATCAGCAAGATCGCATTTATGCTGCGGATAATGATTGGCGAAACAATAGGGTTCAAAGGTTTTCGATGGAAGGAGAATTCATTGATGACTTTTATATGCCTCAAGCAGGTGATAATTTTAATCCGACAGGCATGATTGTCAATAATGAAAGTGAAATCCTTATCGCTGATTTTCGTAATCGAATATACAAAATAAAGCTGGAATCTAAAGAAATTAATTCAATTTGGCAAAGCGCCAGCGATCAACAGGGCGCTTTTGATTTTCCTTATGGCATAGATACGGATAGATTCGGTAATGTTTATGTGGTTGATGCCGGTAATAAGCGCATCCAAATATTTAATGAACAAGGTCAGTTTTTAAGCCTTTGGCAGCACTGGGATTATGTGTTTGGAAGAGGACGCCTTGATAGTCCTGAAACGATTGCGATTGGTAAAGATGTCGTTTTTTTAAAGGATAGCGCCAATGGGCAGCGAATCATTCTATTTGATATCGAAGGGCGTTATATCACAACCTGGCAGGATCAGTTTACGGAATTTGGCATTATTCGCGGTATTGCCGCTGATGGTGAAAGTACGGTTTATGTTTCGGCGACACACTACTTTGAAGATAATGTGATGGTTAATAGCGTCATTAAACTTGATCTTAGCGGTCAAATCATCCATAGCTGGCAGTGGCAAGCGGGCATAAATGACCATCCTGTTCGCGGTTTGGCGATTGCCAAGTCAGGCATACTATACGCAGTCGCTCAGCATAAAATTATGGCTTTCGATTCCAGTTCGGGTAATTTGCTGCTTGAATGGCCGGTTGCAGGTTATCTTGAGGAAACGGGTAAACCGCTATATTCAGCGCCGCCTGATGTTGCGGTAGATGATAACGGTTTGATTTATACTTTACATAATGGTGGTACTTCTATCAGGGTTTTCAATGACAACGGCGAAAGAGTCGCTGAATTTAGCCGACGAGGAACAAAAAATGGGGAAATTCAAGGACCTGCTGCATTAACCATCAAAAAAAATAAACTTTATATTTCAGACAGTCTAAATAATCGCATTCAACAGTTTGAAATTACCGCCCTAAATGATTCAAGCGGTGAAGAAACTCCTAAACGCAATAAAGCGATTATCGTCGCGGGCGGCGGGCCGAGTACGGAAACTCGTTTTAACGCCATTTGGGACAGCACTTTGCTATTAACGAATCGGGCTTATTTTGCACTGCGCGGACAGGGATTTGAAAAGCAAGAAATAAAGTATCTAACGGCTGGATCGCAAGCCATTGATTTAGACTCTAATGGCATACTGGATGATTTAGAGTATGCGGATCTCGCCGGATTGGAACAAGCCATAACTAAGTGGGCTGCGGATGCGCAGGATGTTGTTTTATTATTGGCGGATCATGGCGGTTTTGGTATTTTTGCGCTTAATGAAGATGAGTTATTAACGCGCGAGCGATTAATTCAATGGGTTGATAGATTGGATGAGCAGGTTCCCGGAAAAATAACGATTATCATTGAGGCTTGTCAATCCGCCAGTTTTTTTGAAGGCCTCGCCGGTAAAGACCGACACTTGATTGCCAGCGCTAAGGCGGATCAACCGGCGATTATCAGTAATATGGGTTATAACTCCTTTTCATATTTCTTCTGGTCTGAAATTCGCTTCGGAAAATGGTTGCAGCAAGCTTTTCGAACCGGTAGGCAGGCGATGAGCAGCCAAACAGTCTTAGTCAAGGGTAAGTTTGAGCAACAAAACGCTCAGTTGGATAGCGACGGCCTAGAGGGTTTCAGTATTGATGATTATACGGTTCTGGGTAATTACTGCTTAGGTCCGGATGGTTGCCTGGCTTATGCATCGGATGAGCCGGTTGTACAGTCGTTAACCGCCAGCGATCAACTACAAGGTCAACAACAAGCTGATTTTAAAATAGAAGTGACTCATTTATCATCTTTGGATGAAGCTTGGGCGTTAATTAGCCGACCGGATAATTTACATGTTGATGTCGATGAACCGGTGACTAATTTACAACGGATTAAGCTGGATTGCCAAAGCTTGGAAGCCGGTCAATCACAATGTCAGGGAAGTTATGACGATTTTGGCGCGCAAGGCGATTATCATGTGACTTTTTACGCTTTGGACAAAAATAAACGGATGAATGCGCCGGAGTCGACGATAAGCTTGAGTCAGATGCAAGGCGCTTACGCCAGTTATAATCATAATGAGGGTACATTGATTTTGCAGGATTTGGATTATGGCGGTTTACATTTATGGGTAAAATTAAAAGACACGGGCGGTTTTCAATTTGAGCTTGATCAATTTTATCTGTTGCCCGAAGCCTTACCTTCATCTATTGTGTTTGATCAACAAGAAAACCAGATTCAACTTCCGAAAGTCAGCGCCTTCGGCCAATATTTTTCGGTATTGTTGAAAATCGACGAGACCGGAAAAATTTCAGTGGCGGATGCAGCTCCTTATCAATAAAACCATGAAACCCGCAAACAACGCTATTTTGGATTCAAATTATTGCAATTAATTTGAATCCTCGTCAGCGTGGTCTAAGGCTATACTTTCCCTATCCAAAATCCCGACATCAAGCATAGGCGCAGCATCAATATTCTGTGCATCCATCATTTTTTCAATGCGTTGCAAGGAAGAGATAATCATGGTTTTCTCCCAATCCTCAAGACTGGAAAATTGTTCTGTAAAGTGCTCTTGCAACGGAATCGGGGCATTTTTAAGTATCGTCAAAGCCTCGTTTGTAAGATGAGCATGCACTTTACGTTTATCCTGTTTGGAACGCTCTCGATAGATTAAATTACGTTTCTCCAATCTATCCAGAATGGTGGTCACCGTGGCTTGACTGAGACTAATATGATTAGCCAGTTCTCCAATCGTCACCGAATTATGAGCATTGATAGTCTGCAGCACTAACATCTGCGGTGTCGTTAAGCCGATTGTTTTTGCAAGATATTTTGAATGAAGATCAGTCGCCCTGATGATGCGGCGCAAGGAAACGAGTACTTCTTCAATATAATCCATTTGCAAATCTCTTTTCGGTTTCAAAAAAACGTAATTTTAAAATAAGACGTGAGTTGGCGGTATATATTTCGTGTGTTCTTTGTCTTGTTCTTGCCGGATTCAATAAAAAGCCGGTTTAAAAGCTGTATGGTATAGAGTAGAATATTTAGAGTTCAATATAATTATTTTCCTTCATTTAGAAGAAAAACATAATAATACTGATGCTTATACACATTAAAAGACATTTTCGTCTTTTAATTACATACAGAACTAAGTAATTTTATATGAGCAATGATGCCTTAGATATAAAACTCCGAACACCCACTGACCAGGATGGAGCAGCCGTTTATCGCCTGATTAGTCAGTGCCCGCCATTGGATGCCAATTCCCTTTACTGCAACTTATTGCAATCCACACATTTTTCCGGCACCTCTGTCGCAGCGATTGACAAAGACGTATTGGTTGGTTTTTGTTCCGCTTATCTGATACCGGAACGGCCGAATACCTTATTCATATGGCAGGCAGCTGTGGCTGAAGAGGCGCGAGGGCAAGGACTGGGCGGTAGAATGTTGCACCATATTTTAAATCGACCGCAATGCAATCAGGTTGTTTATCTGGAAACCACGATTACAGAATCCAATCGAGCCTCATGGGCCTTATTCGAGGGCATGGCCGAAAAACTCAAGACTCAGATTAGATCATCCGTTTTATTTGATAAGCATCAACATTTTTCAGGCGACCACGAAAGCGAAATTTTGGTTCGCATCGGGCCATTTGCGCCTTTGCACAATAAACAACAGGAAAGATCATGAAAATTTTTGAAGAGATTGAGTCGGAGGTACAAAGTTACGCTCGCTCATTCCCGCGTGTGTTTCATAAAGCCCAAGGTGAATTCATATACGATAATGACGGCAGGAAATATTTAGATTTTTTAGCCGG
>SPJK01085879.1_pt1 | contig 16043 bp, 9 predicted proteins | sample 3741771 | NCBI WGS metagenome assembly SPJK01 (sample SAMN10925997, study PRJNA522277) | cold seep metagenome | isolation source: Elba SIP-enriched marine methane seep metagenome, extraction at timepoint T2 | place: Italy: coast of Elba, Mediterranean Sea | reverse complement strand
TGAGTACAAACTCATTCGAAAGGACCAATTGGTGTTCACCTATTTTCATTTTGCCTCCTATGAACCGCTGACCAATGCTATGATCGAAAGCGGTGCGGTTTGCTTAGCCTATGAAACCGTTGAATTGCCAGACCGCAGCTTGCCACTGCTTGTTCCCATGAGTGAAGTGGCGGGGCGCATGTCGATCCAGGAAGGCGCTAAGTACCTGGAAAAACCGATGGGAGGAAAAGGAGTTTTGCTCGGAGGAGTTCCTGGCGTTCGACCTGCAAATGTTCTAGTACTTGGTGGTGGTGTAGTAGGAACAGAGGCCGCGAAAATGGCTGCTGGCTTAGGTGCAAATGTAAATATTTTGGATATAAGCTTGCCAAGGTTGCGCTATTTAGCTGACACAATGCCTGCCAATGTTACGACTGTATTCTCCAACGAATACAATATTCGCCAGTTGATGCAGGCGGCTGATATTATCGTTGGTGCAGTTTTGATCCCTGGAGCGAAAGCACCGAACTTGATTACTCGCGACATGCTGAAGGAAATGCAGGCGGGAACGGTCTTGGTAGATGTGGCAGTTGATCAAGGAGGTTGCATCGAAACCTGCAAGCCGACAACCCACGACAACCCCACCTTCATTATCGACGACATCGTTCACTATTGTGTAGCTAATATGCCTGGAGCGGTGCCGTACACCTCTACGATTGCTCTGACGAACGCTACCCTACCCTACGCAGTTCAATTGGCTGATAAAGGCTGGCAGCAAGCTTGCAGAGACAACGAGCCTTTGAGCCTCGGACTTAATGTCGTTGGGGGTAAAGTGGTTTACAAGGGAGTAGCAGACGCTTTTGGATTGCCTTACCACCCCATTTCAGAAATACTGAGCTAGATTAAGTTACACTCAATGAGGATTCTAGGATATATCGACCATCCCGTTTACAAGATCACGGTCTTCAAGCTTGACACTCGTTTGTCGATCAAGTTCGAACACGTCAACCTGGAGCAGACCTTTAAGTTTCGGTCATCAGAAGCCTGGAATAGTCTCAGGGAAGTACAAGCGCTTGTTGACGAAGCCTTCCTGGAGGGCGTCAGCAAGCGCTTTCAAGAAATGGAGGCACAATTGAATGCCACCTTTTCTCGCCATCTACCTCCGCCCAGCGAGGATGAATTTGATGAGATTATCTAAGCTAGACTTTCGGCAAAGTCTCTCTACCCTCTACTACAGCGGCGATTTCATCTTCACCTCTCCCTCAACGACTTTCGGTTTTGCCGAAAGTCCAGCTAAAAACTAAGTCGAAGCCCGTTTGACCAGGTATAGGTCGTATTCGGCACGTTCTCAGCTTCTCGAGCTAAGTGCCTGTCGTAAGTGACCAAGAAGCTTGTTTGGAAGCTGAAATTCTCACTGATCCGAAACACAAAGTTGTTAACTGATGACACCCGACTACTAGAGAGATTGGTCAGTAGCGGCTGGTAGTACGTGGTGTTTGCCCAAGTGAAGGTGGCTGACGGCTGCCATTGAAAGGAGAGGTAACTACTCAGGCGGTGGTCCCTGAAGATGGTGTTTGATGCCTGAAATTCGTCGTATTCAAACATGTACAGCAGCCCCACGAAGGCAGAAAAGCGCTCTTTTTCTGAAACGCGAAGCCTGGGGCCAGTACCTGCTAACTGTCGCAGTTCTAGACGTAGTTGTTCGCTGAACTGAGTTTGGACAAAACCTTCCCACTCCCATTTGTCCGATAATTCACGGCTATACCGTAAGTGAAGGAAGCCATCGTGGAGTATTGTATTGGAATTGGATTGCACCAATTGATAAGACCCGAGGAGCACCCATGCCTGCTTTGAACCCGAATAATCAACTCGAGCGCCACCGCGCAAGCTGAGCAATGAGCTAAGATATTCCGTAGTAGCAAAAGAGGCATTGAATTGCCCGAACCAACCGATGGTGTCCCATTGGTGTCGTTGATCTTCAATGTTGATGATTTGTGCACGAGCACTCAACGACCACAAAATGGAGGTCGCTAAGATCAGACCAAGTTTTCTCATAGTAGGGTTGACTTATCTGGACAAAGATAAGCGGGTAATTGCGATTCTATCAATAGAAAGCCTTACTTAATGAGAGCGATTTTGCCACTTGTTAGTATTCACCATGGCTTTGGGGTAATCAGCGCCAATTTGAATATGATGGTCCTCTTGTTCGGTCACCAGGAGCTGATCAGGGATGTGAATCAGCTCATTTGGCAATTCGGCTAATTCCGGCACCCACAAGCGAACGTAGTCTCCTTTGGCATCGTAACGTTGGGCCTGGCTAATGATATTGAAATACCGATCCTCCCTCGGGTCACTACCTACGCCGGCAACGTAATTCCAATTGCACCAATTGCTGCTTACATCGTAGTCGATTAACAGCGATTCAAAATACTCGGCCCCCATTTGCCAATTCACCTTCAGGTCTTTCACTAAAAAGGAAGCCACATTCTGGCGACCACGATTAGACATGAACCCGCTCAGATTCAATTCACGCATATTGGCATCGATGAAGGGGACGCCGGTCATACCTTCCATCCATCGGGCAAAGAGTTGCCAGTTATTCGTCCTCTCGACGGGCTCCTCCCCTTTCGTGCCACCCTGCAGGAAGATCTGTGATTCATACTTCTTGGCCATCAGTCGGAAAAAGTCACGCCAGAGAAGCTCGAAGAACAGCCAATAAGTACTTTTATTGGCTCCTCGCTCTGCTTCGTAACGCCTTAACTCATGGTAGATCATTTTAGGTGACAGGCAGCCCTGGGCCAGCCAGGGGGAAAATTTAGAGGAGTAGTCACCACCGATCAAACCATTGCGTGTTTCTTTATAGGTTTTGACCTGGTCTGATTCCCACAGGTAGTAGCGTAGTCGCTCAAGTGCTTTGGTTTCCCCTCCGATGAATGGCAATACGGCTCGAGAGTCCCTCACCACCGCATCATGGCCAAAATCGCTGATACCGGGCACCTGGCCGGCATGAAGACTTACCGTGAAAGGCGGGATGCGCTCAGGAACGGGGAGTGGTTCACGGACCGGTACAATTCGTTCAACTTCTTTGCGGAACTGGGTGAAAATATCCGGTGTATGAGTCACGGGGAAAGGAAGGTCTGCTGTGTAATACAGCATCTTACCCCGCGAGTAGCGGATCTCACGGCCAATCGTCCAAAGGTTTTGTTCCAAACGATCCTGAACATCTAATTCCTCCTGGGTGCGCTCGCGATTACAAAATACCCAGCTAGCGCGCGTTTCCCTCGCTAAGTCAAAGATGATCTCTTCCGGTTTGCCGATTCTAACAACCAGCTCATTCCCTTTTTCACGAAGTTGCTGGCGCAAATCTTCAACCGCATCAATAATAAATTGCGCACGGAACTTTCCCGTTTTTGGAAAATCAAACCAGCGGGTCCGGCCAGTAAATGTTCTTTCATCAAAGACATAAACTGGTAAAATCTCATCAGCATGCTTCATCGCATCGGAAAGTGCCTCATTGTCGTGCAACCGAAGATCTTGTCGAAACCAGACTATTGCCCTGTGTATACTCATGTATTTCGAAAAGTTTCAAAATATATTGAAAGCAGAACAAAGATAGGAGCTAATGGTTTGTAATCGCAGTGATTTTTCAACCATTGCAAAAATGGGAACCAAAGTAAGTACATATCTGTTAGTGAAGGTATGGATTGGCAGCAAATAAGGCGGGAAACACAATTTCGAGCGGTACGCAGCAGCGGCAGCGGTGGGCAGCATGTAAATAAGGTGTCCACAAAAGTTGTGTTGACGTTTAAACCACTTGAGAGTGCTGCTTTTACAGCGGATGAAAAGGCCTTGTTGGCGGCAAGACTTGAAGGGCGCCTGAGCGGTGATGGCGCCTTGTCGATAGCGGAACAGCGGCACCGGTCACAAGCAATGAATCGCAAACTTGCCTGGGAGCGACTACAAGAAGAAATTCGACACGCCTTGCGCCCACTGCCACCCACCCGTAAACCGATCAAGCGTAAAGTTAACCGTTCTGCTGCCAGAAAAGCGCGTACGATTCACGCCGAAAAAAAACGCCTCAGACGGAAAATCCGACCGCATCAACTATAGTTTATTATCTGCTACCTTTGGCGACCAATAATTGTATACTCATGCGGATATCAAGTGTATTAAGGTCGGCCATTCTCCTCCCATTTGTAGTTATCTTCTTCTCTTATTGTCAACAAGATCCTTATCAGCAAGGGAGAGTTTTGTACTCGCGCCATTGCCAGAGCTGCCATATGGAAGACGGCACGGGCTTAGGCACCAATATCCCTCCTTTGGCTAAGGCTGATTACTTGACCTCACATCAAGATCAATTTGCCTGCATTATCCGCTATGGTATAAGCGATACCATCATTGTAAATGGCAGTACCTATACTGAGCCCATGGCTGGTATTGGAAAAGAGACCTTAACTGAGTTCCAAATAGCCAATATCATCAACTACATTAATCATGCATGGGGTAATGAACTGGGTTTTGTTAAGGTGGAAGACCTGCGGCAACAGCTGGAATCTTGCCAGTAAATGCGGTAGACACCTGACATTGTTCAATTTTGTTTAACGCTGTCGCGGCAAATTGGGTGGGAATTGCTACTTTGGCTTGACTAATTTAATTGACAAGATGAAGCAATTGCTCACCACGGCTTTCTGCCTTTTTTGTTCCTTACTCCTTACTGCGCAACCAATCAATGATAACTGTGATGGTCTCATTGATCTGGGTGTAGCGCCCTATTGCCCGGATGTGACGATTCCAGGGAATGAAGCGGAGATCTACGACAATGTTGATGCCACTGCATCAGATATTGGCTTTGGCAACATTCCTACCTGCTTCAATGGAGGCAATACACAAAGAGATGTGTGGTTCGCGTTCACGACAAGCGATACCATATTTAATTATACGATCACTCTTATGGGGCTGGTCGCTCCGGATGGAACGCCGTCAATTGTTAATCCCCAGATAGCACTTTATCGTGGCGATTGCATGGTGAATGGATTAGCTGAACTGCTTTGCGTTTCGGCTGATCCGGGGGAAACCATGGTAGAGCTTGATGCGGAAGGCCTCACTCCTAATATCACCTACTTCATCCGTGTTAATGATTATTCCGAATCGGCAACACCCAATTCAGGCGCTTTTAAGCTCTGTGTAGATGAACGCGAACCGATCAACATGATCGATGAAGGCAGCTCGAGTGCCTGTTCAGGTGAACTGTATGATTCGGGCGGTCCGGATGGTGATTATCAGGATAATGAAAACTTCACCTACGTGATCTGCCCCAGCACACCCAATCAGTGCATCACTTTTAGCCTGGAGTACTACAATATCGAATACTCTGATTTCGGGATTACCGATCAACTCTTGTTCTATGACGGTGACGAGGCCAATCCTGCTAACCTGGTCACTAGCATTGGTGGAGCAGATTTTGCGACAGAAGTATCAAATGGCGGTGGTGTATGTTTAGAACTACAGGCTTCGAGTGGCTGTATGACCGTTCAATTTATCTCGGATGGTCAGAGTTCATTTGAGGGCTTTGCTGGTTTCTGGGAATGTTCGTCTCAACCCTGTGATAATAATGCATCAATCTCTGTTGACGGGGACATTACAGAATTGGATATTGTTGACTTCTTGGCTACTCCGCAAACACAACTTACCATTACGGATATCAACTGCGACAATGGTTCGTACGGTAATTTCGAGGCTGGCGACGCTACTGATCTTGGCTTGGAACGAGGATTGTTGTTGACTTCCGGCGATATCAATTGGGCCTTAGGCCCCAACACAAGTGATGGTTTCGGCAATCCAAACGCCGACCGCTTTCTGCCTGGCGATCCAGATCTGGATGCACTTTCTGTCGAATTTGGCGACGGTACCCTGTCGCAGGATGCCTGTATCCTGGAGTTGGACGTAGTAGCAGCCACGGACGAACTAACCTTCGAGTATATCTTCGGCTCTGATGAATATACCGAATTCGTCAATAGTACCTTCAATGATATCTTTGCCTTCCTTATCTCTGGACCGGGGATTGTTGGAAATCCAAATATTGGCGGCCAATTAAATATCGCAGTGCTGCCTGATAACGTGTCTACACCAGTTCAGATTAACAGTGTGAACAATCAGCAAAACTGGGAGTACTTTCGCAGTAATGAATTGGGACAAAGTCTTGAGTATGATGGTCTGACTTCCGATTTCCTAGGTGTCAAGAAGAGCTTGACCGCCAGAGCCGAAGTAATTCCATGTAGTACTTATCACCTGAAATTGGCCATTGCTGACCGAGGAGACGGAATATTCGACTCCGGTGTGTTTATTTCGGAAATCCGTGGTGGTACACCTGACCTGTCGATCAACTTTAACTCGGGCATCGATTACCTCATTGAGGATTGCACAGACCTGCCCGATGAATTGATCATACAACTAAACTCTCCTGTGGAGGATACCACCAGTTACACCGTTGTCGTGGAGGGAACTGCGATCAACGGGGAAGATTACCTGCTGGATCTTCCTGATCAAATCGTCTTCTTGCCAGGAGAAGTTGAGTTCACTTTTCCAATTACGGTACTCTCCGACCTGGATAATACCGAAGGAATTGAAACGATCCGTATTTCACTTACGAATGACTTTGGATGTGGAGATGTGACCTACACCACGCTGGATGTTGAATTGCACGACGAACTCAATGTACTGATCAATGTCGGCCAGGACACTGCGCGCTTATGCGTCGGTGGCGAAGTGGGGTTAGTAGCTAGCGGTGCCGCTCAGTATTTCTGGACGCCGGTGAGCCTCGTTGACAATCCTACTTCAGCAGAGCCCATTGCTACGCCAGAAATGAGCCAATGGATCGAAGTGGAAGGGCAGATTGGTCTAGACTGTGTAGACACGGATTCTATCTTCCTGCTGATTATTGACCCAAATGTCAGCATCGAAACGGATGATCCACTTGACATTTGCCGTGGTGAAGAGATTCAGTTAAACGCCGTAAATAATGTAGGAGATGAAGGGATCAGTTGGGCACCGGAAACCGGGGTGAGTGATCCTACGGCTCCTAGTCCTATTTTCAATCCAGAAGTCCCAACCGAATACGTTGCTACCATATCAATTGCTGGGTGTTCCGTTGCAGATACCGTCATGGTTGATGTAGATTTTCTCAATATTCCCGACCTAGCCGGAGACACGATTATTTGCGAGAATTATCCTGTGCAATTGGGGGCGTTAGTTGACCCTGATACCACGACTAGTATGTATCAATGGATGCCCGTGGCAGGCTTGGAAGACGCAAACATCCCTGATCCTGTAGCCGTACCTGAGACAACCACCATTTATGAGTTGATTACGACGGCAGACAATATGGCTTGTGCTGATACGAGCTCATTTACCGTCACGGTATTACCAGCTGATGTCGACATACAGCCGGAAAGTGAATTGATTGAGATTTGCTTAGGTGAAACCATCAATCTTGCTGCGTTGACGAGTACAGGAAATGCGACCAATCTTGTTTGGAGCCCGAATGACGGGTCTTTAAATAGCACCACTGATCTAAATGTCATTGCAGCGCCAACCGTCACTACGCAGTACTTCACTACATTCCAGGTAGGCGAATGCATTGTATTCGACTCTTTGACCATCAAAGTGGATAGCTTGCCGACGGACCTGAGCCTGATGGTTGACCCATTAGAAGACAGTTATTGCCAAGGTGAAGTGGTGACCTTGTCATCGCCCATCTTTGAGCCTTCGCATTTCGAAACGATACAACACCAGTGGGTTGGGCCAGGTATGGAAACGCCGGACACCCTGTACAACCTAATCTTGTTGACAGCTGACACCTTTACCTATATGCGTGTCACGACAAACGGAGCATGTGTTGATACGGCAGAGGTGACTTTGAACGTCATCACGAATGAGTCGTTGACAATCGTTCCAACAGAACCAGAAATATGTGCCGGAGAATCCGTTCAGCTAGAGGTTACTGCGGGCATGTTGGGAGAAATCGAGTGGGAACCTGGCGGAGGTCTAAGTTGTACGGACTGTGCCGACCCTGTAGCCTCTCCTGCCAACTCAACAACCTATACCGTCACCTCAGATATTGAGGGCTGCGCTACGCAAAACTCCGTCACGGTAATCGTCAACAGCTTGCCACAGGTGGCACTCCTTGGTGATACAGACGCCTGCGCTATTGATGGCATGCCATTCGTACTGAATCAAGCGGCAGCAGAGCCGGGTACGGTATACTCCTGGACGTCCTCTACTGATCCAGGCTTTAGTAGCGATGAAGTAGCGCCGGAAGTAATTCCTACCAGCTCAAATAGCTACCAGCTTATTGCCACTAATGAATGTGGAGAAACGACTGGCGAGGTGACCATCACTGTTTTTGAAGCCCCGACACTAGATCCGGGCGATGGCGCAACCACTTGTATTGGGACCGAATTTGCGTTGGCAGCGGCCATTGCCAATGGCGGTGGTGGATCTGCCGAAAACTTTACCTGGATCTACGATGGTGAAAGCCAGGTAGGTGCTAACGCTGCATTTACCGCAGGTAATGCCGGGTTCGCCGTCATTAATTATACCTATGGACCAGGTACCGGCTGTGAAACAATCATGGACTCGGTGTTTATCGATGCTTTAGATTTAGCTTTCACCGTGGACATCGAGAGCGAGCCATTCGACCTGACGGAGGTATTCCAAGGGGAAGAGTTTACTTTGTCGGCTGTGGTCAACCCTCCTGCTGGATTCGATTATAGTTACAGCTGGACTGGACCTGGGGATATTGCCCGACCAGACGAACAAACGACCGCTGTGATCGCACCAACCGATCAGGAAGGGAATGTCAATTATCAAGTGAACGTTTCGATTCCTGAAGGCTGTGAGGAAAGTGCCCTGATTAGCATCAATGTACGAATGCCGGAGTTTGATATCCCGAATATCTTTTCGCCAAACAACGACGGGGTAAATGATGTTTTCCGAATCTTCTCTGGCGGAGGCCTGACGGATTATAGCTGCAAGGTTTATAATCGTTGGGGACAAGTAGTCTTTGAAACTACCAATATTGATGAGAGTTGGGATGGTACCTACAACGGTGACCCTGCCCCAACGGAAGTGTATATCTATTCTATTGAATTCCGCGTTGGCACGGAATTATTCGAGGAGAATGGAGAGGTGACCCTTATCCGCTAGTCATTGGAAAAGTATTCACATTGTCCTGCGTCGTCAGTTGATTTGGTACAATGAAGGAATAAACAAAAAAAGAACAGGGCCGAAATCAATGCAGATTTCGGCCCCTCTTTTTTGTGGAGATTGGCGTCGTTTAGCCACCAGTCTCAGCGTACATTCTTGTCTTAATAATGATTACGCCATTATTGCCTTGCTCACCGTAAATCGTTGTTTCGGATTTTCCGGAGAGGACACGAATGGAGTCTATGTCTTTTACATTAACGGCGTTATTGGCCATCGCATAGTTGGTGCCAATTCTCACACCATCGATTATATATAGAGGCTGGGTCTCCAAAGTGATCGTGCTAATGCCACGAATGTAGACCTTAGTGCCGGGGCCAGAACCCTGAACATTCAGGCCTGGCTGCATGCGCAACACTTGGTCAAGGCTTTGCAAGTTGGAGTAGTCAGTCGAAGCAGCTTTTGAAGCTCCTTGCGTAGACGAACATGCAGCTACGAGGCCAAGGGCAAGGAAAAATACAACAGAGCGGAGTAAGAATTTCATATCTAGTGCTTTAGAGTGAAGAATAGGTGAACTCACTGAAGATACGTTAAAAACGTACCGAAGGGCAAGCCTGCTGCCTAAAATGTAGTTGGCTTGCCAACTTCAACCCATCGTCCTTCCGAGTTGGCGAAGATTTTATCGTCATACATTGCTTCACAAACAAAGGCCGGAAGATAGAATCGTCCCTGGTAGGCCGCCGTCAAATAAACCCGATAAACATGGGTGTTATTGGGTGGTAGGTCAAAAAACGTAAATACGCGATCATCCCGATAATCCCGGTATTCGATAGGAGATTCGGGCTCTCCTTGGAGGCCTTCAAATCGCGAGTTGGTAATTTCCCAGCCAGAAGGAAATATCTGACGAAGTGCCAATTCTTCGAAGGGATAAGTAAGCTCGTTCGTATGCGTAACCCTAACCTCCGCAACAAAATCTGTCCCTTGCGGAAGGCCCGCTACATCAATAGCATTACCTGCCTGATCGAGATATTGCACATTTATATTAATCATACTGGCAGTGGCAGCTTCTTGCTCAGGCAAGGGCTGTCCTTTGCGAATGATAGAACCAAAAAGTGTTTGGTTGCTGGTGTTTTGCACCCGAACTGATCCGCGTTCGTCGCGCATGCGAATTTGCATAAAAGGATGATCGGCGCCGGCGTCAATAGCCGATTGTCCAGCTTGTTGAAAGCTAAAGGTGTACTCAGAATTAAGTTCATCATTTTCGCCAATATACTTGCTGAAGGCGAGCAAGGAGAAAGCAATATCCTGGGTGCTTAGCCACCGGCTGCCACTCATATTATCGGACAGCAGTTGTGCCACGCGATCAATGCTTGTTTCATCGTCCAAGACCACCAATGCTTCGAGCACCATTGCTCGATCTCGAATACCCGATCCATAGGTATAGCTAAGTTCCCGGTAATCGGTAATCGTTGTTGGAACTTGTCGGACTAATTGTTTGCCGATATCTACCTGCCCGGCAAGCGCATAGGCTGCAGCTAAGCGCCAACTAGCAATATTGGAGAGATCGCCCTGCTCCCGCAATTGATTCATGGCTCCAATCTCTGCAGATTGTGCAATAGCCAGGGTATAAAGGCGGTAGGCCTGATTGAGTTGGTAGTTTTCGCTTCTGACAAAACCGAGGCTCGGTAATTGTGGATCCCACTGCCGTGCTGCTCGTCGCTGGAAACGAGTCCAATTCTCGAGCATTCCGGCAGGTATGGAATAACCGGCCGCTTTAGCTTCCACCAGAAAGTGCCCAGCATAGTTGGTTGCCCACTGGTTGGGCTGGTTGGCTCCCGGCCAATAGCCGAAGCCGCCGCTGGTGAGTTGGAAACGCCTAAGTCGTTCAATCGTTGCCTGAACATTTCGCTGGGTTCGTTCTTCCTGCTCTGACGAAAGCTCGATGAACTTAGCAAGATGCAGTTGCGGAAAGCCGGAAGACAACGTTTGCTCTAAACACCCGTAGGGATACCGCAGTAGATAGGAAAGCCTTCGCTGTAGATCGATGGGAGGGAGATTGGTCATTTCCAGAAAAGTCTCCCTAGTACCGGCAACTCCCAACGGTTCAAGAGGTAGGGACTGTTCTTCGCCAGGTTCAAGGACAAACCGTTCTACCAGCGTTTGCACTGGGTTCGGGTTCCTAACATCAATCTCGATCTCCTGCGTGGCCCGTTGTCCATTGCCCTCCGCTACTATGGTGAATTTGGCTACTCCGACCTGCTCTCCTACACGCACAGGGAAGAAGGCAATGTCATCCCCTGGTCGTTGAAAATTGAGTTGTCGGCGACTTTCCTGGACTTGCGCTAAGCCGCTAATCTCCTCCAATCGTATAGAGACGTTTTTCACCTCATTCGTCATGGCGAATACGTTAACCGGCAATTCAAAGGTCTCTCCTACCCCCAGAACCCGAGGCAGCGTTGGCAAGATCATTAATGGTTTTCGAACTGGTACGTTTTTCTCCGCTGCACCATAGGCCTTGTCACCGGCAGCAACGACCATTACACGGACTGCTCCGACATAATTTGGCATCACTAGCTCATGACTCGCCTTCCCTCTACGGTCTAACTCAAAAGGACCAAGGTGCATTACAACCGGATCGAAACGGTTGGCTCGATCTGCGTCTGGTTTGCCGATTGCTCCCCCGTCGCCGCCAATGCTAAGCACCTGCTCCAACTGCCCCCCGTAAGCACCTAAAACCTGATCGTACATGTCCCAGGTTTTTACACCAAGCGCCTCTCGCGCATAGAAGCCATCCCAGGGATTAGGTGTTTGAAAACGAGTGAGGCTCAGCAAGCCCTCATCGACGACGGCCAATGTATACGTCATCGGCCGGCCTTCCTCCTCGGCAACTTCGACCGTAAAGCGCTGCTCCGGTTCTAATTCATCCTGCATCGCAATGGTTGGCGCTAGCTTGGTGCTGGCATCTTCCACATCGATTGGAATTACGCCATAGAGTCGGATCGGTAAATCATTATCAGTTTGTCCATGTGGCTGGAGAACTGTCAGGTGGACATAAACGGTAGGAGCCATCTCCGCTTCTGCGGTGAATTGGTAGGTATTGTCGCCGGCTTGGACATCGATCCATTCCGTTTTCCAAATTCCTGATCCGCTTTCCAAGGAAACCAGCGCACGTCCGTTTTCTCCCGCAGGGAAGGTTATCTCGACTTCTTCTCCTTTTTGGTAGACTTCTTTATCCGCCTGGAACATCAACATCGCTGCTTCTTCTGCCTGGCTGTCGCTGCTTCGTCTTGGTGAGCCGGCGTAGACGTAATCACCAGAACAATGTCCAGAAGCGGTATCACAAACGCGGACTAAATAACGGCCCCATTGTTCTACCTTGACCTCCCAACTGGCGTGCCCACGGCCATCTGACCTGATTTCAGCTTCCGCTAAGGGATTCAACAATTCTTGACGGTTGTACTGTGATTGACTATCGTAACCACGATCCCACCACCACCGCCAATCGACACGGAAGAGTTCCACTTTTAGCTGTCGGTCTGCGGCTTCGCCGCCACGATCTGTTAAGGTGACAAAATTGACTGTTGCTTCCTGATTGATTGGTAGTCGCTGGTAGCCATAGTTGTTTTTCGGGAGGCGAACACCCACGTAATTAGCGAATGGGTGAAACTTTAGCTGTTGGTTGTCCGTGCTAAAGTCCCCGCCCCGCTCGAATACCCGGCTCCGCAGGCTGACCGAAAGTGGGCCCGGTGCCAATCGACTCGCCGGAAGAGCGAGTTGGATATCCGTTGTGCCGTTATCATCAAGTTCTCCGTTGAAAGCGCTCATCGAGAAGTTGCGTAAGTCCTCCCAGCGGTTGGTGAAAGTATAATCTTTGTATGTATCAAAGGGATCGAAGTCTGAATTGAAACTGGCATCTACCTCGGCAGTTAAATTGCTTGCCGGAGCGCCGTGAAGCCAGTTGGCGGTCATTTCGCCATTGGCCGTTTCTCCTTCACTAGCAAAGAGAACATCTTCTTCGAAATTCAACTCAATCTTGATGCGATTTGGCTTAACTGTCTCGATTCGAATGCGTTGGTAAAAGCTGGCGTTACCCGCTGTGACCTTAGCGCGCCAATTTCCGGTAGGATCATCAATGCTGGTCATGAAATGAAGGGGATAAATCCTCCCTTCAGGTGCCACTCCAGTACGATTTACACGTAGCTGTCCTTGCGGGTCGCGTAATTCAAATGCGACTGGGTAATCAGGGGGTAATTGGCCTTCCTGATCCTCCAAGACAAAATTTAGGAATACGGAGTCACCAGGGCGCCACACACCACGTTCACCATACAAGTAGCCCTTCAATCCCTCTTGCGGGGCAATACCACCGATGTCGAATCGAGTCAGTGCCAGGGCTTCACCATCCTGCATGCGCAAGTAACCTTGCTCTCCATTGCCTTCGGCTACGGCCACAAAAGGTTCCTCCTCTAGTTGCACAGTGGCTTGCCCTTCGGCGTCGGTAGTAACGGATCCAATTTCTTGCTGCAAGAAGTTATACAGTTTGATATTTACCCCTGCTACTGCTTCTGTCGTCCGTAGATCAGCAACCACAAAGTGATAGGTATTACGATCTGTTCCTTTGCTAATGATACCCAGGTTGGAAGCCAGTACGTTGCACTGGACAAAACGATTGGCATTGTAGTAAGCTGGAAAACAGGGGTCATTGCGATGACTCCACTCATAGCCTTCGTAATAACCATCAATTCCATACCAGGATTCCATCATGTTATCGGACTGATAGTAGCCATCCGTCCGGAATTGGAAGGTGCGATCATCACTACAGGAGAAGGTGCTGTGGCGCTTACGAAATCCGATCCGCACCTGGTAGATAGATTGCGGGTCAGCTTCAATAAAGTTCTCTAGGTCCAAGGCATACCGACGCCACTGATTATGGTCAGCAGTAGGATCAAGTTCGCCGAGCAGGACCTCTTCGCGGTGAATAACCTCTCCTACTCGATATAGCTCTCCGTTTCCATCTAAGGTGTTGGTTTGTAGGAACTGGAGGATGTTACTGTGGTAGATCTGGAAAACTTCCACTTCCACAGCGGTTAAGCCGATTGCCTCGAAGGGAAATAACAGGCCGGTGGTGGCAGGTAAGACTACGCCTTTGCCGACCATTCTTACTTGTGGTTCAGCAGTGATGAATTCTATGTCCCAGTAGCTGGTTTGCGGCAATGGAGCTCCGCCAATGTCTTTAATGCCGGTATTGACAGTCACGCGTTGTTTCCCACTGAGGGTAGTTCTGGGGTAAACCATTACCTGATGCCCTTTGATGACGAAGCGGAAATCGTTAGTGGTGTTAGTGACCTTGATTAATCCCGAAAGATCTTGTTGCTCCTGCAGCAAGTCTGAAAATTGAACTAATACATGGGGATCTGATCCGGATACCTGGGTCACTCTGGTCACCTTGAAATCACCGAGAGCGGGGATTTCGATGGTTTCTTCACCGTCCTGCTCCGCACCGATTGCTTTTCCCGACCATTCCAGCTGTACTTCGCCTACCTCGCTGCCGCGTTCTACCGCGCCAATCGTGAAGTAGTGAGCAGTTCCATTATTAGCAGGCGACCAGGTGATGGGCAACTGACGACCATCCTGAGACGCCTCCAGGAGCCCGGCAACTTGGTCCGCGTTCACATAATCGGAGGTTTGTAATTTACCTGTGATGACCTGCTTGTTGCGCTCCTTATAGTCGGGTGTTTCAATGGACTCTATTGCCAAAGAGATATACGGGTCCCGGGTACGGAAGCCAAATTCGAACTGTTCTGCGTCGGCAGGCAAGTTGTCAAAGAGCGTGCTGAGGTCAACCTTGACGATATAGGCCGTTCCGGCTTCAAGTAGTGGATTAGGAGTGAATACAAGGGTTTGTCGATCGGCCCAGGTCCAGGTGCCTTCAGCAGCTGGTGAGAGGCGGGCTACACTCTTTTCAGGTTCTTGGCCAATTTTTTCCTCATCGGCTACGATCGCAGCAAATTGGATGCGGATCTCCGCTTGTCGCGACACTACACCTTGTGTGTAGGCATAGACGTAAGCCTGTACACTTTCAGGCATAGGTTTAGCGACTCGATCCTGTCTGCTACAGGTTACGAAAAGCAGTGCAACGATATAAAGGAAGATAGGAAAGTGAAAAGAGGGCGTGTGTTTCATGGCACGAAAGGTTTTAGGTTTTTTGCAACAGCAAAGTAAAAACAATGTTATAGGGGTGGAAATTGTATCCATCCGCAATATCAAAATGAACCCTTCCGTGTATGCATCCTAAAAATACAAGTATTTTTGAGATATGAAGAGCCGTACTCTTGCTTTATTTCCTTTGCAGATCGTTGTCTTCCCTGGCGAGGAGGTGCACCTGCATATTTTTGAGCCTAGGTATCGACAATTGTTAGCTGATTGCGAAGAACAAGGGATCACTTTTGGTATTCCTGCCTACATCGACGGCCGTATCCGGGAGATCGGTACAGAAGTTCGGCTTGAGGCGATCGAGAAGCGCTATCCACAAGGTGAATTAGATATCGTAGCAAGAGGCAAGGGCTTGTTTCGGATTAAGGATTTTAAGCCTCAGCTCGGCGAAAAACTCTATGCGGGTGGTGATGTGGAGGACCTCACCATCCAAGCGGAAGAAGATGTTCTGGTAAATCAGGAATTGCTTGCCAAGACCAAAGAGTTATTTCGCCTGCTGAAAATCCGTAAGGACTTAGCAAACGAAGCGGATAAGTTTCAGACGTATGATATCGCTCATCACGTTGGTTTGCAACTAGAGCAGGAGTACGAGCTACTGACCTTGTTTTCAGCTACCTCTCGCCAACAATATCTGCTAGAGCATTTAAATAAGATAT
>SPJK01011112.1_pt1 | contig 16043 bp, 13 predicted proteins | sample 3741771 | NCBI WGS metagenome assembly SPJK01 (sample SAMN10925997, study PRJNA522277) | cold seep metagenome | isolation source: Elba SIP-enriched marine methane seep metagenome, extraction at timepoint T2 | place: Italy: coast of Elba, Mediterranean Sea | reverse complement strand
GGCCATATAGGCCACCTTGCCTTTGACCACCCCAGCGCGAGTACGCGCCAAGCGCTCTGCGGCCCGGGCGATGCCGAAGTCCAATAGTTTCACCTGACCATCTCGCCCGATAATAATGTTATGGGGCGAAACATCCCGATGAACTATCTCTAGCGGCTTTCCCTCTTCGCTCTTTTTTTGATGGGCATAGGAAAGTGCCTTGGCGATCTCTTTGATGATGTAAAGAGCCAAGGGCACTGGCAGGCTCAACTCTTGGCGCACCACTTCCGCCAGGAGTTGCCGCAGATCTTTACCTTGAACTAACTCCATCGCTTGAAAGAGCACCCCAGAGTGCTCCTCAGCGCCATGCACGCGAACTATGTTTTTGTGATGAAGACGCGAGGCGATGCTCACCTCGTCGTAAAACATAGTTCTAAAGCTTTGGTCTTTGGAGAGTTCGGGCAGCAGTAGTTTTAGGGCAACGGCCCGCATGCTGCCATCTTTGAGGGCTTCCGTGGCCGACCAGATCTCGGCCATGCCCCCTTCAGCGAGGCGTTCGTTGAGCAGATAGTCTCCCAGCTTGGCGCCAGGTCTGAGCGGCTGTGCTTTGTCGGTCACCTAGCAGTTCCTCGGTGCACAGTGTCTACTAGCACACCGAGGCTTTAGCCTCACTTTGCTGCTTTAAAGGGCTTTTGGATCACCAGTTCCATTAAGTTGCCGTCGCGAGAAGCCACCAAGAGGGTGTGGTCCCGATCGGCCACTTCTGCGGTCAGATCCTCCAAACGATCAACGTTCTTTCGCATCGCTCGCACCACTACATCATTGGGGCGCAAGCCTGCTTCGGCGGCGGGAGAATCGGGATGAACCCGACGGATCACCACACCTTTGCCAAAACGATCGGGCACTTTGAGAGCCTGACGGTCGGCATCGCTCAGCTCCTGTAGCTCGATACCGCTGAGCGCAGGCTGCTCCGCCTTCTGCATGGCCTGGGCGCTGCTACCCTGAGGCGCAACAGCCACCTTCTTGTGGGGCGTAGGCGCCTTTTGGGGACCGTCTTTGGGGAGAATCGACTTGTGGGTGTGCTCAGCGCTGGGTTGGGGACTCGGCGCCGCTTGCGAACCGGTTGGAACGCTCTGTTGCGGCTGGCGGGACAGGGTCAGATAGCCACCCAGTCCCACTGCGATCAGGAGTCCACCACCAATAAGAAGATTACGATTCACCCCTTCTTTTGGCCGCTAAGGGAGGCAGGCTGTCAAGAATTGGCCGGCTTGGGCTTTTGCCAACGTCCCTCATTGAGTTCCCAGCGAGGGCTTTGATGAAACTCCACAAAGTCCTGCATCAACTCATGGGGCTGAAACTTGCCCTTGTACTGGGAGGACATGCAGCCCTGGACACGGTAGCCCAGGTAAAGCCAGCGCTTTTGCCAAGCCTTAGCTTGGGCGATCTGAAACAACACACTGGCTGTGCCCAGGGAGAGCTTGGCGAATTCCGGCTCATGGTAGGTGTATACTGCGGAGACAGATCGAGGAGTCTCATCAACAATGGCCAGAGCCACTAAGCGCGGACTGCCGCCTCGGTCATCATAGTAGGCAAACTCCCGCACACAAGGATGGGGAAAAGCGAACTGGTGATAATATTCCTCGGAATCAATGCGGTCTTCGGGCCAACCACGGGCTTCTCGCTGCATAGCGTGCCAGCGATGATAAAGATCTAGGCGCTGGTCATCCACTTTGGGAGGCCCGATCTCCAAACGTAGATGCGCCGTATTCTTAAGCACTCTCTTTTGCTGCTTGGAAGGTCGGAAGTTATGTACCGGCACCCGGAGGGGCACGCAGGCAGAGCAAGCGGCACAATTCGGGCGAAAATAGGCCAAACCAAAGCGACGCCAGCCCCGCTCCAGCAGGGCGTCCATCTCTTCGGGACTGACCTCCACCATCAGCCGATACTCCAAGGAAGAATGCTGATCGGGTAGGTAGGCGCACGTCGAAGGGTCTGCAACCCAATGGCGAAGCATCCTAGCCACGGGCCTATGGTGCCTCGGCTCCGAACTAAGGGGCAGTGGTAAATACACCTAGCGACCTACATCAGCGCCTCCTAATCCAACTATTTTCCCTAGCGCAGGAATGGCGCCGGTCCGGTCTTGGTTTGCTGCCACGAGAAGACCCACGCTTCACAGCCTAGGTCTTGCGAGCTATGAAACCATGATGCGCCGCTACGGAATCCTGTTGGCCCTAGGTCTGCTGATCCTGGGAGCCGACCAAATCACCAAGATCTTGGTGGTTCGCCATTTCACTCCCGGCATCGGCCAGGCGCAGCTCGAAGCGCAGCGCGCTTCCGGCAGAATCACTAGCCTGGAGCACCAAGACCAGGTCTTGGACCCCATCGGTAGCTTCAGCCAACTCTCGCTTTACTTCTCCACCGTAAAGAATCCCTGCGCGCCTAATCTCAAGCTCTGTCCCAGGGTTCAGGTCATCGAGAACATCTGGAACTGGCAGTATGCGGAGAACAAGGGCGCCGCCTGGTCGGTCTTCGCTGACCTTGACGCAAAGTGGCGCCGGCCCATGCTGGCGGGCATTTCCACTTTAGGGGTGCTGCTCATCTTCTTCTTCGCCAAAGACATGCAAGAGGATCAGCAACGGATCATCAAAGGCTTGGGGCTCATTTTGGGTGGTGCATTGGGCAATTTGGTGGACCGAGTGCACCTGGGCTACGTGGTGGACTTTATTCAGGTTTATCTAGGCAGCTACGCCTGGCCCATCTTCAATGTCGCCGACATCGCCATCTCCTGTGGCATTGGATTGATTCTTTTAGACATGTTGGTCGCCAGCCGAAGTAACCTGGGTGAAAGGAGCATTGCCCAGTCCTGAGTTGACGGGTATGTCGGTGCCGTGGCGTTACGCTGGAAAATCCTCATTATTGTCGGCCTCTTGGTGGCCCTGGCAGACCAATGGACCAAATACCTGGCGGTCAAACACCTCACCCCCGGTATTGCCCAAGCCCATGTTGGTGCCAAAACCCCCATTAGTCGGGACAAAACCAAGGAAGTGCTCGCTGAGCTAAGCGAGCCAGAAGCCCTTGGCCTCTTCTTCACCTCAGTAAAGAAACCCTGCGATGGCCCTGCAGCCTACTGCCCTCGGGTTGAGGTGGTAAAAGGCTTTTGGAACTGGCGCTACGTAGAAAATCCCGGCGCCGCTTGGGGCCTTCTCGCCAACGCCAGCGAGAGCGTGCGGGTGCCCTTCTTCTTCTTGGTCTCCGTCGCCGCCATCATCTTCATTTTCTTCATTTTCCGAAAACTCGAAGACAGCCAGATGTTGATGATCATCTCCCTCTCCTTGGTCTTCGGCGGCGCCATCGGCAACTTCATCGACCGCCTGCACCTCAGCTACGTCATCGACTTCATCGATTGGTATATCGGTAAGTCTCACTGGCCGACTTTCAACTTCGCCGACGCCGCCATCACGGTGGGCGTGGCCCTGCTGATTATTGACGGAATTCGCGAGTCAATCGCGGAGCGCAAAGCTAAGCAGGAAGGGACCTCGGCTCCGTCCGCGGGTTAAGCAAGTTATGCATCCTAAGTTCATTAGTTTCTCTTGGTTGTGGGAACTCATCGGCAAGAACCCCGCCGATGCCCCCGCTATTCATACCTATGGCTTGATGATCGCCTTGGGCTTCATGGTGGGTATGCAGCTCGGTGCTCGAGAAGCCCGGCGGACCGACATCAGCAAAGAAGGCGGTTTCGACCAATTCATCCTCGATCTCACTTTCTGGATTCTTCCGGTTTCTATCGCTGGCTCCCGTATTCTCTTCATTATCGTTGAGTGGGACCGGGGGTATTCTCAGGACCTCGGCAAGATCTTCCGTATTTGGGAAGGCGGCTTCGTTTTCTATGGCGGCCTAATCTCTGCCGTACTCTTTTCTATCTATTACTGCCGCCGCAAAGGTCGCTCCTTTTTACGCGTCGCTGACATCCTCATTCCTAGCGTCGCTCTGGGGCACTTCTTTGGTCGTATCGGTTGTTTGGCCGCCGGTTGCTGCTGGGGTGTGCACGTAGATCCCGACTTCATCTTCGGTATTCAATTCCCCGAAGGCGCCATGGCCTACAACTCCATGGTCAACAACGAAGTCATCGCCCGCGGAGCCAGCCACAGCCTGCACGTGCACCCGGTCCAGCTCTACGAATCCTTTGGCGAGTTGATGCTCTTCTTCACCCTGATCATCGCTCGCACCGGTAAGCGCTTTCACGGCCAAGTATTGCTGATGTATCTCTTCCTCTATCCGCTGCTGCGCACCAGCCTAGAGTTTCTCCGTGGCGACAAGCAACGCGGAGAATACGAGCTGCTGGGAGCTACGGTTTCCACCAGTCAGATCATCTCTGGCATAGTTGCTATCTGCGCCATCGCTTTGCTTACAGTTTTGGTCTCAAAACGCAGCCAGGCTACCAAACCTCCCGCCTCCTCCGCTGGAATGGCTTAATAAACTATCTCCGCTAATAGTTTCATTACCCCCTGAGGGCCCCACATTTCTGCTATCTCGGGAAAATGCCTCGCTGGCCTCTCTTGTTTTCCACCCTGCTCATTACCGCCTGCCCCGATTCCAGCTCAACACCCGACTCGGGAAAAACGGATGCAGCCGAAGTCTCCGACGCCGCTTCTGCGGACTTGGGGCTCATTGCGGATATGGGCGAAACCGCCGATCTAGGCAGTCCTCAAGACACCGGGCATGCCTCGGATGCTGAGATAGTTCCTGACCTAGGATTTGCACCCGACGCTGAGATAGTTCCTGACCTGGGCTTTGCACCCGACGCTGGGATAGTTCCTGACCTAGGATTTGCACCCGACGCTGAGATAGTTCCTGACCTGGGCTTTGCGCCCGACGCAGAGATAATTCCTGACGCCGGATTCACCCCCGATACAGGTCCCCAACCCTGCTCGATGGTTTGCCAGGCTACTGCTCCGGGCAATAACCTCCCCCAACAGGGCTTGGTGCTCTGGTTGCGCTCGGATCGAGGGGTCAATCTTGGCCCTAACCAAGAAGCTTGTGTCTGGTGTGACCTCAGTTCCGCAGGCAACAATATGCCCGCCGTCGGTCAACCCACCTGGTCAGCAAGCGGTGCCGGCGGACATCCCGTGCTTCATACAGGCCGAGGGCATCGCTTTGAGCGCATGGACAGCTTGAGCATTACCTCGACTGCTGGCCGCACCTTTATCGCTGTCGCCCGTCTAGTAACTTTGGGCGGCCGTACCGCCTTTGTCAGCCAAGGCCAAGTGGGTACCCCCGGTACTTACATTCAGATAGATGCCAATACTTGGCGAACTATCCCCCAGCGCTTCGGGGTCTACGTGACCAACAACGCTTACAACTCGGCAGTCTCCACCAGCACTCGCGCCACCATCCATACTATGCGCATGGGTACTATGCAGCCGGGATTACCGGTATTAAATCATCTGGAATACTTTGTGGATGGTAGCGCGGCCGCGATCTCTCGCACGTCAGGTGGGCTGGGCAATACTTTGATCGAAGGAATGAGTATCAATGCCTCAAGCGTGGGACGAGGCCATACTAATACGGTGGAGATGAGTGAGGTGCTGATTTACAACCGTCCCATTAGTGAAATGGAACGAGGGCAAATAGAGAACTATCTTCGCTCCCGCTACGGTTTATAGTTAGACCTGCTCAGCCACGGAGCCCGCGAGATACTTTCGTACCCAATCATTCTCTCGGGCGTAACCTAGAGCGAGGTCGACATCGTCACCCACAAGTATCCGCAGCTGTCCTACAGGAGTCCCTTTAGCAAGGTTGAAGAGTCCCACCAGGCCCATGGGTCCGTAAGTATCCACATGGTCGCTCACCGATTGCTCAGTAGGTGAAAGAACCGGCTTGGGCGCGTCTTGACCCAGCTCCTGCTTAGCTACTTCGCGCTTCCAGCCCCCACCGATCAAGCCCACATCTTGAGCGCCTTGCACCGCCTTAAAGCCACCAGGCGATAGTTTTGTGGACTCTCCAAAGACTTCTGGTGTCAGGTCTTGGACCAGGGTCAGCAAAGAACGGTTTCGATTGCTATCCTTGGTATGTAGGCTCGGATGAGACAGGTCTTCGGGGGTATGAAAGCCACGGAAACCGGAGATGAGCTTCTTCGCAGGAGCCTTCTTGGTGCGAGGCGCCTTGGGCTGCTGAAGAGCAGACTTCTTAGGTCGCAGGCTGGGAGAAGGACTCTTTTTGGGCCCGTGATCATCCCGCGGAGATACACCAGCATGCTCCAGACCAAACTCAAAACCCTTGGATATTTTTGCCTGCATAGGCAACAACTCACCTGCCGAGTCATAAGGCGTAATCCGAGATACATCCAAGCTCAGCTCAATGTTGGCGGAGTCGGCGGTATTAGAAAGACGAATCCGGTCGCGACGAGACTCGATTTGCAAGGTCTTCTTCAAGTCTAGACCCAGCTCAGTGAGTTCCACACCGGCAGCCTCTAAACCTTGCACAAAGGGATTAGGGTCCAAATCATCACTACCGCGATGCTTCAATAGTTCGGAGAGCATGCGAATGGCGTCTTCCTCTGAGGTTCCTTTAGGAAGCGAGGCATCTGCGCAAAAGCGCACCCGAGAGTCCTCAGAAGCTCCCTTTTGAGAGACCGACTTCAAGGAAACCACGGTACCTCGCTCATTGGCGCGCACTCGAAGAATAAGACCCTTCTTAAGTAAGGTTTGTGAAGGCGTATCCAAGATAGTATCGGTGTGACCTATAGTATTGGGAATACCGTCGGTCGTTTGCCAAAACTCTGCCTTCTGGGCCCAAGAGAGTGCTTCATACTCCTCCTTAGCTATTCCTTTGAGGTCCTTGCGGATATATTTGTCGGCCGGATAGCATTCCCAATCGGGCCCCAAAACGTCTTGAACTGCACTAGGATTGAGAGCCATATTGTAGATAGTTCGCCGGGCAGTATCCATGTCATAGTTCTCAGGTAAGACGAACTCTGCTTCGCTTTCCATCATGGTGGTCATACTCTCTAGGGCCGGAAGAGTATTATCCGTCTGAGCCAAGGCTCGGGTGAGTTCGGCGACAACGCCATCTTGGCGAGAAAGATTGATATCTACCGTTTCGTGATCTGCCCAACCTACCCGCTGGCGCTCCAAACCTGCTTTTTGACCGGTAGGAATATTAAAGACAGCCTTCTGGGTATGGCGACCCGATGGTTTTTCTTTGTCAGTGAAGGCTGCATCTATCTGGAAGTTGATATCTTCTCCCAATGGCCCTCCGATGACTTCAGATAGTTGCTCATCAGAGATATTAAGCACCACTACTCCTGCGTTGTTTTGCGGGAGCACGGGGTTGATATGAAAAGGCAACCCTTGAGGACCATTGGGACCGACGATGCTCAGCCGAAAAGCTGCACCTTCTCCTTCAAGACGGTCAGGACCACTCCAATGCCGAGAACGAATCACCAAGGTAGTACCTTTGGAACCATCCTTTAGAGGGTCGATACCCAAGGCATTCCAGCGAAAAGGATGAACCTCCACCCTTCCCTGTTCAACCTTATCCGCGGGACCAAGTTCATTCAGCACCAGCCCTTGAGTCAAAGTATCTGGGTGGGTCAAAGCCCGTTTAGAAACTCCCAATTCGGCCGGGGTATTGGCAACCACGTCGACTGTGCGACCGGTAAAGCGGGACTCGAAGGCGGCGATGCGCCCGGCAATGCTTTTGGGCTGGGCCTTCTTCTTAGGCTTAGGTGAAGGACTACGAGTTTGAAACTGAGCAAAAACGGCAGAGCTGTTCGATAAAGGCTTAGATGTAGCCCGGGAACTATTGCCCCCGTTTTTCTTAGTAAAGCTTCGGCCGCGAGAGATAGTTTGCTGACTAGCGGAGATCATGCGTTCGCGAATCTGAGTCGCTTCCTGCATAATCTTGAAACCTGTGAGCCCCTTGGTCTCCAGTTGATCGCGAATCTCTGAAGTAGAGACCATAGCGACTTTACCGCCGTGGTCTCGCTCGGCGCAGTCGCGGATAGCTTGTTCAATAATTTGGGCGTTAGAGGGGGTGCGGAAACTTGCGACCTGATGCATGCCTCGGTCTATTTCAGGTTCCGTACCAATCTAGGCGATACCATGAACCTCGGGATCTTGCTCAAAACCGCATTTTGTCACTCGTTTTGGGGATTCAAAGGCAGGAGTTGTGACATCACAGCCTGTCCGCGGCGCGTCACAATGAACTGTTACAACTATTTCGCGCATTTACCGCTGCGATTGTCCTCGATGGCATGTTTGCCCCTCCAGCCGAAGTTCTTCTGAGTCTTTATGAAGTCCCGAGCAGCACAGGTTGAGAGGGCTTTGTTGTTGAGAATGTGCACATCGCCCTCCACCACTCGCAGCGCACTAACGGGCAAGCGAGAAAGGTGCTGATTGTCGGAAAGCATCAGTCCTCCGGCGGTGAGTCCACGGGCGATGGAGGAAAGGTCCTTCACCTGGGTTCCGCGCAAGGCCACAGTGCCATGAACTCGCTGAAGCTTGGCAAAAGAAGGACGGCCGCCGAATAGATAGAGGCTGCCCTCAACCTCTTTGAGTTGTTCGAAACTGCCCGGATGGCGAGCGAGGGAACTATTGAGAATCAGATTGCCGCCAATGAGTTGCAGTGCAGGAAATGAGGGAATCTTGCCATGATTCTGCCGAATGAAGACCGTACTCTCGACCATCTCAAGTCCGGTGAGCACTCCGCGTAAATCTCCCTCTCCAAACACCCAAACCCCAGCGCTGTGACGGCGCAGACTATTGAGTCCCGTAGCCGAAAAGCCTTTTCCGGAAAGGTCGAAGCCAATATGTCCGCCGATATAGCTAAGGCTATTGAGACCTAGAGATACTTTGCCGCCTTTAAAGTATCCCTTGATATTTAAAGGACCACCTACCCGCTCAAGTTGTGGGGCAACTATCGTCCGCAGCCCTCGGGCATGGTTATAGTTAACCGCCAGTTCGCCACGAACGTCGGTGAGACCGGAAAGATTGACCACTTGAGGGGCATCTTTATCGATGAGCAGGTTGCCATCGATAGTTTCTAGGCAAGCAGGAACCCCTTGGGGGCCTACTACCAAGTCTCCCCGATGATGCAGCGGCTCCGTGCAAGGCGATGCTGCGGTGGCGCTGAGCCACAAAGCTGTCAACTGGGTGAGCGTAGGAGTCAGCAAAGCCTGCATACACCTACATCATAGCAGGTAAATACTGCATGTAGGCAATTGTAGTCAGCGCAGGGCTTGCGGGCTGTCTCGAAGCAAAACAGCCCAACCCCGAGAAACTCAGAGCTGGGCTATTTCTCCAATGAAATGGCTTCTCAACTACCTAGAGCAGATCAAAGCCAGCGGTTAAGAGCAGACCGTTTTGGACCTGTACGTCCTTGGTGACCACCGGGTTGCGCTGCAGGTTGAGCACGTAGTCGGCGGAGAGCCATTTGGCCAGCTTAAGGCTGAGGCCGGCGGTGATGCGAAAGTTGATGCGGCAGCCGAAGTCGCCTTCGTCATCGCCATTTCCTGCCACCAGGTCATCGCCAGCTTTACAGGTGTCGTAGGCGGTCTCATCGGAAGCGAGCAGAGGATAGAAGGCGTTGGCTTTGAGCTTCCAGCTCACCAAGTCTTCGGCAAACTTGCCCTTAGCTTCCATTTCCAGCTCGGCACCGGCTTCAGCAGTGGTGTCGGAGAGCTGGGTGACAATGATAACGGCTTCATCTCCGATAGTTGCATCTTCGAACTTATCGCCGCCCTGAGTGTTCACTTGCTGAGCTGCAACGCCGCCGCGAAGGCCCAAAGTGAAGATCTTCTCTTTGTAGGGGTCAGCGAAGAAACCACCACTTTGGCGCAAGGTAGTAGCCTCGAAGGGGTCGGTCAGCTTGCGAGGACGATCTGCGTCCAAGGTGGATTGGCCGTTGGTGGCACCATCGAGATTGTCCCGGAAGATGCGGGTTGTCTGAGTCTTGTTCACGTAGCCGGCGGTCATCGGTGCGGTCAGGGAGACTCGTACAAAGGGACCGAGCCAGTCGGGGCTTTCTAAGGAATAGAAATAGGTGCTGATCAAATCCAGCTGGTCGAGGGATTTGAGTAAGGCATCCTGCTGAGGAGGCTTAGTCATGCCGTACTGAGCGTTCATCGAGGTTTCCCAGCGATGCTGTCCGCTTTTCCAATTCGCGTCGCCGCCGAGAACCAAACCCACTTGAATAGAGGTACCATCTTGGGCACCCACTACGCTGCGACTGTCATTGAGGGAGAAGCTGCCGCCCACCTTGGCCTTCACCTTCCAGCCTTCGGTGGATTTCTTAGGGTCGACGGTGGTTTTCTTCTTAAGATCGTCAGTAGCGATCGCTTGGGCTGCCGCACTGCTGGCAACCAGAGAAGTAGCTAAGGCGAGGGCACTGGGCCATCGGGTGATTCGCATGCACTGGCCCCTAGCATAGGTTGCGCCAACTTCAACTACTCCTTATGTGCGGAAAGATCTGCACCGCTCCGACACAGCCTGACCCAAGACTGTCTCGTTTTTGAATCAACTTAGATGGGCAAACCGTACTGCTTGGCGCGCCGATAAAAAGTTGAACGCCCTACGCCTAAAATCCGACAAGCTGCCGAGACATTTCCTCGAGTCTCGGCGAGAGCCTTAAGCATGCGGGCGCGGTCCATACCTTGGGGCCCAGAACTATCTCCAGAGGGCTCTACAGGGGGGTCCGGAATACTGGCTACGGGTGCCTTGCCAGCCCAGGCATCGGCATCAAAGGCGGGTTTGACCTCGCGGTTTTGTCCAAAAACCAGATGTTCCGCCTCTATAAGTGCTTGTGGACTTAGTAGTGCGGAGCGCTTGAGCACGTTTTCGAGTTCCCGGACATTTCCCGGCCAGGGATGCTCCTTAAGGGCTTCTATGGCTGAGCTGGAAAGGCGCTTTTGAGGAAGACCTTCCTTGTCCACAAAGCGGTGCAGCAGATGGTCTGCCAAGGGAGGGATCTCTTCAAGCCGTTCGCGCAGAGGGGGAAGCTGCACGGCGATGACCTCTAAACGATAGTAGAGGTCGGCGCGGAAGCGGCCCGCCTCCACCTCCTCCAGCAGGTCACGATTGGTGGCCACCACCACACGAGCGTTGACTTCCACCTCGCCGCCACCGCCTACGCGGCTTACCCGACCGTCATTAAGCACCCGCAGAAGCTTGGCTTGGGCCGAGGCTTCCAGCTCTCCGATTTCGTCGAGGAAGAGAGTTCCGCCATGAGCCTCTTCAAAGCGTCCCCGCTTATCTCTATGGGCGCCGGTAAAAGCGCCTTGCTGATGACCGAAGAGTTCGGATTCCAGCAGCTCGGAAGGCAAAGCGGCACAGTTAACAGCCACGAAGGGTTCTTTGGCCCTTCGGCTAGAGTCGTGGATCCACCGAGACACCACTTCTTTGCCAGTCCCGCTTTCTCCTAGCAGCATCACCGGCACCGAGGTCTCGCGCACTCGTTCCAAGGTAGAGATCACCAAGCGCATGGCGGTGCTGGAAAACACCGCATCGGTCGCCCTCACCGGCGTATCCTGATCTAGAGCACGCCTGGCCATCAGTTCTCTACTTTGCTGACCACGAGAGAGTGCCCCATGTACTGCCTGTAGTAGGGATTCTTTTTGAACGGGTTTGACCAGGTAGTCGTAGGCGCCATTTCTCAGCGCCGCCACAGCATGCTCGAAATCGCGGCTGCTGGTGGACATGATCACCGGCAAGGCGGGATAGCGCTGATGTAGCTGTCCAAGCACGCTGAGGCCGTCTTCGCCGGGCATATGGATATCTAAGATGACCAGTTCAACCGAGTCTTGGTGCTCTTCGGTTAAGGTGAGTGCCTGGGCTCCGGTAGAGGCTTCCAGGGGGCGAAAGCCACCGCTTTGCACAAAAAGCGCGGTGAGTTCGCGGGCATCGGGGTCGTCATCCACCACTAAAACGGCCGCCGAGTTGGGTCCTATTTCCCCAGGATTCATGGCCCAGGCTACACAGTAGCTGGGGCAGGAGGTCAAGTTTTGGGGGTCGCGCGAATCATTCGCTCTTCAAAGCCGTCTCAGATGGGTCTAGATCATGAGTATGAGCACCGAAACCGAAGCCAATGGGACCCCCGAAGCCCCCGCCCTCCCAGCGGATCCGGCCGGCCAGAATCTCGACAAGGTTCGTGAGATCCTCTTTGGCAACCAAGCCAAAGACCTCGAACGGCGCCTGGTGCAGCTGCAGGACGGCCTGCTGAAAGAAATGAACACTCTCAAAGAGGAGCAGGAGCGCCGGCTCAGCAGCCTGGAGTCCTATGTGAAGGAAGAGTTCTCCAGCCTCACCAAACGTCTCAAGGAAGAAGCACAAAAGCGCAGCGACGCTGAAGACCAGGCCGCCGATGCACTGCAGCGGGCAACGCGCAAGCTCACCGACAAGATCTCCAGCACCGACGAGCAGCTTGAGGTTAACAGCCGCAATCTACGGGAGCAGTTGCTCGGCCAGTCCAATCAACTGCGGGATGAGCTCAGCTTGCTCAAGAGTGAGCTGATGGAACTCATCCATGAGCGCAGCAGCGAGCTGGGCCACGACAAGCTCGATCGCCAAGCCCTGGCGATGATGCTCAGTGACGTCGCCCTGCGCATCGGTGGTGATTCGGCCGGAGAAGACTCCTGAGCCAGCAGGCGACCCAAGAGAGCGCCCAAAAAGCCTCGCCGAAGACTTCAGACAGCCAACAGCTGGCAGAAGTACGCCGAATTCTGGTTGGTCCAGAACAGGCCGCCGTGCGGTCGCTTCGTGAGGACCTCGATGATCCTGAACGAGCTTCAAAGTTAGTTTCTAAGTATCTACCGCCAGCTCTACAGAAGGTTTCTCAAAAGAATAGTTTCGCCCAAACTATCTTGCCCGCCGTGGAAAAGGCAGTGGCTATCTCGGTGCGCCGTAATCCCAAGGTCCTCACCGACGTCGTCTTTCCCATTATCGGCCCGGCAATTCGCAAGGCGGTCTCCGCTGCCCTGCGAGAGATGGTGGTTTCGCTCAATCAAATCGTTGAGCAAAGCTTCACCTTGCGCGGCCTCAAGTGGCGCATCGAAGCGGCTCGAACGGGGCGCTCGGTGGCTGAGGTCGCTCTGCGCCATGCCTTGATCTATCGGGTGGAGCAGCTCTTTTTGGTGCATCAACCCACCGGTTTACTGCTGCAACACGTGGCAGCGCCTATCGCTGAGGCCCAAGATGGTGACTTGGTTTCGGCAATGCTCACCGCCATTCGAGACTTTGTCCAAGACTCCTTCCAGGCCGATGGTGAGTCCCTAGATACTCTGCGAGTGGGTGAACTCGACGTTTGGATAGAACAGCGGGCCGAACTCATGCTAGCGGCGGTCATTCGCGGAAATGCCCCGCTAAACTATCGAGGCGAGCTGCAAGCAGCCTTGGAGAACCTCTATTTGGAGCATTATGAGGCCCTCAAAGAGTTCCAAGGCGACCCGGAACCTTTCGCAAATAGCGAAGCCCAGCTGGAAACCTATCTACGTTCCGAATCTAAGCAAGGCAGCGTTCAGCTCTTTCCTCTAATAGTTCTGACCTTGACCATACTCAGCATCCTTGGCGCCGGTGCCTATGCCTACTATCAGCACCGGGTGCAACTATTGAGCCCGCTAGAGAGTTTGCGGGCCGAACCAGGATATATGCTCCTGGAGCATCAGCTCGACGGGAGGCAGCTTCGGGTTAAGCTGCTCAAAGACCCGCTGGCCCGAGCGCTCCCTCAAGTACTGGGTAGCCAACTATCTCAGGTAAAAAGTCAGTTAGGATACTATCAAGCCCCCGAATTCGCCCTTAAAAGAGTCAAATACTATGCTCCGGTGCCCAAAGGTGCACGTCTTGAGGTCAACGAGGCCGTACTTGTAGCCTCGGGCGTCGCCCCTAAGGCTTGGGTTTCCGAGCTTGAGCGCGGAGTGAAGCTGGCGGCGGCCCCGTTTTCTTTGCAAACAGCATCCTTAGTTTTAGCGGAGGAAAAAGCTCTTCAAGAAGCGATTACTCAGCTGCAAAACCACCGTGTTCATTTTCCGGTAGCCTCGGCCCTGCCTCAAGCCGATGAAGAGCTTCAGGCACTGCAGCAGTGGTTGATGCAAGTGAGTCAGCGAGCGGCTGAGGCTCAACACAAACAGCTAGAGATCGTGATCTATGGCGCCACCGACGAGTCCGGCGCGGCGGAGCGCAACCAAAGCCTGCGGAAAAAACGGGCGGAGTATGTGCTAAAGCAAATCTCTGCGGCTAACTTCCCTCATTTACAACTGCGCGCTCAGGGCCTAGAGGATGTGCAGGACCATACCCACGGCCGGGTGGTCTTCTTGAAGGTGAAAGAAGAATAATGCTGCAAAAAAAGATCGTCATGTTGGGCGCCTTTGCAGTGGGCAAGACTAGCTTGGTGCAGCGCTTCGTCGAAGGTATCTATTCCGAACGCTATCTCACCACCGTAGGCGTCAAAATCGACAAAAAGGAGCTGGAGGTAGGCGGTACCCCCCTCAAACTCATGCTTTGGGATGTGCATGGGGAAGATCAGTTCCAAAAGGTCCCTACCAACTATCTACGCGGCGCAGCAGGCTATCTATTAGTCGCCGACCCCACTCGTCCCGAAACCCTAGAAACCGCCCAAAGTCTGCATCAACGGGCCCGAGCCAGCCTGGGCGAGGTCCCGTGCCTGCTCATCTATAACAAAGCCGACCTGGTAGAACAGTGGCAGGCTTCCGAAGAACAGTTTCGTGCCCTCGAGAACAGTTTGGGCGTAGCGCTGAGAACCAGCGCCAAAGAAGGAAGCGGCGTGGAAGAAGCCTTTGCCGCCTTGGGAAGGAAACTATTGCTTTGATGGATGGTTGGCCCCCCCTTCATGCTTGGCTGTGGGCCACCCTTGAGCGTCGAGGTAAACTGCTTTGCTTTCGCCTTTCCTCAGAGCAGCAAATAGAAGCCCTACAGAGTTCAGGCTTAGAGCTTCCTTTGCATGAGGGCAAAACTCTTCCCGATAGTTTAGCATTCGTCAAAGACTTGCTACCCACCGAAGCCCCGCAAAGCCTTTGGGCATTACAACCAAGAGATCTTGAGATGGCTATCGATGTGCATCTCATCCCCGCTGAAGCCGATACTTGGATAGTGCTTCAAGAGGCGCAGCAAGACTTAGAAAAAAGACAGTGGCTACAGCAAAAAAGAAATACTGAGGCACTGCTTGAACAAGATCAGCTAGAACTATTTCAAAGTCTCGATTGGGCTTATTTCGTGGGCGATAACGATGAGTTCAAACTGGCCAGCCCTCTCCCCTCCTGGGCGCGAGCCTTGCCTCGATTTAATAGTCCCCAAGAAAACTATCAGCTCTACCAAATCTCCGACATTCTCGAAGTCTTCAGCGAGGAGATCTCCGCCTGTTTATCCGGCGCTGCCCCCTCCCCTTTTGATATTCCCCCTTGGCAAGAGGCGGAACTATCTCCAGCACTCTTTTTGGAAGCTCAGGCCATCTATCTCAGTCCCGGAAAAGGTGCCTTGTTGGTTCGCCCTCAAGGGCAAGGTAACTATCTGCACCAGCAGGCTTTGCAACAAGGGCGGCAATTGACCATCGAGCATCAACAATTACTGCAAAGTCTAGAGGCACAAGACATCTTGCAACATACTTTGGTGCACGACCTATCTTCGCCGCTGGCGGGTATTATGAGCTGCCTCGCCGAGCTACAGAAGGCGCCACAACTATCTCTTGAACATCAGCAGTTACTTTCTATTGCAACTCGGCAGGCTTATCGGCAGCAAGGTCTGATTCGGCAGGTCTTGGATGTCTACCGGGCCGAAGGGGGTTTGTGCGACCCCAGTCCTAACGCCCTGCCCCAGCTGCGGATCTTGCTCAAGCAGGCTTTGCAGGCGCATCAACCGCAGGCGGAGGCCCATCGAGTCACCTTGGTCTTAGAGGATTCACTCGAGGATAAAGATAGTTCTCTGTGGGCCGAGCCTTCCCGCCTAGAGCGGGTCTTGGCCAACCTGATTGGCAATAGTCTGCGCTACGCGCCTCGAGGCTCTGAGCTGAGTTTGCGCTTAAGCGGCGGGACGGACTCCCTGAGGGTCGAGATTCGAGAT
>SPJK01086593.1_pt1 | contig 16059 bp, 14 predicted proteins | sample 3741771 | NCBI WGS metagenome assembly SPJK01 (sample SAMN10925997, study PRJNA522277) | cold seep metagenome | isolation source: Elba SIP-enriched marine methane seep metagenome, extraction at timepoint T2 | place: Italy: coast of Elba, Mediterranean Sea | reverse complement strand
GACCCTAATGCTGAGGAAGACATTTATATACCAATTAAATCTGAAGTTAATTAAAGCCTTCTTGCCTATCTGCACGCAAAACATTGAGGCTTCTGACAAAGCCTTTACGCTCACTAACAGCAGAAAACTATAAATAACTTCTATGAGTGAATCTAAATGGCAAAAATATGCCTTCGAGTTTCTGTTAATTCTCGTAGCTGTCATATCAGCTTTCGGGCTCAGCAATTGGAATGACCAGCGCAAAGAGCGACACTCCGAAATAGAGATTCTGGAAGAAATCAAGAACGGCCTGGAAAAGGATATCGAGGACATACGAGTGAATCGGGGCGGCCATGAAGACGGCCTCAAAGCCTGCACCTATTTCGTCCAACTCATCCAGGGCGAAGAGGTTTCCCCCGACACCTTCTTCATGCACTATTTCAACCTCACCCGCGACTTTATTTCGATCAAGAACAGTTCCGGCTATGAATCCCTAAAATCCATTGGACTGGACCTGATCAAGAATGACTCTTTGCGGTCTTCCATCATCTCCTTTTACGAATACGACCTCAGTATCCTCGAAGAATTTGAAGAGGACTACGCCGAAATGCAGTTCCACAACAGCTACTTTCAAGACATAAACGAAACCCTCGCCCCCCACTTGATTTTCGATTCTCTGGGGAACATAGGTATTCAGGTTCCGGTTCGCTTACCGGATGTCGACCGCAACCGTCTGCTGGCCAATATTTGGAAAATCCGCACGAATCGATCTTTCATCATGATCTTTTACGGAGATGTAGAGGAAAAAGTGCGGAAGATTGTGCAGGATATTGAGGCGGAGATTGAGCGATAAATAAGAAATTACGTTAGAGATCAACTGAGGTTTATGCCGTATTAGAATTAGATGCAAGCCTTTTCCCCTTCCGTGTTCGGGGAAGACGGAAAATTCAAGAGTGAAAAAATTGGTTTGAATATACCTCCCCCTATTTTATTTGTGCTTCATGCTTGGCGTTATATTACCTGCTGGGAGTCAATAATTCCCTCACCGCATTAGAGGGTGGACGTTAAGAAAATGAGTTTGTGGGTGGGATATAGAGGGAACCACGAGCGAACGACTAGATAAATCGAACTAGTTAGCTACGGTGGCTTACTCGAAGTAGTGGAGGAGATCAAATGAAAGTCAATGAGCGCTTGGTTAACGAGAGTAAAGGAAACTCATTTTTAGTACAGCATCGTAGCGGCGATTTTTTTGGCTTCCGTTTTTTGATCGCTCAAAAAATGGAAGGAAACAAAAGAAAAAACCAATGGACCCATTCTTTCAAGAAGCCCTCGCCCAGGCACGCAAGAGTCGCTCCGAAGGAGGCATCCCCATCGGGAGTGTCATCGCCCATCAGGGGAAGATCATCGGCAAGGGCCACAACCGTCGCATTCAGCAGGGAAGTGTAGTGCTGCACGGCGAAATGGATGCCCTCGAAAATGCCGGCCGCCAGCTGGCGCGTGTGTATCAGGAGTCGGTTTTGTATACCACCCTGTCACCTTGTCCTATGTGTTCTGGCGCCATCCTACTGTACGGTATTCCTAAGGTCGTGATCGGTGAAAACGTCACCTTCCAGGGATCGGAAGACTTGTTGCGGGAAAACGGCGTGGAAGTGGTTGTGCTCAACGATGCCGATTGCATCAACTTAATGCAGAACTTTATCGAGGAGAATCCGACCCTTTGGAATGAGGACATTGGGGAATAATAAGCCTTCTCTAATCTGCAGCAACCCATTTTCAACATGAAGTACAAAGTTATTTTCCTACTTGGTTTTGGCCTTCTTCTCAACGCAGTCGCGGCACAGGATTGCTCCGATTTTGCCCAAGGAATATTGGAGATCTTAAAGACTGGGGAGGATTCTCTGCTAGAGGCTTATCTGATGCCAATTGAAGAGCAAAGATCAATGCTAAGCTGGCCAAAAAATGAAGCGGCTACCGAAACCTTGACCTCGATGAGGGATTCTCTTCGCTTTAATTTCATGAATAGTATCCGCACTCAGCAGGACCAATTGACCACTCAGGGCCTTGATATCTACAAAGCCTTTTTCCTAGGGTGCAGTCGAGGAAATGGGCGAATGTCAAATGTCGAATTGACCTTTGGGGTTGATACGGTTTCCTTTTCATTATTGATTCCAACCATCGAAACAAATAGGACCTATGTCCTTGCACCAATTGGCAACGATGATAGGCCGCAGGAGGCCGCGAGTTCAACGATTTCTTTTAATGGAATAGAATACGTAGAGTTCCTTCCTCGCCAGAGTGAGATTGATTTAGCTACTTCTTATCTTAGAAACGAGGCTGAGCATCTCTTTAAGAAAGGGGTTTTGCTGACCCCCTTTTTCTCAGGACTACAGAATGAAGCCTTCGGCACTGGTATACTTTTCATCTTTATTGATCAAACTGAAGAGCAAGTGATAAAAGTAGTAGTCAATCTCGAAACCGGCACTTATTTACAGCTTGAACCATAGTCTTATTATTCGTAATGGATCGTGAATACTTAGCTAACGTCTTGGCTAAGGATTAGTGACACGCACCGGTAGTCGATCAATTATAAAGCCTCATCGCTCCTTATACCAATAGCCTAAAAAAAGCGAATTAACCCGTCGGAACCACGTCCGGGGCAACACATGGTATAAGCCAAACCAAAGGATGGCTGCCAGGTTACCAACCAGCAGGCGCCACAGCCCTACTACACCTCCACTTCCTTTGCGCCCCGAAGTAACCACCGGGTATTGATGCAAAACGATAAAGCGCTGCCCTGAGCGACGCCCATATCTTTTGAGTCGTCGAATAAAATCGAACTCCTCCAAGGCGTAGAGTTCCGTACTGAAGCCATCGATAGCGATGAAGGCTTCGCGGCGGCACAACAGGAATACTCCACCCGCCACATTGAATAAGCGGAACAAGGGATTGAGACGCTCCATCCGCAGGCGATTGAACCAATTGTCGCCTTCAACGGTGATGGTCGAGCCGCAGCCGACGATCGCCGGGTCACTCATCCGCAACAGCACCTCCTTCATCAAAGCCGCCGATGGATAGGAATCCGCATCCAAGAATAAGCACCACTCCCCTACAGCCGCCGCTGCGCCGGTATTCCGCGCGCGGCTGATCTGGTTGATCGGTTCTGATACGACTTTAGCGCCTGCTTGCTGGGCAATTTTTGCCGTCGCATCAGTCGAGTTATTATCGCAAACGATAATCTCCCAACGGAAATCAGGCTGCTCATTGGCCTGCAATGCTTGCTTTAACAAGCGAATACTTCGCTCTAAACAAGCCTCCTCATTATAGGCAGGAAAGATGATGGATAGATTGCTGATTCGGTGACGATTTTAGTACCACGAAGTGATGATGGATAGCAAGGCTAAACGTTTAAAGTTACCCTTTATCCTGCTTCTTCTTATCTTGTATCAAAGCGCCATGAAATTCGGTGGTTGTTCCAAGCTACTAACATTCAAGCCAAGCGCCATGAAATGGCCTTTCACCCTATGCTGCTTACTATTTGCCCTGTTGCTTCAAGCACAGTGGCCCGATGGTGGAGGATACACCTCTCGCATTTCAGCAGAATGGGGCCTGGAAGGAATTGACCTCCATGATATTCAAGAAGATTGGAACGGCTTCATGTGGATGGCTTCCGACGAAGGCCTCTATCGTTTCGATGGCACTACTATAAAGCACTATACGCACTCTGTGGCCGACAGTATCCTGCCGCACAATCAGGTACTAAGCATTTTAGTGGATGAGGAAGCACAAGTCCTTTGGTTGGGTACGGCTAAAGGTCTTTGCCGATTCGATCCGGCTACCGAACAGGTTAAATACTATCAGTGGCAAGCAGGCAACCCCAACAGCTTAGCCGATGATGTGGTGCGACACGTGCTTAAAGATCGCAGCGGGACCATCTGGGTAGCTTGTTTCAACTATGGCTTAAGTCGCTATCGACCTGATAGCGATGACTTCGAAAACTTTTACTTCGAACTACCTGGCATCGAAGCGCTACAAGCCAATGATCCTACCATTAATGCTAGTAGACTTAATTCCTTTCGTTACATCGCACAAGACAGCAACAGTGATGAGTTGTATTGGCTCGCCAGCCCCTTAGGTCCTATTTCATTCGACCATTCCAATGGTCAGTTCAGGTGGCTTTTCGCCGAGCAAGCAGACGAATTGATGTTGAAACGGTCCGCAACTTTTATTTACCCTTTGCCAGACCAACTAATTATTGGAACGGCCACCTATAGCTATTGCTTCGAGTTCGCTACTGGGCAGCTTGAGCCCCTCCTGACCGACAGTGGATTGAGCTATCTAATGCGAGTCATTCTCAAGCCGGATGGCCGACTTTGGTTGTCCTATCGCAATGGTCTGGCTACCTATGATCCGCAATCGGAAGAACGTGGGCAGGTTTGGCGGGATCAACCCAGCTTACAAAGATATTATGGTATCCGGCACTACAATGACGATGGTCACATTTGGGTTCACTCCACTGGCGCGACGCTACTCTATGACCCCAGTAAGCAAGTAACCAGCCTCTCCGCACCTGTACAGGAAGCTCGCAGTCCGATTCGTGCCACAAAGTCTGCCCTTGATGGCCGCCTAGCCGCCCTTACCCGAGAAGGTCGCTATTTCCACCTTTTTGACGCCAACACCAATCAGTGGGAAAGCCGCGCCATCAAGGCTCCAACGGATATTCTCGACGACATCCTGTGGCAAGACCTGGTACAACTGGATACTACTCGCTGGTTACTCCTCGACTTTCAGCAAGCTTATATATACCACATCCATACCAACGAACTGGTGCCATTTGAGGTGAACACCGACTACCCTCACCCGGCATTCACTGCGGCACTGCTTGACCGCCAAAATCAACTTTGGTTGGCTACCCGCCGAATAGGCCTGTTTCGAATCGATCTAACCTCTGGTGAGTCAGCTCATTTCGTGGATGAACTCAATTCTGACCACTCGTCTTCCTTATACACCTGGATCAGTAAACTTCACGAAGATCAGCAAGGAAATATCTGGGTGCGCCTGGCCCGTAGCTATGCCATCTACCGGCCCGACCACCAGCGCTTTGAAGTCTATCCGCATTACAGCATGGGAGAAAAGACCTTTCGATACGTGCGGAATTTCACCGAATCACCTACTGGTGAGGTCTGGGTAGCTAGTGAAGATCAAGGTTTTGGTCCCGCTGATCTACAAGACGGTATCCAGCGTAAAATTGGGGGGCTAAATGGCTTATTGAGCGACGTTAGTGAACAGATCGATTTTGACCGTGGAGGAACACTATGGGTTTTATCCGATAAGGGGATCAGCAGTTACAACACGGCCAGCGAACGCATTCAAAATTACCCCTGGGATCGCGGCATACCCCAGGCCCGGCAGTTCAGACCATTGCCCGATGGACGATTGGCCTTATTGTTACCTCAAGGCGGCTTGGCTTTACTGGACCCTTCCCTATTGGAACTCGATCGCCTCCTGCCACAACCTTACATTACTCAGGTAAGAACCGCTGACCAGCTGGCATTCGAAGGCGGCAACCGAACCAATTTGCACGAATTGCGCCTTCCTGCCGGTAGCGATTACCTCACTATTGAGTACTCCGCCCTTGGCTACTCCAACCCCAAGGAATTTGCCTATCGCCTCCGAGGTGTAGACAACACCTGGATCGCCGCCAATGATTCGCGTAGAATCTCCTATTCTAACCTGGCACCAGGCCACTATACGTTTGAACTCCGTTCTCGATTGGAAGGAACCCAATGGAGTGCGCCACAACAACTGAAACTATACCTGGCACCCTACTGGTGGCAGACGACTTTATTCAAGATCGTTGCCGTATTAGGGGTTCTGGCACTAATCTATGCTTTCTACCGACGACGCGAACGGAACATTCGAAGAGAAGAACGCCTGAAAACCGAATTTGAACGCCGGCTGAATGACTTGGAAATGAAAGCCCTGCGCGCGCAGATGAACCCTCACTTCCTCTTTAACGCATTAAATTCCATTCAACTCTTCATCATCAAGAACAACCCCAGGGAAGCCGTGAATTACCTGGATCGTTTTGCGAAACTCTTCCGTTTGATCTTAAGTAATAGTCGCGCCAAGTTCATTCCGCTAAAGACAGAACTGGAGACCTTATCGCTGTATATGCAACTGGAAAAACTACGGTTTAAGGTCGAGTTTGATCATCATATTACGGTCGACCCTGCCATTAATCAGCACGAGGTAGAGATTCCCCCGATGTTACTCCAACCCTTTATCGAAAATGCCATCTGGCACGGCATCCAGCACAAGCAAGAGCGCGGCAAAATCATTCTAGATATCCAGCGCCAAGAAGACATGCTGGTGTGCACCGTTGAAGATGATGGCATTGGCCGAAAGCAGGCGGCCGCTTTGAAAAAGGGAGGTATTAAGTCGCATCAATCCATGGGCATGCAGATCACTGAGGATCGTCTCCATATGCTCTACCCTTCGGCAAATGGCCATGCTTCCATCAATATTATTGACTTATACAATGAGCAGGAACAAGCCCGCGGCACGCGTGTAGTGATCAAAATGCCGGTCGATCCGTAATCCATTGTTCCAAAAGAAGTGTTGTTTTAGACACGCGAAGTCAGTGACTTTAGTGAGAATATCTAGTCTTAGAATAACCGGTATGATGGATCTAGATGGATGCCAGTAAACTTTAGTTATTTTAGCCCAACTACTTATGTTAGCGCTTATAAAGACTGCGCATGGAACGACTTAGCTTCGAACTTTCGGATTTTTTCGACCTTCTGGATCACACGCAAAAAGATGTGTGGTCGGACAATGCTCCGGAAGGATACGAAGAACGCCTCGCGCATGCCGTGGAACGGATTGGTCGATCGATCCTGATCGCCGGTGACCAACACCAACTCCTTCTGGATAGCACCAATGATTCTTTACCAGCCTATTTCTTTCTATACCGCTGGGCCGAGCAAGCCAAACACTACCTCACGCTCTGGAGAGACACCTTGTTCCAGCACCAGAAAGCAGTGGTGTTTTCACAAGAAGGGCTGGTTGACAAAGAATCGCTGCGCGAGTTATGGGAGGCCTCAAAGTCAACGATCGCAGCTGCTACGGAAGACTTACTGGCTTTCCCCGATCAAGAGCAGAAAAGAAGCCTCGAAAAGGGACAAGGATGGGACCGACAAGTAGAGGGGTGGCAACGCCAACACAACCCTTGGCCCATTTATCGCGAGCAGGTCCAGCAATTGATGGACCAGGCAGCCGACTTACGACTACACCAGGAACAAACTCTCCAAGCGGCTAATAGCATGACCGACGTCCGCGAGTTGGTTCGGCGTCAGCTGGACACCTGCGAAGTAGAGCTTTATCAATTAGAAGCACAAGCCCGAAAAACGGCAACCTTCATTCGGGAGCAAGCAGAAGGTAAAGCCGGGCGAATGGTCGCCCACCTAAAAGAAACAGCAGAAGCCCTCATTACCGAAAATCACTTGATCGCTTTCAGTACAGCCTTGGAAAACCAAGAAGAAGCTGTGCCCAAGCAATTGTCAGTGCCAATCGACCTTGACGGCGGGCTCATCCAGATAAGAGAAGTAAATCTACAACGAAGTACGCAGCAGTGGATTGATTCCCAAATCATCCCAAGTTTGTATGACATCTGGGAGATCCTTGATGCCGCTGGCAACAACCTACGCATCACGCTGATCAACATTCAAAATCGTATCATTCTACTCAGCGGCGACAAAACCGACTATAGCTTAGCTGATAGCCAGGAAGATGTTGCCCGACCACTCGATGCGTTTCTGGAAAAAATGACTGATTGGAAAGAAAATCTCCGCAACCGTCGGCAGGAATCGGATGAACGACTCACAGATACCTTCCAATTTCACACCCTCTATGCTGCCCCAGATTTCCTGGCTGTTCCGCTGCAGTCATCGATCAATCAATACCGGATCGGGCAAGATGAAGTATTTGGGCAGTTCCGCCAGCTGATCGGCCGACCGATTCGCTGGCTCAGTCGATTTTGGCGTTCGGTGGAAGCGGAAGAAAGCCTCAGCCTTTCAGAAAAGATCGTACGCTTCATAGAGCACAATACCAGCGCACCAGAAACAGCTCATTACACCCACATTTTCCTGACTAAAGGATACATCGGTGAGTCTTTCCGCGTAGGGCGAAAAGAAGAGATGGCTCGCATCGAAAAACTCATTCGCCAATGGCGAGCCGGTTTTCGTGGAGCAGTTGTCCTCAGCGGGCAGCGCCTTTCCGGCAAAACCCTTTTTGGTGAGCTGGTAGCGAATCGCTTTTTCCCTTTCGACACGGTTCGTGTACAGCCGAACACCATCATCGATATCGATGGCAGAAAGGTGGAACCTGGTTACGACTTGAAGAAAGCACTCGATTTCGTCGCTAAGCATACACTGAACAAAAAGACTCTCATCTGGATTGATGACTTGGAGCTATGGAATGACCCGGATACGCCTTTGCAATCGGAGGTGAAAGATTTATTACGCACCATCGACCAGTACGCCAGCCGGATGTTTTTCATGGTATCGATGAGCAATTGGATGAAGGCTCGATTATCCAAGGTCCACCAAATTGACCGTGTCTTCCAGGCGGAGATCAACCTGGACACCATGTCCAAGGAAGAAATTCGCAAAGCTATTCTAATCCGCCACGGTGCTACCCACCAAGAATTGGTTGATGCCGATGGTGAGCCTTTAACGAGTCAAGAGTTTGATCGTTACCTATCGGCCATCTATCGCGCGGCGAATGGCAATATTGGCGAAGCCCTCAACACCTGGGCCAATAGAATCTATTTACTCGATGAGACTAAGGTGGCCTGTCGCCGCCATTTCCAGTATAACCTACCTGATTTCCTAACACCAGAATCGGCGGTCATTTTAGCCTCCGTTATGCTGGATCGACGTACCAACCAATATCGCTTGCGCAAATTGTACGGCCCGCGATTCAAGGACAAATACAACCTGGTGGTTCAACGATTGCTCAGTGTAGGCATACTCCGGCGCGATCTAGATGGTTGGCTCGAAATTGAAGAAGCCGCTGTCAATGAGGTAGGTCAACTATTGGCCAAACACGATTACTTACAATTCAACTCCTAAGTTTATGGACTTCCTGAACGGCCTACCACTTTCCTGGTTGGACTTCTGGGCAGCTGCCCTGGGGTTGTTTGGCTTGTACTGGCTGCTACGCCTTGGTCAGCGTGTACTTAACAATCTACCTTGGTCCAACTCCATCTTATCGCGGATAAAGGATGGCATTCGATTCTTACTAGCCGTTTTCGAACCAGCTTCCATCCTCTTGCTAGGCGGCATTTTTGTGATGATTTCACCGCTGCTGCACGGCATAATTGCCGGTGTGCTACTACTAGGCGGCTTTGGGCACTTGCGCAATTACATTAGTGGCAAGCTCCTACAAGTCGATGGCGCGATCAGCACCGGTAAGCGCCTGCTAGCCGAAGGGCATAAAGGAATGATCACCGAACAAGGACGGCTGGGCCTTAAGCTCCGCACCGCCTCTGGCCTTCAGTTCATCAACTACAATACGTTAATGACGAAGGGTTATCAGTTGTTACCTAGTGAAGAAATCGGCGGCTATTACCATCTCGTTTTAGAAGGTAGAGAAGACCATCCTGTTAGCAACAGCGATTTGTTTGACTTGCTGGCCTCCTCTCCTTTCCTTGATTGGAGTCACCGACCAGAGATTTCCACTACCGCTGACCACCCGAATCGCCTGCATGCCCGCGTGCTCGTCAAGGACGAAGGTTACTTACACGACCTACTGGCACTCTTGGAAGAACAAGGATTCAAAACCAAGATTTCTAAGAAGTGAATGCAGTAGGCAGTAGGCAGTAGGCAGTAGGCAGTAGGCAAAGTTAAATCTTACAGCACCAAAACACTACAACACCAGAACACTACAACACTACAACACTACAACACCAAAACACTATAGCACCAGAACACTATAACACCAGAACACCCTCAAACGCTAACAAACTCAAAACCTGAGTACTGATCATGGAAATATTATCCTCTTATAACCTGATCATCGAATTCTCCCTGATTCTCATCCTATCGTTCTTCTTTGGGGAGGTTTCACGTCGGACGAATATTCCGTCGGTCTTGATGTTGATCATTCTAGGCATTTTCCTCAAGTTCGGCATGGATGCTATCGGGATCCCTCCAATAGATTTCTTTCCCATTTTAGAAATACTAGGCATCGTCGGCTTAATCATGATCGTGCTGGAAGCTGCGCTCGAATTAAAGCTGGAACGGGACAAATACATCCCAATCACTAAAGCCTTTGTCATTGCTCTTATCGGCTTGATGGCTTCCGCCTGCGTAGCCGCGCATATCCTACATGCTTTCATCCCTGATATGACGATGCAATCAGCTTGGTTGTATGCTACTCCCTTGTCGATTCTCTCAAGTGCGATTATTATACCCAGCGTAAGCGGCTTGCGGGCCGACAAGAAGGAGTTCCATATTTACGAGAGCACCTTTTCCGATATCCTGGGCATTATGTTGTTCTACTTCCTGACGAGCCAGCTGGGCGGAGATGGACATGGTGGAGATGGCGGCGGTGGCGACCTGCTTGGGTTCGGTGGCAATGTGCTACTCACCATTGTCATTTCCCTGGTGGCTAGTTATCTGATCATTCTCGTTTTTCAAAATATTCGAGCGCATACCAAGCTCTTCTTGCTCATAGCCGTCTTATTGCTGCTCTATTCCATTGGCAAAAAGATGCACCTGTCCTCACTCATTATCATCTTGATCTTTGGGTTGGTCATTGCCAATATGAAGCTTTTCTTCCAAGGCAAACTCGGCCAGTGGCTGCATACCGAACGAGCCGATCATATCTACGAGGGTTTGCATATCGTAACCATGGAGACAGCCTTTGTGGTGCGGACCTTCTTCTTCGTTATCTTCGGGTTAACCATCTCTTTAGCCTCGCTCTGGAGTTTGGATGTGGCCTTGGTGAGCCTGCTTATTCTCTTGTCTATTTACGCCTTGCGCTTCGTCATTCTGCGCTTATTTATCGGCAAAGATATCCGGCCACAGCTCTTTGTGGCACCGCGTGGTCTGATCACGATTCTATTATTCTACGATATTCCGGACGCTGCTAAAGTTGCTGGCTTTGAAGCCGGCATCTTGTTGTTCATTATCATCGGCACCAGTTTGATTATGACTTTTGCCATGATCGCCGATAAGCGCCGTACCGGCCAGGCTGTTCGCCGAGCAAGCGAACAACCCGTTGGTTTCGAAAAATGGACGGCTCCAAGTGTAAAGGCAACGTCGGAGGAGTAGGTCAAAGATCACTTCACCCACCTCTCCCGCAAGTCTTTGTAGTGCCTTCGGCTCACGGGTACCGCATGGCCGTTTGGGAGTAATAGCGAATATTTTCCGCCGGGAGCGATTTCCCAACTTTGGACCAACGGCATTTTCACGATAAAAGACTTGTGGACGCGCTCATAACGGGTATCCAGAATGGATTCCAAGTGGCTGAGCGACTTATCGTACACTTCAAAGCTGCCATCCAGCAAATGGATCTTGGCGTAATGGCCATAGGCTTCGAAGAACACAATATCTTCCTCTTTGATCATCTCTAAACCTTGTCGCTTTTTGACCCCAAAAAAAGCTTGCCGCTCTCCGGCTAAGCGTTGGTGCTCTTTTAATCGATCAAAGGCTTTACGTAGGCGGATTTCCGAAAAAGGCTTCGGTACAAAATCCAACACGCCATACTCAAATGCCTCCAGAGCTTTTTCGATATGTGCTGACACAACGATTACCTGAAAGTCCTGCGCTACTAATTGCCGAAGCACCTGGAAGCCATCCCTGCCTTTTAGATTGAGGTCCAACAGCAATAGGTCGACTCGATGATTCTTGAGGTACAGCCAGGCCTCGTCTATAGTGGCGCAACGGTTGAGTCGTGCCGATGGGTGGATACGACCAACCATATCCGCCAAGTGCTTCGCTATGTATTTCTCGTCTTCGACGATCAGAATAGTCATAAGGCTACGGTTATCCTTGTTTGCCAAGTGGAGTTGTCAACAGGACCTTGCTCGAAGGCCCATCGTCTAGGGTAGCTCTCTTCCAAGCGTGATTTGATGTACTTTATTCCGGTGCCATCGACTAGCTCTTCCGCCGTCCTTATTTTTCCTATAACACGGAACACCAAGGTCATCTGGCCAGCTGGCGCTGCTACTTCCAGTTCGAATAGCACCTTCCCGTCGATGGGGTCCGAATGCGTAATGCCGTTCTCGATCAAGGTATGGATAACCGCTGGCGGCACCTGCAACTCATCTTCTTGCAGTTCCGCTATAAATTCATAAGAGACATCGTGCCGAATACGCATCACTTCCAGGTAAGAGCGACACAACTGCAACTCTTGCTCGATAGGAATGAGTTGCTTATCCGAAATCTCGTTCATCGCGTAAAACTCCTGCGACAAAGCTTCGATCAATCGTATGCTCGTATCGGGTTGCTCCTTGATCAGGGATATGATATTGGTTAGGGTATTCATCAAGAAATGAGGCCGGATATTCATCTTCAATAACTCCAGCTCCAGCCTACTCGATCGGACTAAGGTTTCTTCATAGGCTTTCCGTTCTCTACGCTGGGTAATCGACAAGGAAAACAGGTTAGCTACTACCAGGGCACTAAAGCCGATATAGATACTAAAATCGAAGTAGACCATCCCGCTGAAGAACACGATCAAGCCCACCAGTGACTCCCAACTGCCCAGGCGCTTCTTGCTGATGGCACGTACCGTGATACCCAAGGAGATGAGTACCGAAAAAAACAAGGGCGTCGATTCTTCATGCGGTAAAAACGCATAGGCCAACAGAATGGTGGAAAAGGAAACACCCAGCCAGGCCCTTCTACGCGCTAATTGAAAATGATCCAATAAGAAAACGGGTAGCAACAGGCCGGCTATCACAGCCAGCAGGTTTGACCAAAACCTCCAGTCTAGCATACTCCCTCCCTCAAATGAGTGTACATAGGGCGCGTAGCGGATAAAGATTAAGAGAAAGAGCACCAAACAGAACAGCCCGAATATCCAGAAGCGCCGTTTTCTATGCCCTACGAAATACAGGAAGAAGTAATAAACGGAGCTAATGAAAAACAAGCCGGCCAAAAAGAAGGAAAAAGCGATCGTGGCGTTTTCCCGCTGTTCAGGGGTAAGTGCAGGTGTTACATGCATCACCTCGTTGGCTTGATACATAAACCACTGCAACAGCACCGCCAAACCAATGACTTGCACGGCTTTACCGATGGAGGGTAAGTAACGAGCCTTTAATGTATTCTCTTTCAATGCTTGCTTCTCTGGTAACAGGCTAAAGATAAGGGGACTTGCTTTTGCCCAACATTAGGCTTTTGAAGCAACAGCACTGAGCAAGCCTGAACTGCACGTAGTAAGGTGGTCCCGCTGCTTGATGCTCCACTCGTGCAGGTCATGAGAAGAGGCTTTCCATTCTCCCACATCCTACTGATCTTGCCGCTAGTACAAACCCTTTTGCTATGAAGAAGGTATTACTCATTCTAGGAGCGGCGCTGGCGGGCCAAGCGACCCTTTACGCCGTGCTGATCCTGGTTCAAGAAGTCATTTTTGGTGGAATTTCATATTACGGGTCCTCCCTCTTCGATTTAGTGGTGGGCGGTTTTGGATCGTTTCTTGCCGCAGTAGCTAGCGGCGTGGTGGCCTATCTGGTCGTCAAGGGAAGCACTATCATTCCGCACATCATTATTACCCTACTGTTGATCACAGAGTCCACCTGGTTGATCTTTTATCGAGGCACGGAGGATCCGCTTTGGTTTGATTTTGTCGCTTCCGGTTCGTTGTTTGTCGGGCTATGGCTCGGTGTTTGGCTGATGAAGCGAAGGTGAGCCAAGGAGCTATACCCTGCTCGGGATGCTTAGGGAAATTACCGCACGCTTAGTGGTGTTCCCGACAAGGCACCAAACACAGGCGCAGCCTAAGCTGCGGCGAGGCTTGGCAACGCCCTTGAGGACAACACTAGCTAGAGAGAAGTTCTCAAATCATTTCGCAATGAGAATAAATACTCCCTACAGTTCCTGAATCATTTGGACGCGATTGCCACAGGTATCATCAAAGACGGCCACGATGGATGGGCCGAAAGTGGTTGGTTCCATGCTGAATTCTACGCCAAGTCCCACCAGACGCTCGTATTCCGCCTGAATGTCGTCAACTTGAAACTGGGCACATGGAATCCCAGCTTCGTACAAAGCATCATAGTATTCTTTAGCCGGCGGGAAATGGTTGGGGGCTGGTTCTAATAATAACTCAGCGCCATCCTGTTCTTCCGGCGAGACCACCGTCAGCCAGCGATCCTCCCCCACAGGAACATCCCTTTTCTTGACGAACAACAACACTTCTGTGTAGAATTGGAGTGCTTTTGCTTGATCGCTTACCGGAACACCAACGAGACGAATTTTCATAGGTTTATTTTCAGTGAGTACCTGAGCAGGACTTTCGATGAAAGTCCGTAGAAAGACACGGGCTGTTTCACGACCCTAAAGTAGTGAGTAGAGAGATCGCTCTACTCTCTACCATAGTGACGATGAAATCGACACGAATCCCTCTACGACTTTCGGCAAAATGCCGAAAGTCCAGCTAAATGTTTCGGTAAGATCGTTACTCCTGCTTACTTTTTGTTATTGAAAATTGCCTTTCCTTGAAGGCGGAAGGGTTCTGGCCTGTTCGACGTTTGAAAAGACTGGAAAAAGAGCTGACGCTTTCAAAACCAACTGCGTAGCAGGTATCCGTCACTGATTGGCCTTCCAGAAGTAAATCCCGCGCCTTGGCAATTCGGCAACTGATCAGGATCTGTCGAGGTGTCTGCCCATAGTATCTCCGAAACAGCCGGATTAGATGATACTTAGACAGGCAGTGGTGCTTTGCCAAAGAATCCAAGTCTAATTCCTGCGAATAATGCTGATCAATGTATTGCTTGGCAGCCATAACTACTTCTAGCTGATGTTGATTGGGGAAGCAATCTTTTTTTAGCTGCTGAACTTGTTCGTTAAAATGCATACGCTAAGTTAATCGTTTCACCGTCCTGAATAGATAAATACTGGCAGCCACCGCCAACACACTCAATAAAGATCCGCCCCAGCTGAGTTGCTCGTGCAGGTGGTTTTCGGTAAAGGGCTGAACGAAGCGATCAACTACCGCCATCAACACACGAAAGCCGCCCCATAGTACGAGCAAAACGACCCAGACGCGAATCGTGCGCCGCAGCGCTTTCGGGGAGGCATTCCGCCCTCGCAGCAGTAACACCCCAATGACCAGCACGAGTGCCAGTGGCAGCAAGCGCCCTAGAAAAGCATACTGGATGCCCTTGTACAAAAAGAAGCCCATAGAGCCTCCCAGAACGTAGTAAGTAGTGGGGTGAGCCGCATAACCTGGCCACTTCCCCATTTGCTGCTGTAGTATACTCATGATTGTACAATTTCAGTAATGACGCTCGTCACGAACTGGGTGGCCGACCAAAGGAAATCGAAGTTGACCGTATCGTAGGTATCTTCAGTAGTATCCTTGAAAGGCGTCGAGTCGCGCTTGGCATAGGCTTCACTGACGCCGACTGCGCTGAAGCCCTTCCGGATAAAGGAATAATGATCGGAGGAGCTGATCTGCGTCACATAGATCGGAATACCCATTTGATCCGCGTGTCGCTGGTAGAGGGCTTCGATCTCGGCTTGCGGCATTTCCAATTCCATCTCCCGATTGCCGTCGCTATCCCAGCCCAGCATATCGAAGGTGTGCACGGAATGCACTGGCCAATCCTTTTGCAAGAGCAGCTCGGCAAAGGCCGTGCTACCCACCAGTTCCTCTTCCTCCTGATCGAAGAAAACAATGATCACGTTTTTCTTTCGCTCTTCTAGTTGCGCCAATTCAGCCACAACGGTGTAGATGAGGGTCATGCCGGTGGCATCATCATTGGCGCCCGGCGCGCCGGGACGGCCCGTATCATAATGCGCGCCCAGTACCACATATTCTTCACTGCCATTGGTGGCCGGCAGCACGCCG
>SPJK01012473.1_pt1 | contig 16086 bp, 14 predicted proteins | sample 3741771 | NCBI WGS metagenome assembly SPJK01 (sample SAMN10925997, study PRJNA522277) | cold seep metagenome | isolation source: Elba SIP-enriched marine methane seep metagenome, extraction at timepoint T2 | place: Italy: coast of Elba, Mediterranean Sea | reverse complement strand
GGCGGACAGAGCTTCATCGAGAGTCAGCTGCGCAAAATTGAGATTCTGCGACAAAAAATCGATGCCAGTGGCCGCGATATCATTCTCGAAGTTGACGGCGGATTGAATCCTCAAACAGCACCGCGTGCGATTGCTGCCGGAGTGACCGCCATCGTCGCAGGATCTGCCGCATTTAGGGGCGGTCCTGACAAATACGCATCCAATATTTCCGCCCTGCGGGCGGGGGCAACGATTTAGGGTTTAGATTTCGGCATGAGCGAAGCGAAATCTTCCGAACCTCCGAAAGTCAAGCGCAGCGACGCCGAAGACGCCGCTGTATGGGATCGCTTTGCCGGCAGACCCGGCGAAGATGCCCGCGTGTCGGCTGTGCAGCGCCTGCGTATTGCCGGCTCAGCGCCCGATGGGTTCGGACTGCATATGCGCCAGATTGTGCCGCCAGACGAATTGCGCGGCGAAATGCTGATGCGCGGTATCTGGCGCATTGGAATGGACCGGATCGAACTCGCCGACGGGACAGCGCCGTGGAGCGTTCAAATGCCGTCCCGGCATTATGCCAACCGCCTGCATCGTTTCGATTGGCTCGCTGATCTGTTCACGCAAGGCGAAGCAGGCGGGGACCGCGCGCGGTACGTCGTCGATGACTGGATCGAGAATTATGGCCGCTTCGATGGGTTTTCCTGGCGCATGGGCTGCGCCGGTGACCGCGTCTGGAACTGGATGCGCTGCGGGGCAGCCTTGTTTGAACACGGTGACCCTGAGGCGTGCGAGCAGCGGCTCGACGCGCTCGGTCGCCAGGCGCGACACGTCCTCTCGCTGGTCGATACAGAACTCGAGCCGCAGGCAAGATGGCGGGGCTGCACACTCGCCGTCGCCCACGAGGTTTGCTTAGGCCTCGGAAAAGGCCTCGACGATGCCGAGATGCGGCTCGAGAGCGAGTGCACGGCGCAGTTCCTGCCCGATGGAGGTCACGTCTCACGATCGCCAGCGCGAGCGCTGCGCTGTCTGGCAGACCTGATCACGATCTATGACCTGTTGATCCGTTCCGAACGTGAAATCCCGGAATTTCTAACCCGCTGGATTGCGCGAATTGGTGGCATGGTGTCTTTCTTTAAAGCGGCCGATGGCGGGCTGATGCCGTTCCACGATGGCGACGAGCGCTGGCCGGAAGCCGTCGACGCGGTGCTGTCCCACATGGATGCGCCGCCGCGACAGTTCTCAGTCGCCCCGAAGTCGGGCTTCCACAAACTGCAAAAGAGCAACACCGTGCTGGTCCTGGATGCCGGTGCGGCGCCTGAGCCGCCATTTGGCGATAAAGCGCATTCCGGTGCCCTCGGCTTTGAACTGCACGATGGCGATGCACGTCTGGTCACATCATGTGCCTGCAGTCCGGAAATCGATATTGCGTTCCGCGCTGCAGTCCGTCGCACGTCTGCGCATTCTACCCTGGTTTTGGGAAAGGATGATTCCTCACGGTTCAAGACCAATGAAGATACAAGGCTCCTCTATCCCGTCGGCCCCGACGGTATTTCGGCCAAGCGTTTGGAAGAAGATGATGAAATCTGGCTGGATGCTCAGCATGGCGGATATAAGCAACCTTTTGGCCTGTTGCACCGGCGGCGATTGTTCATGTCGGGCGATGGCGGGCGTCTCACCGGTGAAGACTCTCTCGCGCGACCGGTCTCCGCCGGAACGACGGAAGACGACGCGCCAATCGTTTACTCTCTAAGGTTTCATTTGCATCCAACTGTGACCGCGGTCATGGCTGGAGATTCAATTGTGTTACACAGTGACCTGGGGCCGAAGTGGCGATTCAAAACAAGCCATGCCAAAGCCCAGTTAGACGAGACGATTTATCTGGGGAGAGGAATCATCGAACGAAGCGAGCAAATTGTTCTCAGCGGCAAGGCGCTTCCCGATTCTGACGGCTCAACCCCGCCAAATTGCATTCGCTGGGCATTCCTGAAAGTCGGTAACACGTGAAGCCGCAGTTTGAAGCCCGACGCGCCATGGCGCTCACGCTCGGCTTCGACGTTGCCGCGGCGTTCATTTCCATGGCGCTGGCGATATATTATCGATGGTCAACGACCGACGGCGCGCCGCCAAATGAATTGACATTGGGGCTCATCGCCTCGGGCGCCTTCGCCGTCGCGGCGTTTGTCGGGTTTGTGATTATGCGTGTCCACAGACAGGTCTGGCGCCATGCCGGCTGGCCCGACGCGATGCGCATCATTCAGGCCGTGGCGCTGACCGCTCTCATCTTCCTGCCGCTAATGTTCCTGTGGAACCGGTTGATTGGTTTTCCGCGCTCCAGCTTGCCGGTCGCCGTTGGCATATGGGTCTCCTTGCTATTCCTGGCGCGGATGGTGGCACTGTCCCGATCGACCCGACGCCCGTTCCAGATTTTCCGCTCCATTCGTGAAGACGCCCCGCCGGCCATTCTCGTGGCCAATGCCGGCGAGGCCGCTGACGTGCTGCGCGACCTGCAGTCGACAAAAGGCGGCGCGACGGTTCGCATGCTCGGTTTGATCGAAACCGATGGAGCCGAACCAGGACGCGCGATTCGCGGCGTGCCGGTCCTCGGGGGGCTCAGCGAGCTGCCAAAAATGCTGGATCTGCTCGCCGTGCGTTACGGCGCGACGCCCTGGGTCGCGGTCGCCGGCGCCGTGCGTGAACGCGAAAACATGAATGCGATTCTCGAAACGGCGACGCAGCATGGCTCACGGGTGATGGCGCTCGGCCTTGATCGCGAAGGCTTGCACCTGCAGCGCGTCCGTCCGACAGATCTGCTCGCGCGCCCTGTCCGCAAGCTCGACACGGAGCCGGTACGAAACCTGCTGGCAGGCAAACGCGTCTTCGTCACCGGGGCTGGCGGCACTATTGGGTCGCAGCTGGCGCATCAATGCGCGGCCATGGGCGTCGCCGAGCTCACGCTCTACGATGCCTCCGAATACAATCTCTATGAAGTCGACCTGACGCTTCGTGAGCAATTTCCGCGGCTCGTCGTGCATACGCATATTGGCGACGTGCGAGACAAGACACGCCTGCGCCAGACCATGGAACAGACAAAACCGCAAGTCATGATCCACGCCGCTGCGTTGAAACATGTCCCGCTGATGGAGCTGAATGCATGTGAAGCGATCCTGACCAATGTTGGCGGCGCTGTGAACGCGGTTGATGCCGCGATTGAGTTCGGGCTCGAACGCTTTGTCTTCATTTCCACCGATAAGGCTGTCGATCCAGACAATGTCATGGGCGCGACCAAACGCCTGGCTGAGCTTGCCCTCGCCTATCGGGCCAAGGGGACACAGCTTGCCGTCTCGATGGTGCGGTTTGGCAATGTGCTCGGATCGTCCGGCTCGGTCGTACCGCTATTTGAGCGGCAGATCGCGGCGGGCGGCCCCGTAACGCTGACCGATGACCAGGTCTCGCGCTATTTCATGACGGTCGAAGAAGCCGCATCGCTCGTCCTGCAAGGGACGGCACATAATGGCAAGCCCGGCGAGTCATCGCTCTATGTGCTCGATATGGGTAATCCGATCCGCATTCGCACCCTCGCCGAGGCGATGATCCGGATGAAGGGCATGGTCCCGTATCTCGACATCAAGATCAAAACCACAGGCTTGCGCCCGGGGGAAAAAATGCATGAAGAGCTGACCTATGCCAATGAGCGCCTGATCAGCACCGGAATTGAAGGGCTCAACAAGGTCACGCCGGAAAGCCGCAAGAGCGAACCGGACGGCTTCTACACGCAATTGGAAGATCTGCTGATCATCGCCGGCGAACGCCAGCAAAAGCAGGCGTTACAGGCATTGGCGAGACTTGTTCCAGCCTACGATCCCCCGACCTGCAAGGGCTAGATGCCACACCCCTGTTGACGCTACTGGGACTCGTGATAGGCGGGCGAGCGTGATCAGAGTTTAGCCTGAAAGCCGCTTCATGACCCAATCTACGAAAATTCGCCGCGCCCTGATTTCTGTATCTGACAAGGAGGGGCTCGTCGAACGGGCCAAGGCTCTCGTCGGCTTCGGGATCGAACTTGTTTCAACCGGCGGCACGTCCCGCGCTCTCAAAGATGCAGGCCTGGACGTCAAGGATGTCGCTGACCTGACAGGCTATCCGGAAATGATGGATGGCCGGGTGAAAACGCTGCATCCGGCGGTGCATGGCGGCCTGCTTTTCCTGCGCGATAATGACAGCCACAAAGCCGATGCCGAGACGCATGGCATTGAAGCCATCGATCTGGTCTACATCAATCTCTATCCGTTCGAGGCAACGGTAGCGTCTGGCGCAGGGTTTGAGGATTGTATCGAGAATATTGATATTGGCGGCCCGGCCATGCTGCGCGCCGCGGCGAAGAATGGCGACTCCGTTTCGGTGTGTACCGATGGCGGTGATCTCGATGCGGTACTCGCAGAAATGGCAAGCGCAGGTGGCCGCGTCAGTCGCGACACAAGTCGCAGGCTCGCCGCGAAAACCTATGCGCGTACAGCCGCCTATGATGCGGCAATTTCTGGATGGTATGCCCGGCAGCTGGATGAAAGCGCCCCGGATTGGGTCGGCTTTGGCGGCAAGCTGAACGAGGCGCTCCGCTATGGCGAGAATCCCCACCAGAAAGCCGCCTTCTATGTTACGGGCGAAGATCGCCCGGGCGTCGCCACGGCGCGCCAGGTCCAGGGCAAGGCCTTGTCCTACAACAACATCAATGACACCGATGCAGCCTATGAGCTGATCGGAGAGCTTGGCGACGAAACGCCTGCGGTTGCGATCATCAAGCATGCCAATCCATGCGGCGTCGCGCTCGGCGACACAGTGATCGACGCGTATCGTGAAGCGCTGGCCTGCGATTCGACCTCGGCCTTTGGCGGCATTGTTGCGCTCAACCGGCGGCTGGACGAAGCCACCGCAGTGGAGATTACTTCGGTCTTTACCGAAGTTGTGATCGCGCCTGGCGCAGACGATGCAGCAATCGAGATCTTCAAGAAGAAAAAGAACCTCCGATTGCTTCTCACTAACGGTCTTCCAGATCCTGCAGCCACCGGCACATTCGTGAAAACCGTCGCCGGCGGATTGCTGGTTCAGGATCGCGATTTCGGACGGATCGATCGCAGCGATCTGAAAGTTGTCACCAAGCTCGCGCCGACAGAGGCACAACTTGACGATTTGCTCTTCGCCTGGCGCGTCGCCAAGCACGTCAAATCAAACACGATTGTTTACGCCAAAGACCGCGCGACCGTTGGCATTGGCGCTGGACAGATGAGCCGCATCGATTCGGCCCGCATCGCGGCGCGCAAGGCTGAGGACACGAAAGAAAAAGAAGGCTTTGCCGATCTGCGCACGACTGGCTGTGTCGCCGCGTCGGATGCGTTCTTTCCGTTTCCAGACGGTATGCTTGCCGCCGCCGCTGCGGGTGCCAGCGCGATCATCCAGCCTGGCGGATCGATCCGCGACGATGATGTGATCGCCGCCGCAGACGAGGCAGGCCTCGCCATGGTGCTTACCGGCATGCGTCATTTCCGGCACTAGCTAAGCGGGCAAGCGGGCTGCTAGCAGACGGGTATGAGCAAACTCCCACCACCCTTCGACGCGCAAGGCCAGCACTGGCTGAACATTCGGGTCTATTATGAAGATACCGATTTCACCGGCATGGTCTATCACGCCAATTATCTGCGCTTCTTTGAACGCGGTCGGTCTGATTTTCTGCGCGATGCCGGGGTCAGCCATCAAAGCCTTCTGGCGCGTGACGAACCCGCTGCGTTCACGCTGACCAATGTCGAGGTCGACTATAAACGCGCGGCCAAGGTCGATGACCTGCTCGCCATCCGCACGCGCAGCCTCGGCGTCAAAGGCGTACGCATGTATTTCAATCAGACTTGTTTTCGGGGTGACGACGTCATCGCTGAAGGACGCATCACTGCAGTGATGATCCACGCCGATGGCCGGCCGATGCGCCCGATCAAGGACGTGGTCGAGCAATTGAAACCGTTTGAATATCGCCCGGCCGACGCCTAGACCGCCCGTCTAACCGGGACAGACGCCGCCATTTTCACCCATGTCACGGCTGACGCTTTGAAAATCGTCACCGGTTGAATCGAGCTGGTCCTCCGTGAACGTATCAATCTCACCGGACTCGATCAGGTCCTGGACGTGTCGCGCAGCAGCCTCGACCCCGCGGTCACCATCCTTGCGCGCTTCGACCATGGCCGAAATGGCATCCTTGTGCAGCGTGGTTTTCGCCGCATCTGCAACAATCGTCTTGGCATAACAGGCGCAAAACGCGTCGACGCCAACACCGGCCTCACCGGCGAGATCTTCAAGCACCCGCGTGTCACCGCTGAGCAGATCCACGCACAGACCATTTAGAATTTTCTCGTCCGGCGGCGCGCCCCAACACGCGGTCAGCGCAGCGGCCGATGCCACAATTGCGATATGTTTGATCATGATCATTCTCCCTCGACTCCGAACGTCCGGGAAAATGATCAGGAATGCAAGCTGGCTTATTGCACGACGTCTTGCCAATCGTCGTGCTTGGCCAGGGTCGCCTTGGCGAACGGACACAGTGGAATGATCTTGAATCCTTCAATGCGGGCATCGCGAACCGCCGCTTCCACCAGCCGCTTGCCGACACCCAGTCCGCGCATCGCGTCAGGTACCGCTGTATGATCGATGATGATTCGGGACGCTCCAGCGCGGGAATAGGTCATCTCGGCCTCATCGCCATTGATGGTGACGGAATAGCGCCCGCCGGTCTCATTGTCGGCGCGAAAAATCTCCAGCTTTGTCATGATCGTCTCCAGGTTGGCTAAAGAGATAGGTCGCCATTCGCGCAGCGACCATGCCAGTACGCGATAATTCTGATATTCTGAATCCGCATGATCACAAACCGCGCGGTCAGGATCATCAGACGGCGCGGGCTGGGTCAGGTCTGGCGATGTGGGGTGTTGGCAGGGCGCGCGTTCCCTTTAGCGCGGCAAAACGGACGATCCGAGCGGTCATCTTAGATCGTTGTAGGCTGCCTGCCAAAGGCTATTCCGGTTCGCCCTCTGCTTCTTCCGCGACAGCGGCTTCGGCGGCATCCATAGCGGTTTCGACGCCGAACGATCCTTCCATCTCGTCATCTCTATCAGACGAGGTGTTTGCGCATCCTAGATCTTGTTCGTGTCCGTATAACAGACTCGCACCAGCTGCCCGTTCTTCGCCTATTTCCGATCTCAATGCAGCGGCAGCGTCGTCATGCATATGACCGGCCATGGCAACATACATTGCCGCATCGATTCCATGTGCGGTGACCATCAGGTCCATCAGGCATTGGCAACGACCATCGTCGATACCTTCCGAACGGCAAACGTCTATCAGCATCCCCCACGCGGCGTCATACGTGTATTGATCTTCGTAGGAGAGCGTAACATCGATTGTGCCATCCGGATTGGCTTCGTTCTCGTCATCAGGTTCGCCCGAATTCTCTGCGGGATTCGGGTCCGTGGAGATATTCAGGTCTTGCGTCTCACCCAGTTCAATTTTGATGTCGGGTTCTTCAGTCTCGCTTGGCTCAATCGAGCAGGCCGAGACCAAAAGCACAGCCAGGCTGAAGAACAATAGGACAAAAGGCAATGTCCGATTCAGTCCCACCAGCGCCATTGTCGAGTTCAGCTTATCCATGGCGACAGCCCCCTTTTTCAGATGCAAAGAAATGCTCCGAATCCGATCTGAGATTCGCATAGATGACCCAAAAAGCTACCCGTACAAATGCACTAGTCATCATCACATCCAGCATTGCGGTCCAGATCTCCGCTCCTGACCCAGAGCAGGTCTCCGCTCTCGGCGTCGGAGGGGACGTAGAGGATTAAACATCCAAACCTCGGCGAATTTGGGTTCGTTGACCAGCAGCTACTAAGTTGTATCCTCAAATTCGAAGGAGCTGATATGACGAAGTTTCGCATGTTTGTTGTCGGGGCGCTCATTCTTGCATTCTTGGGTACATGCGTCGTCATCAACAGAGAAACTATTGGCGTTAACTTGCTGGAGATGACGTCGAGCGGTGAGTACTTGCCTCAACACGAAGACCCGCCGCTGGCATCGGGCGGCGTTCCATTTGGCGCAGACCGGCATTTCACGATCATCCAAGTCTCAGAAGACACATTTGCAATTGCCGAACCGTCTGCATGGACCCGCAATTTCAACTATCCCTTGCTGGGAGATGACCGCGCGCTTCTGTTTGACGCAGGCATCGGCGAGTATGATATTCGCCCCGTCGTTGCTCATCTCACCGATCTGCCGATGACGTTTATACCATCGCATTTTCACTATGATCACACTGGGCAAGCAGATTTCGAGCGGGTGGCAATTGTCGATCTACCGCACATCCGCAAACAGGCAGATGGGAACACACTTAAGCTCACCAAAGCTCAGCACTTAGGCCTCATCGAAGGGCCTGCACCGCCCGAATGGGAAGTGACCGAATGGGTCAAACCTGGCTCACAGATTGAACTCGGCGTGCGTAGTTTAGAGCTCCTTTACACACCTGGTCACACGGACAACTCCGTTTCGCTATGGGATCCAGAAAACGAAATGATGTTCACTGGTGATTATATCGAGCGTGGACGAACCAACATGCTGGCTCATGCCCCCACAGGGAATATGGGCGACTATTTGCAGACCGCAGCCAGGCTTCTTGATGTTTTGGCTGCGTCACCAGCAACACGACTACACGCCGCGCATGGTCTCGCCAACGGATCAGACGGCGGTGATGTCCCAATCATTTGGATTGATGACGTGCAGACCCTGCACGATCAGTTGATTAGAATCAGAGATGGTGATCTGCAACCGGCGAGCGGTCGTTACCCGGTGATTTACGTTCTCGGGAATGACATGTTTTTGGAAGCCGAACCACGCTGGCTCCAAGACTGGAATCCGACATATCCAGATTGAACTTCATGTCACAGGCCAATGTCTCCTCCTGCCCCAAAGCGGACATTGCGTAGATCGTTGCGAACGATTGCTGCCATCCGCTCACGTCCATGCCATCAAAAAAGCCCCCTGCATCGCAGAGGGCCTTTGTGTTCGAAGATGACCGCGTTTAGGCCGGGATGCGAACGCGGGGACCGGCACCGTTTACGTCGGCATCGACGTGCGCTTCGTAGACTTTGAAATTGTCCACGAACATCCGGGCGAGCTTCTCAGCCTGCGCGTCATAGGCCGCTTTATCGGTCCAGGTGTCGCGCGGATTGAGGATGGTCGCATCGACGCCCTCCAATGCGGTAGGCACCATGAAGCCGAACGTTTCGTCCTCGCGGAACTCGGTCTGGTTGAGCGAGCCATCAAGCGCGGCATTGAGCAGCGCACGGGTCGCCTTGATCGGCATACGGTGGCCAACGCCATGCGCGCCGCCGGTCCAGCCGGTTGAAACCAGCCAGCAATTGACGTCATACTTGTCGATCAACTCCCCCAGCAATTTGCCATACTCGCTTGGGTGACGCGGCATGAACGGTCCGCCAAAACAGGTTGAGAACGTGGCCGTCGGTTCAGTCACGCCTTTTTCCGTGCCCGCAACTTTTGCGGTATAGCCGGAAAGGAAGTGATACATGGCCTGAGCCGGGGTCAGTTTGGCGATGGGCGGCATCACGCCGAACGCATCGCAGGTCAGCATGATCAGGTTCTTGGGCTGACCGCAGCGCCCGCTGAGCGAGGCGTTCTCGATCGCTGAGATCGGATAGGCGCCGCGCGAGTTTTCCGCCAGCGTATTGTCGTAGAAATCCAGCTCGCGTGTGTCCGGGTCCATCACCACGTTTTCCAGCACCGTGCCCCACATGCTGGTGGTGGCAAAAATCTCTGGTTCGGCCTCTGGCGAGAGGTTGATCATCTTGGCGTAGCAGCCGCCTTCGAAATTGAAGAGACCGTTTTCAGACCAGCCGTGCTCGTCATCACCGATCAGTGTACGGCTGGCATCAGCCGACAGCGTGGTTTTACCTGTGCCAGACAGGCCAAAGAAAATCGCCGCATCATCATTGCCGCCATCATTGACCGAACAATGCATCGGCATAACGCCTTTGGTCGGCAGAATATAGTTGAGGATGGTGAAGACCGATTTCTTGGTTTCACCGGCATAGGAGGTGCCGCCGATCAGCACGATCTTCTTTTCAAAATTCACCGCAATCACGGTGTCAGAAACGGTGCCGTGCTTGGCCGGGTCGGCGCGGAAGCTCGGGCTGTTTATGATCGTGAATTCGTGTTCGAACTCAGCATACTCATCTGCGGTTGGAATGCGCAGAAGGTGGCGAATGAACAATGAGTGCCAGGCAAATTCATTGACGATGCGCACTGGCGCACGGTGGTCGAGATCGGCGCCGCCAAACAACTGCTGTGTATACAGCGTTTTGCCTTTCAGGTGCGCTTGAAAGTCTTCCCAAAGCGCATCGAAATGCGCCGGGGTCATGGAGGCATTATTATCCCACCAGACGGTGTTCTCGGTGGTGTCGTCGCGAACGGTAAACTTATCCTTCGCTGATCGACCCGTGTGTTTTCCGGTTTTGACCAGCAGTGCACCGCCTTTGGCGATCTCTGCTTCGCCGCTGCGAACCGCTTGTTCGTACAAGCGCTCTTCATTCCAGTTCTTTCGAACGTCCCCGGCCTCGATTCTGAGGTCTGCCAACTCTACATTCTGATGAGACACGTCAATTTTCCCCTGACTAAAGTCGCACTTAAAACTCAGATGCGCTGCGAGAAAAAAATTCCGTGCAGGCCTGAACGTGGCGATAGAACTGCAAGCCTCTGGCCAAAGCCACCCCTTGGTCGATGGTAAACGCTGTCAAACTGATAGTCAGCGCTGTCAAAACGCCCGATGCGGGTTCGGGTCCCAAATATCGTCCGGATCCGAACAATTTTGATCGAAATTCGTCGCAAAACCTGTTGGGCTTACAACAAATTGCGCTTGAGTTTGCGTAAAATTTGCCGATTCGGGACAGTAGCGTTCAGGGCTTCTTCGGGCGCCGGACAAGGGTCACCGAAGATCCGCGCGGTCAGAATTCCCGCCGCCCATGGCGCCCAGGTAAAGCCCCGGGACCCAAATCCACCCGCGACATATATTCCGTCCAAACCGTAAGCCTCCGGTGGTAATCTCCAGCTCTTACGCTCGAGGGTCTGGCGATCAGCGACGAGTGCACGGTGATCCGGCAGCGCGCCGATCAGCGGCAGGCGATCGGCGGTTGTCGCGCGCACCCCGGCCCGCGATCGCGCATCCGCTCGCCGTGCTTCAGCGGCCCAGTACGGTGACAGGCCGTTCAGCGCTTCGGCATTATCTTGCCGCGCCGCATCGCTGACGCGTGGCGTGTCATCCATGAGGTCTTCAAAGGTTGCGCCCCAGAGGCGGGTCGGCCCGTCTGCGAGAGCATAGTGCCCCGCCGCCAGCGCGCTTGGCGGCACAAGGGTCTTGCTGGCATACCACTCGACCTGACCCAGGCGCCCGGTCAGATCGAGCTCAGGCTGCGCCGCCCGCATATGCCAGCCGGTGGCGAGGATGATGGCATCAAAACCCTCTCCGTTCACGCGCCGGGTTTCCGCATCCAGATCCGCCGTTTCATTCCAACGCACCGAGACGTCTTTCAGCAATGACGAAAGCAGCGCCGCAGGACGCAGTATGATCGAGGCTTTGTGCAGCACTCCACCGCCGCGAATGGCCTCGAGTTGCTCAAGCCCGAGCGGAGGATCGGCCTGGAGCTTTTGAAACCGGTTCGTCTCGGCTGCATCGCGCGGCAAGTGCGTGGTCTCGGCGACGTGAACACCTGGCCGGCCGGCATAGAACATCTGGGCGCTGAGATAGGCATCGATCAACAGCCGCGCCTGCGCCGTGTCACCGGCATCAAGGCGCGGCATGACCAGCGCGAGGGGATTGCCGCTGGTCCCTAGCGCTGGACCGTTCGCGTGATCGAACACCGTGATCTCGGCGCCGCGACGCGCAAGTGCGTGTGCGAGGCAGGCACCGGATATGCCAGCACCAATGATCGCGACGCGCGGATTTATGGGCGCGGTTGACCGGGGCACGTGCGATGGCAGCCGCGCTTCCAGGCGTTCGCGTTTGCGGCCATGGCCAGGCTTCTTCTCAACTTCAAATCCCGCTTCCGCCAGGCCTCGCCGAACAGCGCCTGCGACGGTAAACGTCGCGGCACGCGCGCCGGGCTGGGACCGTTCAGCAATCGCGGGCCACTGCTCGCGCGACCACATGGCTTCATTCTTGGCGGGACTGAAACCATCGAGAAACCAGGCATCGGCTTTGAACCGGGATTGCGGGAGCGTGTCTTCGATGAGGCCGGTATGCAGCGTCAGGCTGAGGCGTTCCTCCGGCCATACGATTTGCTGGACCCCCTTGGCGCGGACGGGCCAGCGCGTGCACAGTTTTTCGGCAAGCTCGGATAGCTCCGGCCAGGGCTTTAGCGCGCGGACGGCATCTTCGCGATCGAGGGGAAAGCCTTCGAAACTGACAAAATTCAGCCAGCCCTGTTTCGGGCGCGTGTCCCGCCACATCTGCCAGGCCGCGAGAAAGTTGAGCCCTGTACCGAAGCCGAGCTCGGCGATTGTGTAATTTGGCACACTGGCCCAACCGGCGGGCAGTCCGCAGCCGTTCAGGAACACGGCCCGCGCTTCGGCAAGCCCATCTTCGACCGAATAATAGACATCGCCCACCCGTGTATCGACAGGCGTGCCATCGTCTTTCCATTCCAGGTCCGGGCGCGGCGGCAATCTCATCGCGCCGCCTTAGCGGTTATTCCGACGGCTCGCTAGCTCGAGCGCTGCGGTGACGCGTCGAGGTTGCTGTTCGCGGCGCGAAACGCCCTTCAGCGCGCGATGTCGGAGTCTCTACGAATGACGGCTGCAATGCCTGCTTTGGGTCATAAGCGGACATCGGTTTCGAGTTAAAGGCGTTCATTCGGTTGGGCTAAAAAAGCGTCACGTTGCGGTGTTATCGATCATCAAAGTAGAGTAAACCTCCGATTGACCCGTTCCGCGTTTACCCAGCGGAACGGGTATTTTTGATCGGAAGAGTCTTCCCGAGCTTATTTGTCAGGCCTCCGTCCAAGCGTTTGGAAGTCAAAATAGAGAGACCCCAACCAAACAGGTCGGGGTCCTCACTCTACATGCAGATTGGGGGCGTTGTGCAACGCCTCCTGCTGGGCCGCAATTACAGCAGATGTCACGTTTTTCAAGCAAAGGTTTTGTGTCGCTGCCCGAATGATCGCTTTTGGGTCTAAGCGGACTATCTCATCTTCACTGCGGTTAGGGCGTGCTAATTCAATATTTGAATCGATCTGCGGCGGCTCACGGATGAATAGTGGTTGAGTTGGAGCGCTCCATCAATGAATTATCGATCGCTAGGAATAATGGTCGTTCGAAAATTTGGAGCCGACAATGGAAGTCTACCCACCCATCTACACAGCTTACCTTGGCGCATTCCTTATAGCGCTGCAGACGTTTCTCGCAGCCTCGGTTGGCGGTTATCGCGGTCGCAAGCGTAAAGGTATTGGCCACGACAATGACATGGTCCTTGAGCGCAGGGTTCGACGTCATGCGAACATGACTGAGTACGCCCCGATTTTTCTTATCGTGCTTGGTTTGTTTGAATTGTTGGCGGGGCAGACGTCTGTGGTACTTTGGCTTGGCGCTGTTTTCGCGGTGGGCCGTGTGTCGCACGTCATTGGCTTTTCTTCGTCGGCGGGTTCTCATCTAGTTGATGCAAAAGGTGGAAGACTAGCTTTTGTCATGGCGAGAATGTTGGGCGCAGGACTAAGCTTACTGGCGTCTTTGGCGCTGGCCGGACTTTTAGCTTGGCACCTATCGACCATGTGAAGAGCTAAGAACGTCCGCATTGGGTTGCGAGTTCTATGGGTCGACGCAACGCTTTACGATTTTTGTAAAGACGGAGCGCACCCATGGAGAGACGACATCGGATCTATTTCACTGAGAAACAGAAGGCAGATATATGGGATCGCTGGGAACGCGGTGAGTCCATGTCGTCGATCGGGCGACTGTTTGAGCGCAACTCATCCTCGATCTTTCCGGTGCTGGCGCCAACAGGCGGCATCCGTCCGCCGGCGCGCAAACGCTCACGCCTGGCGCTGAGCCTGGCTGAGCGGGAGGAGATCTCACGTGGCCTGAGGGTTGGGGCATCACTGCGTTCGATTGCCAGGTCGCTGAAGCGGGCGCCATCTACAATCAGTCGGGAAGTGGCTCGCAATGGTGGCGCATCGGCCTATCGTGCGACAGCATCAGATAAAGCCGCCTGGGATCGTGCTCGGCGTCCGAAGCGTTGTAAGCTCGCTTGCAACCCAAAGCTTAGCCAGACAATATCGCATTTTCTTGGGCGCAAATGGTCGCCTCAGCAGATCGCTGGCTGGCTAAAGCGCACCTATCCGAATGATAAGGCGAACTGGGTGTCACACGAGACCATCTATCGAAGTCTATACCCACCGAACTCTACAAGTCGCTGACCTGGGATCGCGGCGCTGAGATGGCGGATCATGTAAAGTTCACCCCTGCCACCGACATCCAGATCTATTTCTGTGACCCGCAAAGCCCCTGGCAACGCGGCACCAACGAGAACACGAACCGCTTGCTGAGGCAGTATTTTCCAAAAGGAACCGACCTGTCTGTCCACTCGCAGGCCAAGCTCAACGCTGTGGCCAGAGAGCTAGATGAACGACCAAGGAAGACACTCGACTATTTCTCCCCTGCTGAGAAATTTAATGAATGTGTTGCGACGACACTATGAATCCGCAACCCAAAGCAGACAACACGAGCCACCGTTTCAGGGCGCATACCGTCGCCAAGACCAAAGACCAATTCGCACTGATTGCTTGAAAGGAAACGAGCCGGATTTTGTGTGCTATCAGATTGATTTACATCTGCTCACACTTTAGTGCCGTTCGACCGGTGTAGAATACATCGCTCACGTTGTGACACTCTCCTGATCACGACGGCCAAAACAAAAAAGACAAAGCGGATGACGGCTCGCGAGCTAACTCCGCCACACAGAAACCAGAAGGGAAAGAGGTGCATAATGGCTTTAGACGAATTGAACCTTGATACGTTATCTATCGATGAGATGCTTGATCTGAAAGATGCACTCGAAGTCAAAATAACTGAGATTGCGAAAACTGAGGCTGCGCTCATGACAGAGCGTTTGGAGCGCTTAAGGAGTTATTTGCCAGAAGATCCGCCCGCATCTGATGCTGTAGCCAAGCCTACCAAGCCAAAAGCGCGAAGTCGCAAACCTGCTAAAGCCACTTCCAAAGCAAAGACAAAGGCGACGCGCAAAACAAGCAAACCAGCGAAAGTCCCTGCCAAGTATCGAGATCCTGATTCAGGAAAAACATGGTCGGGTCGTGGTATGTCGCCTGCGTGGATGCGTGAGTATGAAAAAGCAGGTCGCAAGCGAGTGGAATTCGAAATCTAGCGAATGCGGCCGATAGATGAATTGCGTGTGTTCGCGCGATGTTTCTGGTCCGGTGCGAACATGGCTACGCCACAGAAATTCGCGGGATTTCGAGATGCCGGTTAAAATGACCCAAACAGTGACCATGTTGGACGAGGAAATCGATCTACTCGATGCCTTTTTACTTTCCGATCATGTGCATGAATCTGCAATGACTCTCTCCGAGTTGGATGGTTTTCTGACTGGAATACTCATTGGGCCTGAACTGATCCTCCCAAGCGAATGGATGTCGATCGTTTGGGGTGAAGAACAACCTGATTTTGAAAGCGTTGCGCAAGCTGAAACCGTGTCAGCGTTGATCATCGCTCGATACAATCAAATTAATCAAGGACTGCGTCAGGCCCCGCCGGCACTTGAGCCATTGATCATGGAAGATCGAAATGGAGATTTGCTTGGCGAGATCTGGGCGACGGGATTCGTAACCGCGATCGAAATTCGCGCCAAGTCTTGGATGCCAATATTCGATACGGACTACGCGGCAGCGGTCAGCCTTATTATGGCTCTCGCCGATCCTGATAGGTTGTCTGAAGTGACGGAAGATGACGAAGCCAAATCAGTGTTGTTAAACTCAATCTCTTCCGAGCTTCCAATCACGATCGCGGCGATCC
>SPJK01068324.1_pt1 | contig 16097 bp, 10 predicted proteins | sample 3741771 | NCBI WGS metagenome assembly SPJK01 (sample SAMN10925997, study PRJNA522277) | cold seep metagenome | isolation source: Elba SIP-enriched marine methane seep metagenome, extraction at timepoint T2 | place: Italy: coast of Elba, Mediterranean Sea | reverse complement strand
TAAGCATCCTGTCTCTACTACTTCAAACTTTGAATGTTTAATTAATACGAATATCAATTTCGGAGTTATGGGCATCGCCCATGTCCATGCTATCAGGAAACAATGCAACAAATGTGAAAAGGGAATTGAACATGCTGCAACGGAATTCCATGAATTGCGAGTAATGATAAGCACGACCATCATGCCCATTAGCGGGGTCATGCTTATCAAAGAGCACAATGGAATATCGATAATGAGACGACGTTGGTCCTTTGATAATTCACCGATAAAAGTAGCGATTATATTTGCGAAAAAGTCAAATGCAGGTGCGATTACTTCAATAAAAGTAGACGTGTAGCAATACGATAAAAATACAAACCCTGTTGATAGAACAACCATTGGTTGCAGTAGCATAAAGCTGCGTAGGGAATATCGAAACATAAATCCCTGTCCATGCTGTTGCATCAAGTCATAGTCATCCGCGGAAATCAGTATGATCCGCGTCATCCGCGTACTATTTTTCGTCGTGCCCGCTGTGTCGCCGTGGATTAACTTAAATCAAACTATCTGAATAAATGCCATACGGAGTTGATGCAGCACATCATCCAAGGCGATTGCTTCTTCGGACGTGAGATTGCCGGTTGTCTTCTCTTTAAGCATTTCAAGCGTATCGATCAGATACTTCGATTGATTCTTGCGGACGATCGTTTCACCCGTCGCGGGGTGAGGGAATTGTCCCATGGAAATCAACGCTTCGGTGGCAAGCGACGACATTAGCATGCCGATCGAAGCAGGAGGCATTGGCGGATCGTTTGGATTAGACGCGTCGGCTGCTTCTTCGGTCGGCTTTTCCACGGAAGCTTGTTCTTCGCCATCAGCTGATTCGGCCGCTGGCTCTTGTTTGGCAGCTTCCCGCTCGGCTTCGACTTGGGACTTCCAATCTTCGTCGATAATGATCTTCTTTTCTTCGCTCATCGTTCTGAATTACTTGAGTGATTGCTATTCCGAAACAGAAGGTTGTTCGGTTGATTGGTTATTATTTGCGTTGGCTCGTTCTTCCGAGCGACGATTTCTATGCTTAACGGCTGCTCCTACAAAGCCACGGAAGAGTGGCTGGGCAGCAATTGGCTTTGATTTGAACTCAGGGTGATATTGTACGGCAAGGAACCAAGGGTGGTCGGGTACTTCAATGACTTCGACCAATGTTCCGTCAGGGCTTGTGCCACTGAATCGGAAACCGTTCGCTTCGTACTGTTGGCGATATTGATTGTTGAATTCGTACCGGTGACGATGCCGTTCGCTGACGGAGAGCGAGTCGTAACACTCGGCCGCCATCGAACCTTCGGCAAGCTTGGTTGGCTGGGCACCCAAACGCATGGTGCCACCCATGTCCGTGATCGATTTCTGTTCGTCTAGTAAGCAGATGACAGGATGCGGGCTATCCTTGTCAAACTCGGTGCTATGAGCCCCATCAAGGCCGATCACATGGCGGCCATATTCAACGACGGCGCATTGCATACCTAGGCAGATTCCAAAGAAGGGCACGCCACGTTCACGCGCCCAGCGGATCGCTTGGACTTTGCCTTCGATGCCTCGTTCACCAAAGCCGCCAGGGACAAGCAATCCATCGTATCCAGCGAGCAGACGCTCAGGTCCTTCCGCTTCGACATCCTCGCTACGAATTCGACCGATTCGGATCTGTGCTTTGTGTGCCATGCCGGCATGATCGATTGCTTCGTAGATTGATTTATAGGCGTCAGCATGTTCGGCGTATTTACCGACGACCGCGATGCTGATTTCATGGTCGGGATGACGAAGCCTTTGCAGTAGATCACGCCAATCGTCGATGTTTGGTTCTTGAGTTGCGAGGCCTAAGCGGTCGCAAATCTGTGCGTCGAGTCGATTTTCGAGCAGGCTCAACGGTACTTCATAGATCGAGAAGTCCTTATCACGCTCTTCAATGACGGCTTCGACTGGTACATTGCAGAACAGAGCAATCTTCTCACGGTCTTCGCGGCTGATCGGCTGCTCAGTACGGCAGACCAAGATGTTGGGTTGGATACCGATTTGGCGGAGCAATCCGACGGAGTGTTGGGTTGGTTTGGTTTTTAGTTCCTTAGCTGCTTTGAGGTAAGGAACCAACGTCAGATGAATGAACAGGCAGTTCAGACTGCCTGCTTCGTCTTTGCCCGCGTCAAAAGCAAACTGTCGGATCGCTTCCATGAAAGGTTGGCTTTCGATGTCGCCAACGGTGCCGCCGATTTCTGTGATAACGATGTCAGGCTTCTCACCATTCTCGTCAGCTTCGGCAATCTTTGAAATACAGCTCTTAATTTCGTTGGTGACGTGAGGAATCACCTGGACCGTCTTGCCAAGAAATTCGCCGCGGCGTTCTTTATCGATCACCGACTGGTAGATCTGACCAGTTGTGTAGTTCGAATCACGGGTCAAAGGTCCACTTGTGAATCGTTCGTAGTGACCCAGGTCGAGGTCGGTCTCGGATCCATCGTCAAGCACGTAGACTTCCCCGTGCTGGTAAGGGCTCATCGTGCCTGGATCGACATTCAGGTAGGGGTCGAGCTTCTGCATGCGGACCTTGAGGCCGCGACGCTCTAGCAGCATGCCGATCGATGCGCTGGTGAGACCTTTGCCTAGAGAGCTGACGACTCCCCCTGTCACGAACAAGTGCTTGGTCATCAGTTAGCTGAGCTCCATTGTTTTGGCAGTTTGCAAAGGTCCTGCGGTAGATTCGCTTTGCAATTTCGACGAATTAACAATGGTGTCACATTCTAACATGTTTCGGGGCTGTGCGGACCCCTGAATTCAAAAGTCAATTCGTGGCTAATTGACTGCTAGAAATAACGAAAGGCCCGGCTGCAAGCAGCCGGGCCTTCGCTTCCCCCCCTAAGTTGACCAGCGGAGCGGACCCCTCCGCCGCTGGTGCCTCGTCTTGGTGTTATTATTTTGGGGAGATCTTTTTGGGTGAGTTAGTGGGTTGAGCTCGGCTCCGTTTCAAAGGAAGCTGATTCAACCATTCCAAACGGTTGGCTATAGAAAGCCTCGCCACGCAGGTACATTTGAAGACGTTCGCTATAGGCGGTTACATCGCTTGCTGGAGCTATCTCAATCGCTTTCTTGATGAGATCAACTGCTTCATCAAAACGACCGAGCGCAGCCAGTGCTGCGGCGTGCGTATCAAGAGTAATGTCATCTGGATTTCGCGATAGCTCGGTTGCTCGAATCGCATTCGCTAGAGCTTCTTCCCCATTCCGGAACGTGTTGCTTGGACAAGTCGCTTGCATCCAAGCGAGATTGCGGTAGGCGTTGGCACTTTCTGGTTCCAATTCAATCGCATGCAGATAAGCTTGGCGAGCTTGGCCGTAACGGCCTAGGTCGACCAAAAGGTCTCCACGCCCTAGACAGATTGTTGCATCGCTTGGCGTCAACAATTGAGCTGCATCAAGATGGCGAAGAGCTTGCTCGAGGTATCCAAGCATATGACAAACACGGCCACGGCCTGCGTGAGCCATCGAAAGGTCCGGATCGATTTGAATAGCACGTTGGTAATCTTCGAGTGCTTTTTGATAATCTGCTGACTGAATATGCAGAGCTGCCCGATTAGCATAGGCCTTCGCATACTCAGGGTTTAGGTCAAGTGCACGGTTAAAGTGCTTTGCTGCTGTTGCATAATCGCCTGATTGAGCTTGAAGGACTCCCAAGTTGTGGATGGCTCGCCAACAATCGGAATCGCAATGGACGGCATCATGAAAATCAACCGTCGCCTCGGCATTTCGACCTTTATCGAGTAGGTCTTCACCACGCTTATTCAAAGCCCAGGAAGCCAATTCATTAGCGTAATTTACGGCGATTGGAGCGTCATCAATCGCAAGGACATAACGGCAACGTTGAACAATGGCGGTGTATTGCTCAAGCGAATTGGCGTCTTGAGCCATTCCGTGAGCTTCACTCAATAGGATACGGCTTCTTTCGGTTGGCTCTTTGTTTGGATCAACGATCGCACGCGATTTTACAAACGGATTCTTCGTCGGATTAACTCTAGGTGCTGTGCGAGCAATAATCGGCTTTGGTTGAACGGTCGCCGAAGGAATTGGTTGTGGTTCAGCGGTTCGAGTTACTGGCTCTGTCTTCGTCGCCAGTTGTACTTCTTCTTGTTTAACGCGTGTTGGAAGTATTTGAACGGGCTGTTTTTGTATCGTTGGTAAAGGAAGCTCTGGTTGAACTTCAGCGATTTGGGGACTGTCAACAAACGGTGATTCAACGGTCACAGATTCATTAGAAGAAGTCTTCGCGCTTGGAAGTGAGTTCAAAGCAGGTTGAACAATCTCACGTTCGAGAATTGCCAAAGGATCTTCTTTTTCAACCGTTGGTGCTGGCAACTCAGCCTTGCTGATTTCGATGTCTTTGTTTTCAACAAAGACCACATCGTCCAAGTCGATTTCATCTTCGGCAACAAGCGATTCTTGCACAGCTTGCTCAATCTCGATCGCGTCAGCATCAACCGGCGATTCAACTTCGACAAGTTCAAGTACTTGGGAAGGGTTCTCGGAAAGTGGACTAACGGGAGTTGCAACAAAAGGTTCCTGCGACTTCTCAGGAGTTGATAAGTCTGACGTGAAGATAGCATCTTCCGGATTGAAATCAGGGTTACTATCAACAAGTGGCTCCGTGTCAAAACCTGGAACACCATGGTTCTTAGCCGAAAGAACTTTGCTTGTTTCTATTTCAAGCTCTGCAACAACCTGAGGTTCTATAACAACAGGTTCAGCAACAGCAGGTTCTGCAACGACCGAGGCAGGGCCTTTCGAAAAAACATGCGTTTCTGACGCTTTTGGCAGGGCTGATAGGGGTTCTATCTTAGCTGGCTGCGGTTTCGGTTGATTAACATTCTTTGTAATGAATTGCTGCTTAGGTTTCGCTGGCGTTGGCTTGGAAGGCTCTTCATCTCCATTCATCCAACCCAAGTGGTTGAGAATACCCTTGGGTTGAGAAGATTTTCGCATGGCAATTCCGCCAGGGATATGGCGAGGTTGGCTTTGAGATTTAGTTGTTTTTGCAGAAGTAGTACTTGGTAAAGAGGATTTTGGTTTTTCCTTCGCAGTCGATTTAGGAGTTCCAAAACTTGGACGTGTGAACTTCGACTGAGAATAAGCAGCGTTCGTTACCGAAGGCTGGTTAGCAATTTCTTGCGATGGATCATAAGTAGCAATCGGTGCTACTTCGTTGCGATAGACGTTCTTCTTATTAGATGAATTTGCTAAGAAGGGGTCCTTGGGTGGCCCACTCTTCTCATCATCGCCGAAGAGCCAGGTTGGCTTCATTTTGGAGAAGAATGAAGATTTCTTTGAATCGGTTTTTTTAATCGTAGAAGGATTGTTCTTTGCCTTTTGCGATTTGTTATCTGCGTAGGTATGTGCTGCGGTGAGTTGAATCTCTTGTTGTTGATCCGTTGCCATCGGAAGGTAGGTCGCGCTAGGAGCAACTGGTCGTTCATCAAGACTTGCTGGCAGTCTTGGCGACTCGAGCACTGATGCGGGTACCGAGTCTATGTCGCCGACATAGACAACTCCCTGTGCAGAACAGTGAACGGAAACAACGCATAGTAAAAGTACAAGCAAATGACGCATAACAGCACCAAAGAAAAGTTGATTTCGAATCAGTGGGGTCCTATTCATCAGGCAATTCAAGTCCTGCATCCATGCAGATAGAATCCACCCGACAGTCATTTCATCGGAATCTGAGAGCTAGGACTGATCCCTAAATCCGAAATATTCGACAAAATCAATACATCTTGCCTATTTTGAAACGGCTGCTTTCCCAGAGTGGGAAGCCCGTCTTATCGCCTTATTGCTCAATGGCGCTGAGCTTCGATCCGCTTCCTGATAGTCCGAAAGCTGAACTTGGTAGGACGCACGGATTTCGGCATCTTCGGTTAGTAGAATTGCTTGCTGTTGGTGTTGCATGGCTTTCGAGTAATCACCATTAGCGGCGTAGACCTTCGCGGTGATCTCTTCTAGCTCGGCATCAATCACAGGTACAAGCTTGCGAGCACGGAGCACCGCTTCGACCGCTTGATCGGTGTTTCGATAACGTTGGTCTTCGCAAGTTGCTAATAGCCAAGCTAGCCGACGATATGCTGTTGCGGAGTGAGTTCCTTCTTCGATGGATGCTAGCAAATCTTCGATTGCTTGCTGATAGATTCCCTCCGAGGCAAACAGAGAGCCTCTCTTTAGAAGGAGATGTCCCTTTGACTCCGAGTGCTTGAGAGCTTCTGTGTAGGAGTGGTAGGCCTTCGTTTGCTTGCCAAGAAGATGACTTGCCGTGCCGTGCAACTCGTAAAGTGACGTCAACATGCGAGGCGAAATTTGCTGACGCTTCTTGTTCAGCATAAGAGCGTAGTCCGCATCCGCAAAGGATTTCTCAACCTCTCCGATTGAAAGGAGCAGGGAGGCACGATTGTAACGCATCGACAAACTGTCTGGATTGAGCTCAATGGCTTGGTCAAAATCAACCAAGGCTTCTTGCATTTGTTGTGTCTTGGCGAGCAGGACGCCACGGCACTGACGAGCGGCAAAGGAATCGGGATTATGACTCAGAGCATCCGAGTAATCTTGTAGAGCTTCGATGCGATGACCCTGTGATTGCTTCATTTGCCCACGTGTAACCAAGGCCCAAGAGGCTATGGAGTGGATCTTTTTTGATTCAGCCTCATCGTGGTAGAGCTCTAATAGAGAAAGCTCGGCGTGATTGATAACTCGCGTTAGTTTATGGGTCGTATCCGCTTCGGCGGCAACTAGCTCAAGCTGCTTTGCTGTAAGCAGTTTTTCTTCAAAAAATGATTGCTTGTTTAATTCCGGCTCTGGCTCAACGCTTGGAGATTCCTCAATAGGTCGACTGTTTTGTTTGATCAACTTAGCCAGATCGAGTTCTTCAGGCTCTTTGGACTTTGGCTCGTTTGCTTGTTTAGCTATTTCCTTTGGCTCTTCAGTCTGATTCGATTCCCGGAATGCCCAAGAGATTTCGTACTTCGATGGAGCTTTTGATTGGATTGGCTCCTCAGCAGCCCAAGGCAATGGCGGCTCGGCAACATCAACTTCTTCGTAACTTGTCTGAACTAAAATCGAGCGAGCAGATATTTCTGATTCAATATGATCAGCTTGATGCCGCTTTTCTTGTTCATCAGCAAGCAAGCTTTGAGTGTAAATGAGAATTGCAATCGACATCACTATGCCGACTTGCGTTGTTCGATTTGTAAAACAAATGTCCCGTGACACGGCTTCCTTGCCTTTGTCCTGTTTCGGTTAATTCTTAAGCTTGTGGTTTAGTCATGCTTGTCGGATCGAGAGCTTCGTTCAGTTCTTCCTCAGGCAAAATGTTTTGCTCAAGGCAAAGTTCACGTATAGTTTGGCCTGATTTGAATGCTTCTTTCGCCAATGAAGCTGACTTCTCATAACCAACAATCGGCGCGAGTGAAGTCACCATCATCAGAGATTGATCAATCAATTCCTTGCAACGTTCTTCGTTGACTTGCAAGTCAATAAGTAATTTGTCGACAAACACATTTGCCATATTCGCAAGAAGCGTGGTCGATTCGATGAAGGCATCAATCATCACTGGCATCGCGACGTTTAACTCAAACACCGATCCGACACCACCAAGACCAGCCGTTGTCACGGTTGCGTCATTACCAATGACGCGGCAAGCAACTTGCATAGCGCTTTCGCAAATGACGGGGTTCACCTTGCCGGGCATAATTGAAGAGCCAGGCTGCGTGGCAGGCAATGATAATTCGAAGAGCGAGCATCGCGGTCCACTCCCTAGGTGCCGAATATCGTTTGCGATCTTTGAAAGCGAAACGGCAATCGTTTTTAATTCACCGTGAGCTTCAACAAAGGTATCCTTGGCGGCTTGAGCTTCTGGGTGATTGTCAGCTTCTTTGAATTCGATGCCGAGTTCTTTGCTGAGTGCTGCGCAGACTTTCGCGGAGAATTCAGGGTGGGTATTAATGCCTGTGCCGACAGCGGTTCCACCGATTGGCATGTTCTCAAGAATTCGAGCCAACGCTCTACCTGCTCGGGTAGCAGCATAGCGTGCCTGGGCGGCATAGCCACCAAAGACTTGGCCAACCCGAATCGGCGTCGCATCCATCAAGTGGGTTCGGCCGATCTTGATTATGTTATCCCAAGTGTTAGCTTTATTTTGTAGCTCAGCAGCTAGACGTTCTAGGGCAGGAATTAAGTTTGCATTAATCTGCAAGGCTGCTGCTAAGTGCATCGCTGTGGGGAAGGTATCGTTAGACGATTGCCCCATGTTGACGTGATCGTTTGGATGAACGGCCCCATCAGCCCCTTTCGAACCAAGATCAAAGCCAAGGCCTAGGTTTGCTAAGTTAGCAATGACCTCGTTGGCGTTCATGTTAGTCGAGGTGCCAGAGCCCGTCTGGTAAATGTCGACGGGGAAATGTTCGTCATGTTTACCGGCTGCAACTTCCGCCGAGGCTGATTGTATGGCGGACGAAAGCTTGGCATCGAGTTTACCGAGGTCTTCATTCGCAGCAGCGCAAGCTTTCTTCAAGTAACCGAAGGCGTGAACAACGGAAGCGGGGACCGGCTCGTGGGCTATGGGAAAATTATCGACGGCGCGAGCGGTCGAAGCCCCATAAAGGGCGTCTACAGGAACCTGCATCTCGCCCATCGTGTCTTTTTCAATGCGTGTTTCGCCGGTAGACATATTTACGGTTGTGCTCATGATGGATGACTGGACGCTAGATGACCAAATGATAGTGAAAACTTTCCCAATTGGCACGCTAGCACAGACGGTCGCAAGAGCGGATGATACAGATCGAACCGACCTCGCGGTATGCCGATTAAGGCCAAAGTCGTAGAAACCTCAACCTAAGTTGCTAGCTGCTGATGACTACTATCCTCGATAAAATCGTCCAAGGGAAGCGGCAGGAAGTCGCAGCTGCGCGATCCTCATGTTCCGTACAGGAATTACGTGCCGCTTTGGCTGATGCACCTCCGTTGCGAGATTTTTACGGAGCTTTGACTGCGAATCGACCAGGGCCTGAAGGGGATGGCGGCCCGATTAAGCTGATCGCCGAAGTTAAACGTGCGAGTCCTTCGGCGGGGCTGATTCGCGAAGACTTTGATGCAGCAACGATTGCAAAGACCTACGAAGCTGGCGGTGCTAGCTGCCTCAGCGTGCTGACGGACGGGCCGCATTTTCAAGGTTCGCTCGAATACTTACAGCAAGCAAGGGCCGCCTGTAAGCTTCCTGTGTTACGCAAAGATTTCATCTTGGATGAGCATCAAGTTATCGAAGCCCGAGTAGCTGGAGCTGACGCAATATTGCTCATTGCCGAATGCCTCACTCCATCTGAACTAAAACAATTACACGAACAGGCGAGCGAAATTGGACTTACTTGTTTAGTGGAACTTTACGATCCAGCTAATTTAGATTCCGTTTTGGCTTCAGGTGCCAAACTAGTTGGCGTTAACAACCGTAACCTACATACGATGACAGTGGATCTTGCCCATTGTTTAGAAGTCCACCAATCGATTCCTGATGAAATTGTTTTCGTTGGGGAGAGCGGTATTAAGACGCATGATGATGCTCAGCGTCTGCGTGCGTCAGGCGTCGATGCGATGCTCGTCGGGGAATCGCTCATGCGGCAAGATGACATTCTTCATGCGGTCAAATCATTGCTTGGCAGTTAATAGGACTAGTTAACATGGCGCAAGTTGCTTCGATTCAGATTGGAAAACCAAAGACCTACGAAGGGGAGCCTGGCGTCGCAGGTGCTGACAAACCTTGGACCACTGCCATCTACAAAGAGCCTATTAAAGGAATCGTTGCAATCAATGAATTAGGCGTTGAAGGCGATGGCCAAGCGGATCTTAAGCATCACGGTGGCCATGACAAAGCGATCTGTGTTTACACCGCTGAGCACTACTCCTACTGGCAAAACCAAATTGGCTTACCAACCAATTTTTCTGCCGGGGCATTTGGAGAAAATTTGACTGTGGCAGGCTTGGATGAACATTCCGTCTGCATCGGTGATGTTTGGCAGATTGGGACGGCTCAATTGCAAGTCTCTCAGCCTCGTCAGCCTTGTTGGAAGTTGGCACGACGTTGGGGTATCAAAGATCTTGCTTTGCAGGTTCAACAGAACGGCTTCACCGGATGGTACATGCGTGTTTTACAAGAAGGGCAATCTCAGCCGGGAGATCCGATTGAGTTAATCAATCGACCCGAACCCGATTGGTTACTCGAACGAGCTAATCAAATTATGCATCATGACAAGAAAAGTACTGAAGCAGCAGCTGAATTGGCCGGTGTTAAGTTACTATCCCAGAGCTGGCAGGAAGAGCTTCAGAAACGCATTGAAAAGCTAAACGCGGCTTAGCCTTTAACCGCCGCCAACAGGAAGTTTGGCTTGAGAGCTTCAAAGGAGAGGCGTTCTAGTTGGTCCGCACCGCGGGCAATGTTGACCATCCAGACCTGCAGGTTGATTTCTTCGGGTGAAAGCCCAGCTGCTTTGCCCGCGCCCATAATCGTCTCTCGTGCGTCGGCAATATGGTCAATGCTGATCAAATTCACGACAAGCCGACCATTAGGACGTAGTCGAGCATAAGCGAGCTCGGCAAGACGAGTCACTTCGCGGCCTGCTCCAGCGACAAAGACAACGTCTGGATCTGGCAGAGGCTCCCAAGCCTCAGGTGCTTTTCCAAGAACGGGGATAACGTTGGTTGTTCCAAATCGCTCAGCGTTTTCTTCGATCAAACCATGATCTTCAGGATCCATTTCGATGGCATAGACGGCTCCATCGCTGGCAAGCATCGCAGCTTCGACGCTCACCGACCCACAGCCCGCTCCAACGTCCCAAACAATACTGCTAGGGGCGATGTCCATTTGAGCAAGCGCCATGGAGCGAACTTCTGCGGGTGTCAACAAACCGCGCTTTGGCTTTGCTTGCAGGAAAGCTTCATCGGGATTACCAAATTGACGTCGGCCAACCAATTCTCGAGGTCGGTCGGGCGCATCTTCCTGGCGAACCAAGACCATCACATTGAGCGAATCGAAATCACCACCCGCAATTTGCTGCAGGCTTCCACGTGTGACTTTTTCATCACGCGAACCAAGATTCTCACAGACATACGCATTGAAATAATCAATTTGTTTGTCGATTAACGCCTGGGCAACTTCGGCAGGACCAACCTTATCCGTCGTGAAGAGACCGACACGTTCGGCGGTGCGGATTTTATCAATGACGGCTGGCAGGGGATGGTTAGCAAGATTTGTCAGATAAGCTTCATCCCAACTCTCCATCACACGCGCAAAGGCCAACTGCATGCTACTAACATGAGGATAGACTTCGAAACGATCTTTGCCAAAATTCTCGGTCAAATAACGGGCTAAGCCATAGAACATTGGATCGCCAAAAACCACCATCACGGCCGTTTTGTCAGCGATGGACTCAACCTTTTCTGCCAGTTGCTCAAGATCACCACTGACCGGTAAACGTTCCCCTTTGGCTTCGTTGCCAACCAAGGAAAGTGTCCGCTCGTCTCCTAGCAGTACTTCCGCCGATAGGACGAGGTCTCGAACCGTCGATGAAGCGGCCTCAAGGCCATCATCGCCAATACCAACAATTGCAAGCTTCGACATTCCAGCGTGTCCGGCAAAAATTTATGAGAGTTGTTATTAGACTGCCATTGCGACAACCCAACTACAAAATAGACTACCCACCCCAAGCGATTGTAGCCAGATGGGGTGGGCATAGGTGTTTTATAGAAAGCTTATTCGTTAGCGATATAGCAACGCATCGAATGATGTTCCATACGAATTACTTCACCCGAATGAAGCATCGGACCGACTGATTCGGCGAAGACATCCTCAGGCGAGGGAGCCGCCGTGTCGACAGCCAATCTCCAACTCAATCCACGTGCAGGACGTGGGAGTTTGAAGTTCTGAGGCTCGCCTCCCGAATGCATAAATATTAGCACGTGGCGAGCAGCAGGGTCTTCCAAACCTGAAGTGCCTAACAGACAGGCCAGACTGTGGAACGTCTCATTCCAATGGATAGTCTCACCGTTGGTTCCATACCAACTTACATCAGGAAGATCACCCGCGGCGTGGGGTGCCCCAGTTAGGAAGTCATCGCGTCGCAACACCGGCTGATGCAATCGAAGGGCAATCAAGGATTGTGTGAATCGAAGCATCTCGGCATTGCGTTCAACCAGTCGCCAATCGAACCAACTCGTGGCATTATCCTGACAGTAAGCATTGTTGTTGCCACGCTGAGTTCTGAGAACCTCGTCACCCGAGACCATCATCGGAACGCCTTGGCTGAGCATCAGCGTTGCAATGAAGTTCTTCGCTTGTCGCCGACGTAGATTACGAATCGGCAAGCGACGCGTTGGTCCTTCCACCCCATAGTTGGCACTATAGTTATTGTTATCGCCGTCTCGGTTATCTTCCCCGTTAGCAAGGTTATGCTTGCGCTCATAACTTACGAGGTCATTCAGCGTATAACCGTCGTGTGAAGTGACAAAGTTGATACTGTGGTAGGGGTTGCGACCACTCGATTGATAAAGGTCGCTAGAACCTGCCAAACGGGTTGCCATAGGGCCTGTCATGCCCATGTCGCCACGCCAGTACCGTCGAACATTATCGCGATAGGCACCGTTCCATTCGGCCCAACGTCCGTTGGCGAACGAACCAACTTGGTAGGCACCCGCCGCGTCCCAAGCTTCGGCGATAATCTTCGTATCAGCCAGCATAGGGTCTTCAGCGATGTACTCAACCAACGGTGGGTTAGGAACAAGCTCACCGTTACGGTTACGGCTAAGAATGCTTGCCAAGTCGAAGCGGAAGCCATCAATGTGATAGTTATAAACCCAGTGGCGGAGACAATGGAAAATCATCTCTCGCACAATCGGGTGATTACTGTTTACTGTATTGCCACAGCCAGAATAGTTCCGATAGGTCCCATCCTGATTGAGCATGTAATAGACGTTATTCTCAAGCCCTTTGAACGAGAACGTTGGGCCGTACTCGTTGCCCTCGGAGGTGTGGTTGAAGACCACGTCCAAGATCACTTCGATACCAGCAGCATGAAGTTCACGCACCATGGTTTTGAAAGCGTCGACCTGAGAGCCAGGTTCTGCTTCGCCTGTCTCGAAGCCAGGGCCATAGCCACGATGCGGCGCAAAAAAGGCCATTGAGTCGTAGCCCCAGTAATTAGCCCGCTTCGTTTTCGAGCCATTCGATTCATTCGTAGGGAATTCGTGGATAGGCATCAACTCGACTGCGGTAACGCCAAGCGACTTCAAGTACGGAATCTTTTCAATGACGCCGAGATAGGAGCCAGGCTCATCAACTCCTGCGGTAGGACTCCGAGAGAACCCACGTACGTGCATTTCGTAGATGACGGATTCAGAGAGGGGACGACGAAGGTGCCGGTCGCCACCCCAATCAAAATGGTCGTCTACCACGACGCACTTAGGCGGACGAACGATGCCATCGTCACCTTTTTGAAACTCGCCCGCTAATGCTTTGGCATAGGGGTCGATCAATCGAGCATGGGGATCGAAGCGTTGACCATTTTCTGGTTCGTAAGGCCCATCAGCTTGAAAGTGATAGAGCGCACCTGGTTTGAGATCCGGTACAAAGACACTCCAGATGTCTCCCCATCGGTCGGTGTCAGGGTTCAGCTCGATAAGCCGACTAGGATTGCGATCTTTGACATCCTTGTAGAGCAGCACGCGCATCGCTGTTGCACTTTTGCTGTAGACTGCAAACTGAATGCCACCCTCGTGAACAATTGCCCCGTAAGGAAGCGGGTAGCTAAATTGCAGCGTGGGATGCGACTTCGTGGATGGTGCCATTACTAAGCCAGCTGGGAGGTCGTTTACTAATTTTAAATCGGTTGCGTTCTGTAGGTTTAAGATCATACCGGTCGATTGGGGTCGTTCGAAAGCTCGTAAATACCATCCCTGCCTGATTCATACACCTTCTCCGTGGCCGAAACCCTTGGCGTAGCTCTAGGTTTCGGCCTTGCAGGCATGAGTCTGGGAAAGAATTTTTTTCCTCGCTAAGGCTTCACGGTTCGTTAGCCCCTCGTTTGTCGTTTCGACCGGAATTTTGAGACGAGTCCCCCAAGGGTGAGTTGACAAGTGTTCACAGGAAGCGATACATTTGGTGGCTGAAAATCATCTCAAGGATGGACTTAAAGTCAATGGCATCAGTTACTTACAAAGACGCGGGCGTTGACCTCGATATCTACCAGGAATCGATGGCCAAGTTGCCCCGATTGATGCGAAGGACCCATACACCAAGGGTTCTCCCTCTGGAGGGTGGTTTTGCCGGGCTCTTTCAACTTGATTTCGCCGGCAAACTCTTTGCACGTGACTATAAGAATCCGGTTTTGGTTTCCTGCACGGATGGAGTGGGCACCAAACTGAAAGTCGCTCAAATGGCAGGTCGTCATGACACGGTCGGAATCGATTTGGTTGCTATGTGTGCCAACGACGCCTTATGTTGCGGTGCTGAGCCACTTTTCTTTCTTGATTACATTGCGATGGGCAAAGATGACCCTGAGCGGCTTGAACAAGTAGTCCAAGGGATCAGTGATGGTTGCTTACAGGCAGATTCTGCTTTGATCGGGGGTGAAACGGCAATCATGCCTGACCTCTACGGCGAAGAAGATTACGACTTAGCAGGCTTTTCGGTTGGTGTTGTTGAGCGTGACCGACTCATTAATGGCTCACGCATTACTGAAGGTGACGTCGTGATCGGCGTTGCTTCAAGTGGACTTCATTCCAATGGCTACAGTTTGGCACGAAAGATTGCCTTCGAAGTTGGTGGTCATTCTATGTCTGACACCATTGCCGAATGTGATGGTGCGACCGTCGAGTCTCTCCTTCTTGAACCAACACGGATTTACGTGAAACCAATTCGACGAGTCTTAAGCCATTATCGTAAGAAGCAAGTCGTGCATGGAATTGCTCACATTACTGGTGGCGGGCTGCAAGAGAATCTTGAGAGAATACTTCCCGACGGACGCGAGCTGGAAGTCTATGGCTCAAGTTGGGAAGTACCGCCAGTTTTCTCTTGGTTGCAAAAACTGGGCAACGTGACTAACGAAGAGATGGCCCGCGTCTTCAATATGGGCCTCGGACTTGCGCTAGTAGTAAGCGAACACTTTGCTGAGAGTATTCAGAAACAGCTCAGTGATGAAGGTCTACAGAATTTCATTGTAGGCAAGATCAATTAGCCGAACGAAGGGTTTAATCCGTTGCTGGATTGCGTTGTACCGAACTCGATCGTCGGTTCCTCAAAAACTGGCTCAGCCGATTCGAGTTTGATGTTGGCTCCCGCTTCTTCGAGTGCTTCGACTAATTGTGACTCGGTGATTAAGTCACGCAAAACAATCGGCTTATTCGGTTGGTTCGCAGGATAAATGGCTAGGAGAGGAATACTCTTGCTGCCAAGCTCGTTTAGCTTGTCTTCAATCGCTTGGCTTCCGTCGGTCCAGTCGGCAAGCATTGGCACAATGCCGTTGGCTTCGACAAGCTCTTTTATCTTTTGCGTGTTGATTGCCGTCTTGAGATTCGTTTTACAGGTTAAACACCATTCGGCCGAGAAGTCGACCAGCGTGATGTTGCCTGACTGGACAGAATTCGTCAGTGCGGTCTGGTTATAGTCTTGCCAATCGAGTTCGTATTTGCTTGGCGCATACAACGCAAATGCCACGTACCCGACTGCACATGCGGTCAGAATTCCTCCGACCCATGATTTCATGCGTTGGCCAGCAGTTGCTGTTAACGGCGTCCTACCGATCCACCAGCAAGCTAAACCAATAGCGGTTAGCGTGTAGAGCAATGGCATGTAGATGCTGGGATCAACCGAGCCCAACAGAAACACAGCAGCTCCCATCAGGGTAAAGCCCATTAGCTGTTTGAAAGTTTCCATCCAAGCACCTGGCTTAGGAAGCCATTTAACTAGCGAAGGAAAAATTCCAATCAATAAGTAAGGGGAAGCCATTCCTAGTCCCGCTGTAAAGAAGAATAGGAAGATCATCGCCGGCGATAAAG
>SPJK01108452.1_pt1 | contig 16103 bp, 12 predicted proteins | sample 3741771 | NCBI WGS metagenome assembly SPJK01 (sample SAMN10925997, study PRJNA522277) | cold seep metagenome | isolation source: Elba SIP-enriched marine methane seep metagenome, extraction at timepoint T2 | place: Italy: coast of Elba, Mediterranean Sea | reverse complement strand
ATGGAAATATTTTCTTTTGCAGGATACCCGGAATAAATGAAGTTGATTTCCTGGCCTGAAGGTGTGAAATAATGACTGCTGATCGTTAGTTTATCCTTGTCTCCTTGATGACAATAGGTAATTTGTCTTTGATCATGATAGTAGTGAGATAAAAATTTAGAATTACGTTCATGACAACCTCCATCAAAAATGATGCTGGAATGCTGTTTAGTTAAGACATAAACGCTTAGTGCTAAAACTAAAAAAACGCCATAACAGATAATCAAAGTGGCAATTGGATTGGTTTTTTGATTATTCTGGATTTTGTTTATAGTCCACATTAAATATACAGTATTTTTGAGGTGTAGCCAGTTTACAAGGTTAGTTTAATGAAAATTCTTTCAGGAATTAGTTTGATAATCAACATAATCCAGCGCCAGTACCAGTGGCTGTAGACGATATGTTTTTTTGACATCAGCGCATCATAAACCTGGTCTGCAACCTGTTCGGGTTGCGCGGTTAGCAGTTTCGGCAGGTCCATGGCGGCGGTCATGCTGGTATTGACAAAACCCGGTTTAACTGTGATGACCTGTACACCTGACTGAAATAGGCGATTGCGAAGCCCGGATAAATAGGCAGTGAATCCGGCTTTGGCGGAACCATATAGATAATTGCTTTGCCTGCCTCTGTCTCCGGCTACCGAGCTGACGCCAATAATGCAACCACTATGACGATGATCAAATCGTTCCGCTATTCGATTTAATATCGAAACCGGGCCGGTATAATTGCTGGCAATAATTTGTTCAGCCTGATTCCAGTCCTGTTCTGCTTGTTTTTGTTCACCTAATAAACCCACCACGCAGAGTACAATATTCGGCAAAACCGGTAGACTATCAATAAATTGATCGTGCGAAGTATAATTTAATACGTCAAATTCATGTAAGGAAACTTGTTGCTGTGATTTGATTTGTAAATCCTTGGCGGTTTGCTGTAACTCAACTGCCCGTCTTGCCGCCAGTTGTATGTTAAACCCCTGAGAGGCGAATTTTTCAGCAACCGCCAGCCCCATATCGGAACGTGCGCCAAGCCCCAATAAAGTTTGTGTCATATTAAATTCCTAAACGATTCGATTGCAACGATTGAAATTTTTTATTCGGATCAACAGACCGGGTGATTTCACTAAATCGCGGTCGGGAGTGTTGATAAGTGGTATTGAAAAAGCCTTTGCTCATGCGCGCATCTTTGCTGAGGTATAATCGGCCTCCATAAGACTGAGTGATTTCGTCCAGTTCCTCCAGCAGTGGCATCAAGGTGCCATGTATTGGAAAATCCAGCGCCAGTGTATAACCTGGCATTGGAAATGAAAGTAAGCCATTTTGTGCACCAAACTGTTTTAACACGGCTAAAAACGAACCTAAGCCACTGTCGGATACTTTTTGTAAAATTTGGCTTAAGCCTTCATGGCTATTATTCATTGGTAAGACACATTGGTATTGGATAAAGCCGCTTTTACCGTAAATTCTGTTCCAGTGATGCAGGCTGTCCAATGGGTAAAAATAACTATCATAATCCACATGGTTGTAGGTGTTGTGGCCTGCTTTGGCATAATATAAGGCATTGAACGCGCTAATACTATAACGATTTAATGTATAGGATGGAAAATGACAGGGAATGGAAAACCTGCTTTTGTTCGGGATGGTCAGCGCTGTATTGGCTAAATAAGGCGGTAACTCGCCAGCTTCGGCATGCTCTCCCAGCATCAATAAAGACCGACCTAAATTTTTACCTTGAGCTTGACAATCAATCCACGCGACACTGTAAGTCCAATCCTGATAATCATGGAAGCCTTGCATGACAGCCTCGAGGTTTTCGCATTTAATGGATTTTTGTAGTATATAAGCGCTGCTGATTGGCTTTAAGCGGATAGTCACATTCAGGATAAAACCGGTCAATCCCATACCGCCAAATGTGGCCTCAAATAATTCCGGGCGTTGTTGCCGGGAACAGGTGACGGTTTGTCCATCGGCCAACATTAAACGGAATTGTTCAATACAATGTGAAAAAGAGCCATGTTTGTGGTGGTTTTTGCCATGCACGTCCGATGCGATAGCACCACCTATAGAAACAAATTTGGTGCCGGGTGTGACCGGGATGAACCAGCCCCGGGGTACCAGGCTCTGTAGTAACTGAGCAATGGTTAATCCCGATTGGCAGTTTAAAAGTCCTGAGTCAGGATCAAAACTCAGCATTTTTTGGTAATTCCGGGTACTGATGATCGTTTTTTCAGACAGAGAGGAATCCCCGTATGAGCGGCCCATACCCCTGGCGATCAGGGATTCGCTCTGATTTAGTAGCTGTTGTAATTGGGTTTCGGAATCGAAATGCAACAATTCCGTGTCAATTTGCGGGTACAAGCCCCAGCCGGAGACCCTCATGCGGTAATTAATTCCTGTAGTCGAGACCATTCAAAGCTTGCTCCCGGGTCGGTTTTCCTGCCGGGGGCGATATCGCAATGACCGGTGATGTGCTTTTTTGAAAGCTTGGGATAGCTATTGATCAAAGTGTCGATCAATGTCGATAACTGTTGATATTGGATGGCTTCATAAGCCTGGTCGTCGGTGCCTTCAAGTTCAATGCCGATACTGAAATCGTTACAGGCGCTACGTCCCTGATAATGAGATTGTCCTGCATGCCAGGCGCGTTGGTTAAAAGCCACATATTGATGTAGAGTGCCACAACGTTTAATCAACACATGTGCTGAAACTCTAAATTCATGAATTTCCTTAAAATAGGGGTCTACGGCAGAATCCAGTCGGTTACAAAATAAGTCGTCAATATAATCGCCACCGAAATGTCCGGGTGGCAAACTGATGTTATGGATCACAATCAGAGATATATCATCAGCATCGGGTCGGGCATTAAAGTTGGGTGAGTCGATGCGTTTAGCACAGTCCAGCCAATGATGTATGATTTGCATAAACTAAAATTAGGAGTACAAAAACAAGTTTTTGTCCTGATCTAAGATGTATAAAAACTTGTTTTTATATTCCAAGAGCAGAGTATTGGAAGGCGTAACTTAAAAAGATACGCTGAACAGAACCTCATTGGTTTTCTAATGGCTTCCAGATAGTAACTTGTCTGCCATTATATTACTACACTGAATAGTTACAAAATTATAAGTACAATATGGCTAAATTTTATTTAAACAGCATGATCATTAATCAAATTTTTAATCTATGAATGACGCTTTACTTACTTTTAAGCAAATTACACAACAAGTCACTACATTTTTACAGGAAGATATTGGTAGTGGTGATGTGACGGCGGCCTTGATACCTGGGTCAACCCTGGCAACAGCGGAGATTATTACCCGTCAATCGATGGTGTTATGCGGGCGTCCCTGGGCGGATGAAGTTTTCAAACAACTGGATGAGGCCGTAAGTATCGAATGGCGAGCTGATGAAGGCGAATCGGTTTCGGAAGGCAGTATTCTGGCGAGTCTATCAGGTCCGGCAGTAGCTTTATTAACCGGTGAGCGAACGGCATTAAATATTTTGCAAAGCCTGTCGGCGACGGCCAGCGTTGCAAAACAATATGCACAAGCGGTTGCCGGTACATCATGCAAGGTATTGGATACCCGGAAAACCATACCCGGTTTACGTGCCATGCAAAAATATGCAGTCCGTTGCGGCGGCTGTTACAATCATCGTATGGGGTTATATGATGCGATTTTAATCAAGGAAAATCATATCATTGCTGCTGGCTCGATCGCAGATGCGGTAATTAACGCAAAGCGGAACAGCTCGGTGTCTGTTGAAGTGGAAGTGGAAAATCTGAATGAATTTAGAGCGGCCAGTCAAGCAAAGCCTGACCGGATCATGTTGGATAATTTTAGTCTTGAAGATATGAAAACAGCTGTTTTGGAAAATGATTATGACCTTGAGCTTGAAGCTTCCGGCAATATAGAGCTGGCAACTATTCGAGAAGTTGCTTCGACTGGTGTAGACTTTATATCCACCGGCGCACTGACAAAACATCTTTCCGCCATCGACCTGTCGATGCGGATTCAACTGGAAACCGGGGTATGAAAAAAGATATTGCAGAACTGTGTCAATTCATTACACAAGGAGTTTACGTTGTGGCTGTTCGCGACGGTGAACGCCGAAATGCCTTCACTGCTGCGTGGGTGATGCAGGTGTCGTTTGATCCTGTGTTAATTGCTATCAGCATTAACCCTTCGCATTATTCTTACCAGTTGCTCAAAGCGGGCGGTATTTGCTCCGTGAACGTGTTGGCCCGGCAGCAATTATCTTTAGCGAAACATTTTGGCACTGACGGTTTAAAAGATAAAGTTGCCTGTTGTCAATGGCTAGAAGCGGTCAGTGGCGCGCCGGTATTATCGGAGGCTATGGCTTATTTCGATTGTGAGGTGAGTCATTATGCCGATGCAGGAGATCATCAATTGGTAATTTGCAGGGTATTGGATGCAGGCCGTTTAAATGATGGCGATGTTATGTTATATACTGATACTGACAACATGGATGGCAGCAGTGAAATTTATTCGGATTCACTTTAGTAATCAGATAATTTTTACATCATAATCCTAAAATAGGGTCACTATTCATGCTTGTCGCCAAACATGTTTTTCTGCTATCTTGTTTTAATTAATTCATTCTAAACCGGCTGAGTCAGCCACTCTCACCAATCAATAATGTGAAAAAATGGATATTCTTGATCAATATATATTAAAAAAACCCGGTGCCCAGAATATTTTGGATTTATTTGAAGGCGAGTGGTCGTCCAAACTTCCGGATCAATTCGGATTAAATGCTGTACCGGGGGCGGCCGCTTTATTCGAAGATGCGCGAATTGATTGGGCCAGTCAGGTGTTTGGCTCGTTGGTTAACCAGCGTATTTTGGAGTTAGGACCTTTGGAAGGTGGACATTCATATATGTTTCAACAAGGCAATGCTAGAAGTGTGGTTGCCATTGAGGCGAATGCCAGGGCATTTTTGAAATGCATATGTATCAAAGAAATTTTGCATTTAGACCGTGTACGTTTTCTGTTAGGAGATTTTATGGCTTTTTTACAGGAAACCGATGAGGAATTTGATATGGTGTTTGCCAGTGGCGTGCTTTATCACATGGAAGATCCGCTATTATTGCTAAAACTGTTGTCGGATACTGCCGATAAGCTTTATTTATGGACTCATTATTATGATCAGGAAGTCATTACCGGGCGTGAAGATTTGGATCGAAAATTTGAACCGATGAGTGAAGTAGAATTTGAGGGGCAAGTTTATCAAGGTTCGGTACAGGCTTATAATGAAGCTTTGGACTGGTCCGGATTTTGTGGCGGTCCAAAGCCGGTTAGCCGCTGGTTAACCAAGCAAAGTATCATGCAAGCTTTGCAGAATTTCGGATATAAGGACTTACAAATTAATTTTGATGCGCCGGATCATCCCAATGGACCATCTTTTTCTGTTTGTGCAGTTAAGTAGTGACTGATTTTTAGGATAATACTCCTGTACAAGTTATCGTTGCTAAACAACCGCTTCACTGCCTTGCACCTCGTCTCTTGACGATTGATGTTTTTGGAGCTTGGAGAAAAAAGCAGGTAATATGATTAGCGTACAAATGATAATCAAAGTGATTGCAATCGCAAGTAATGTCCCCATGCTGGAAATCCCTAGATGCGGAGTAAAAGCCAATGAAACAAAGCTGAATAAGGTGGTCAAACCACTGAAAAATACTGCTCTTGCGGTGCCGGTGGTTAATATTTGTTCGTTTGCGCTGAGAGGATGTTGTAAACGATGCATAATATGAATACCACTATCGACACCTAATCCGAAAATTAACGGAACGGCTATGATGTTGGCGAAATTAAACGGACTGCCGATCAAAACGGTGCTTGCTCCGGTCAATATTGCCGCTATACACAACGGTAACAACGTGATCAGCGCGGTTTTTACATTTCGTTGTACCACCAGTAGGATACATAGGATTGCCAATAATGCACCGGTTAATGCCTGTTGAAAGGCTTTTACCACTTCCTGGCCTGATGCTAAATAAATTGCCGGTAAATCCGTCGCTTCTGGCGCGATCGTTTGTATTTCAGTAACAAATTGACGTAAATGGCTTACTTCGTTCAGGTCTTCCGCTGGCATCGCCATGACCCGGTAAATCCCGGTTTCGCTGAGCCAGCGTTGTTTCAATTCTACCGGTAGTTGATTGATATCTACTGGTTGTGCCTGCAATCCTGCAAACAACAGGTTCATGGTATCCGGCAGGTAATCTAATAACTGTATTTGTAATTGTTCGATGCTTTGCCGTTGTTGTTCCGGGCTTTGGCTTTCTAGTTTTTCCAGATATCGCTGTAAATGTGTTTGTAACTCTGATGCTTCCAAGCCGGTTGTTGTGCTATTGACTTGTTTTAATGTGTGCAGTAATTTTTTTAAAGCTGTGACACTGTCATTTAATTGAGGATTAGATAATTTAGGAAATTGCTCCGATTCCATGCCTAAAACCAATGACAGAGTCTCGATCATTTCCAGCTTATCAGACTGATTGTCGGGGATATAATCAAACAAGGTGACGGCATATTGTACCGTGTCCAACTCGGTCAACTGTTGTGTCATGGTTAATGCCTGTTCCTGGTTTTCGCTTAATACTGTAAGCGTGAGGGGGGAAGCGTTTTTTTCGCGTAACAAATCTTTAAATGCCGCAACTGATTCGCTGTTAGGGTCACGTAAATTGACCGGATTGAAGTCGAAACTGACCTGGCTTAATAAACAGGCTCCTGCTATTGATAACAGTATCGCGGCATAACGGATGGCTCGGCTGTGTTGCTCTGGAAATCGGTATAATGCAGGTGGTAAAAATGTATTATTGGCTCTGAGGGGCGCGGCTTTAACCGGAAAAATGGCAAGTAGTGCCGGTAGTACGGATAATGAGATGCTCAGAGCGATAAACATGCCTGCTCCGGCGATTACGCCTAGTTCCGAAACGCCCGCATAGGAAGTGGGAACAAAGGCAAAAAAACCGGCTGATGTCGTGAAGGCACATAATGCCAAGGCGGGCCCGACTTCCTGAACGCTTTGTGTTAAGGCTTGTTCGGAATTGATGTTGAGTTGCAGCAGTTCCCGGTAGCGCAGACATAAATGGACAGCATAGTCGACACCAAGGCCGATATATAAAACCGAAAAAGCAACTGAAATCAGGTTTAAATGACCGATGGAGAAGGTGGCAAATGCGGCGGTATAGATGAGTCCTGTGATTAGGCTGAATAAAGTTGCCAGCATCATTTTGAATGATTTTAATCCGATTAGGATTGAGCAGCATACCAGAAACAGCGATATCAATGAGGCAACTACCATACTTTCAGAGATACCTTCTAGTTCATCATGTTCCAAAGCGACTTCGCCGGTAATGCGTAGGGTCGCTTGCGGGTATAGTGCCAGTGTTTGGTCAACAATTTCGCGCGTTTTCAATAGCGCCTGTTCTGCCGGCATGAGGTCATTAAAATCTAATTTGGGTTTCACCAATATGAATCGTTGCTGACCGGATTGTTCATTTGATTTTGGCAACATTAGCTCTTGCCAGGATAAGTTAAATTCTCGGTTGTGAAGCGTTGCTTCGAGAGCCTGGCTAATTTGATTGAGCATTGCTTGTAAATCAATCGGTAACTCCGAATGATCAGTGGATAGCGCAAGGTCAAGGGTAGTCAGAAATCCGCTTAAACTTGGGTCTTGTTGCAAGCGCCCGATGAAAGGCTGGGCTTCACTGAGTTTGGATGTGACATCTTCAAGTTCCGGTATTGAAAGATAGAGTAAACCGTTACGGCTGAAAAAATCACTGTATCCTGGTGTATAAACCGAGTTGAAGTAGGTTGTTTCACGTTTAAATTGTTGTTTAAGACGGTGTAAAATACGTGCCGATTGTTCAGGAGCCGGTGAATCGATAACGATTAAAATAGCGGCATCGTCTTGAGGAAAGGTTTTAAGGAATATTTGTCGATGTTGTTGAAAAGGTAGGTCCGAAGCTAGAATTTGCGTGGTATCTGTATTAAAACCCAGATTGTTGACAATGTAGTCTAGACAGAAAATACTGCTGATTATAGTCAGTAAAATTAAGCTTTTAGGAAAAGAGATCAGTTTTTTTTGTAAATAGATCAGGGGTGTCGTGACTTTAAAGGACATTGCCATGAATAATTAAAGGGTTTAAATTACCGACTAAGGCTGGATTGACGAATCACACGGCATAGCAGAGGATGCATTATTTGCCATAACCGCAGTATATCTGTATATATACTGTATGTGTATCTACTTCATTGCTTACAGCTTTTTAAGCGTGCATAAAGAGTAGTTGCCTATTATTATGACATTATTATGTTATAAAGTATTCAGAAAACACGATTGTTTCATATTTTGCAATAAACACCGTATCGCTACAACTGATGGATAAAACCCGAATTGTACAGACACCCCAAACAGAGCAGGAACAGAGTGTTGCTGCTGCGAGAAAGAGTGCCTTTAGTGACATTGGTCAGGAAGCGGTTGCAGAATTGACCATCGGGTCGGTGATTAAAAATCGATTTGTTTTGGAAACGGAACTTGGCCGGGGCGGGATGGGGGTTGTCTATAAAGTCCGAGATTTGATTAAGGAAGAAGCGAAGGATAGAAACCCCTTTGTTGCTTTGAAAATCTTGAGTGACGAGTTCAGAACCAATCCTGATTCATTTATTGCATTACAGCGCGAAGCAAAAAAATCTCAAGCTTTAGCCCACCCTAATATAGTTACGGTTTATGACTTTGACCGGGATGGCGGTCAGGTCTACATGACCATGGAGTTTATGGAGGGGCAGCCCTTAAGTGTGTTATTGAAACAACAAATTTTTCAACAAAAGTCTTTACATGACCGCTTACAGATTATTAAACAAATTGCCGTGGCTTTGGCTTATGCGCATGAAAAAAACATTATTCATCTCGATCTTAAGCCTGGTAATATTTTTGTAAAAAAAGATAACACAGCAAAGGTTCTGGATTTCGGCATCGCCAGAGCGGTAACAAATAAAGATCAAACCCAGACGGCTGAAGATATGACAGTGTTTGATGCCGGCACCTTGGGTGCTTTAACGCCTTCATATGCCAGCTGTGAGATGTTGGAGAATGAAGAGCCTGATTTTAGTGATGATGTGTACTCATTAGCGTGCGTGGCCTATGAGGTATTAACGGGTCGGCATCCATTCAATAAAATTCCAGCTACTCATGCGCGCTTTAATAAAATGGCCATTGATCCGGTGGATGGCTTGTCGAAAAAACAATTTAATGCTTTGAAGCATGCCTTAAAATTTAACCGTAAAGGCAGGACGGCTTCAGTGCAGCAGTTTTTAATGGAGTCGAATTTAACTGATGCACAAGTCAATGACAGTAACATTTTGTATTGGAAATGGGCGGTGGGCTTGCTGTTGCTGATCGTACCAATGATGATGTTTATTCTGAAGCCTTTTCTGTTTCCGGATAAAAGCGATACTTTTGTACCGACCGAGATCGTACGGCCGGTGGTGAAAAAAGTATTGACTGAACAAGAAAAAAACAAAATTAATAGAATTTTAGAAGCGGCAGAGATTCATCAATTAGTGGGACGGTTCAGCGAACCTAGTGGCGCTAATGCGATGGACGCTTATAACCAGGTGTTGGAAATTGATCCAAACAACCAAAAAGCACGGCAAGGCTTAAAAGATATTGCAAATTATTATGAACAACGGGCAAACGATTACTTGCAGCAAGGCGATTTGGAAGTCACTAAAAAACATATCGCAAGAGGTTTGCTGGCTTATCCCAACGATGTGGAATTACTGCAACTCAAAGAGTCAATCGATTCGGAATGAGACAAAAGGCAAGTCAGAAAACCTATGGTTTAGGTTTATTGATTGTTGCTTTGTTAAGTTTAAGTCTGAGCGCTTGTCAAACTCCCTCTCAGACATTTGCCAAACAGGCTGCGGACTTTAATTTTCGAGAAAGCGGCATTACCGGGAAACCCTTTCAACACCGGCTTTTTGCTAATTCGGCTGCGCTTAAAGCAGACAGTCATTCAGAAACTTTACATGTTTATTTGGATGGTGATGGCAGTCCCTGGGTACGCCACCGTTGGGTTGCGGATGATCCAACTTCGAAATATCCATTAATATTAAAGTTAATGCGCTTAGACCCGGGACCGGCGATCATGTTGGGCAGGCCTTGTTATCATGGTTTGCAAGACAGTTCGGTGTGTTTGCCAAGATATTGGACCTCGCATCGTTATGCACAAGTGGTGGTGGTAAGTATGGCCCAGGCTTTAAGGCGTTGGATTGTTTCACACCAATACCAACGAGTTGTGTTGATTGGATACAGTGGCGGCGGTGTGCTGGCAATGTTAATGGCACCGTATATAAGCGCTGTTAAGACGGTTGTTACTGTAGCTGCGAATTTAGATGTTGCAGCTTGGAGTGAGTTTCATGGTTACCTGCCTTTAACGGACTCGTTAAACCCAGCATTTGAGAGTATTAACGGCGAATTCCGGCAGATCCATATTGCCGGGGGGCTAGACCGGAATGTTCCCGCATCAATTATTCAATCCGTGGCGCAACAACAAGCTGGTGCAGAATTTGTGATATACGAACAGCATAATCATGTTTGTTGCTGGGAAAACAACTGGCCTGAGATTCTACAAATTTATGGAAATTGAGCATTTACTACTCGAAGTATTGATTAATTACGAATGAAAATGAGTTAATGTGGTCCAACCGTCAGTTACGGTGATAGCAATCCGGTAATATTCGAATTTTACCTTGGCGAAACGATGTTAAGCATAGAAAAAATACAAAATCAACCTGTCATGGGCTTTTATGGTCAAGAAGCGCGCCTGATTCAAAAGGCTTTGGATCAAGTTGCACCTTATCTTAACCAGGACAGTGCCAGGCCGCGCGGCCCACAAGTGGCTGAAATTTTATCGAGTTTAAATGTCGATGCGGTGACCCTGACGGCGGCTATTTTAAGCGAACCGTTAATGCGCGATGAGTTGAGACATGAACAAATTGAATCCCAGTATAACCTTGAAATAGCTAATTTGGTTAAGGATGTCAATTGGTTAAATACTTTGGCTGTATACAACACCGATTTTGCATCTCAACCTGAACAAGCCGAAAATTTACGGCGAATGCTGTTAGCTATGACCGAAGATGTGCGTTCGGTGTTGATTAAATTGGCTTACCGTATGGAGCGCTTGCGGGGATTACGCAATGAAAGTGAAGTTGTGCGGAAATTTGTTGCTCAGGAAACCCTGGATATCTATGCGCCGATCGCTAACCGCCTGGGTATCGGACAACTGAAGTGGGAGCTGGAAGATATGGCCTTTCGGTATTTGCAGCCCGAAACCTATCATACGATTGCAAAGTCTCTGGCAAATAAACGGGAGCAACGCGAAGCCTGTATTGCCCAATTTACAGCAACTTTGAAAAAAACCTTACAAACCGATGGTGTCAGTTCGGCAATATATGGCAGGCCCAAGCATATTTATAGCATTTGGAAAAAAATGCAAAGAAAGCAGTTGCCGATTGAAGAGCTTTACGATTTATTGGCGGTACGAGTGGTGGTTGATAAGCTTTCCTCCTGTTATGCAGTTTTAGGTGAAGTGCATAGTTTGTGGAAATCCATTCCTAAAGAGTTTGATGATTATATTGCCAACCCCAAAGAGAACGGCTACCAATCATTACATACAGTGATTGTAGATGAACAGGGTAACCGTATTGAAATCCAGATTCGTACCCAGGACATGCATGAGTTTGCAGAACTTGGGGTAGCGGCACATTGGCGTTATAAAGAAGGCGGAAAACAGGATGAAGCAACCGATAAGAGCATCAATTCCTTACGCCAGTTGTTGGACGATAAGAGTGATAATGAAAGTCTATTAGAAAGTTTTCGTAATGAGTTGTTTTCAGATCGGGTTTTTGTTTTAACTCCAAATGGACAATTAATTGATTTATTAAAAGGTGCAACACCTTTGGACTTTGCCTATTCCGTACATACTGAGGTTGGACATCGTTGCCGGGGAGCAAAGGTTAATGGAAGAATCGTGCCTTTGACCTATGTTTTAAATTCCGGCGAACAGGTAGAGATTTTAACCGCCAAAGAAGGTGGGCCGAATCGTAACTGGATAGATGTTAATTTGGGTTATTTGCATACCCCCAGAGCCATCAGTAAAGTGAAGGCCTGGTTTCGACACCAGCAGCAGGAACACAATGAGGCCGCAGGGAAGGCGATCTTAATACGGGAAGTACAAAAGCTGGGTTTGGATGCACCGGATTATCAGGCTTTATGTCAATATTTTCACGAGGAAAGCCGGGAAAAGCTGTGGATAGCTATTGGCCGTGGTGATATTACCACACGTCAAATTGCCGGTTTCTTACAAGTGCCTGAGGAGCCGGTTAAGGATTTAATCAAAAAGCAAAAAGCTAAACCACCTAAGACTCCTTCATCCATTTCCGTTCAGGGCGTTGATAACTTATTAACGCGTTTTGCGCAATGTTGTAATCCGTTGCCAGGTGATCCGATTACCGGGTTTATATCTCAATCCCGCGGCATTACCGTACATCGAAGCGATTGTGACAATATAACCAATTTGACGGTTGATCAACAGGATAGATTGTTGGATGTGAACTGGGGGCTGCAGGAACCGGTTCAGGCGGTCCCAATTGTAGTGCGAGCCTATGACCGACGGGGATTGTTGAATGACGTGACTCAGGTATTGGATCAAAGCAAAATTAACATTGTCGATGCTGATTTTAAAAGTTTTGAGGATTTATCCTGCACATTGGAATTAATTATACAAATCGATAATACCGAACAATTAAGCCGTGTATTAGGAAAAATTAGCCAATTACCTAATGTTTATGAGGTCAGAAGAAAAAATTAGGCTGCATTATAACGTTGTGAACTTTTAACGGCCGTAAATCTGAGACTGTGGAATCACTAAACAGCAAAATGGTTTTATTGTTTAAGTTGATTTGTTTGAATCCAGCTGATTCATCATCTCGGCATAGTGCTGTTCAGTCTGATAGTATTCGGGAAAGCCTACCGCAGCTTGCAATGCCTTGAAGTCCATTAATTCCGGTTGGCTGCCGCTTTGCAGCATTTGTAATGCATTTTGCATGGCCTGAATTGAAACATTCAATAATGTGAGTGGGTAAACGGCAATTTTATATCCGATTGCTTTCAGTTGCTCTTGATTGAGTATAGGCGTTTTACCATGTTCAATTAAATTAGCCATTTTGTAACCTGGTACTGATTGACAATAGGAGCGCATTTCTGCGACCGATTCCGGCGCTTCCAAAAAAGTGATGTCGGCACCTATTTTATGGAAAGCATTAGCGCGTTCGATAGCTTCATCAAGGCCATGCGTCGCCCGTGCATCGGTTCTTGCCAGAATTAGAATATCAGCGCCTTCATTGCGTGCATCAATTGCGGCCTGAATCCTTAGCAGCGCCTCATCTCTTTCAATCACCATTTTCCCCTGGGTGTGACCGCAACGTTTAGGGACCAGTTGATCCTCGATCATAATGCAGGCAAATCCCGCTTGGGCATAACCCTGTACGGTACGTTTAATATTGATGGCATTGCCGAAACCGGTTTCGCCATCGCCCCATATCGGGATAGACACGGCGTTGCAAATATTCCTGCCTTGATCCAGTAATTCGGCATAAGAAATTAGTCCGGTATCCGGAAGGCCCAAACGGGATGCGGAAACCGCAAAACCACTCATGAAAGCCGAAGGGAACCCCGCTTGTTCGCATAATTGTGCAGAAATCGCATCGTGGCAGCCGGACAGGAGCAACAGCTCCGGTTGATTTAACAGTGAGCGCAGTTTTTCGGCAGGAGTCAGTGTCATGACAATCAATTCGAATTAAAATTGACTATTGTAATAAGTTTCGTCAACGGGGATGGAGTTTTTTTATTATAGACGCCGCATATCAGCCATAAGACTAACAGGGCAGGTGATTTTTGTTTTGAAGCAGGTTTGTGCTGCGTCCTTGCAACACAAACTGGTTGATTTAATTTAAGGTTTTCATATATTCAATTAAGGCATAACGCTCCGTTTCGGTAAAGTCACGGTATTCGCCACTATCGGAAAGAGTTTGAGTAAAATTCTCTCCTGAGTGTCCGCCATTACTATTGCCAGGCAATAATGTTTCGAACAGGAAGCCATCGCTAGTAATAAAGCCAACATTTTTCGGGTCGAATTCACTGCTGCCGACATGAAAGGTTTTCGAGCGTTGATCTGCAGGTAATAACAATTCATATAGATTAGGTACTGAGCCGTTATGCAAATAAGGGCCGGTTGCCCAAATGCCATTCAAAGGCCTTGCACGGTAAGTTTCAATGATTGTTTGTGGTGGATTCAAAAATGGGTCGGTACGCCAGCCCATCAACTCACAGGGGAATTCTTTTAAGACATCTCCTTGCCAGTCTTTACGGTCTTTACAAGGAAATTTACTCATAGCGTTATCCGGTAAGCCGATATTTTGTAATTCACGATTAATTACTGCCCGGACAGCTATTGGTAATACGATTACCCGTGGCACTTTTTCTTGACTGCGGAGAGGTTCGGGTAACAGTGGTCTTAAAATGCCGGGATCTACTTTATGTGCTAAAACGTTTTGTATCATTTTTGGGTCAGTGCCCAGTTCAGCTAAAGACATATCTGAGTTGGTTTTGATAAATTGCACTCCGCCCTTATTTTCAGTGGTCATAGGGAATCCACCGCTAGAGCCACGGGTAAAATGACAATTGGCGCAGTTTTGTACATATAGCACTTTACCCTGCTTGACCAAATCCTGGTTGAGCTCCCCTAATATATCTTCCGGCCATGGGGGCGATTTGAGTGATTTTATGTAGCCTTCTAAGCGTGCCAAATTTTCAATGTTGGCAGTAGAGTCAAATTGGCCTTCAGCCGGTGTGCCGTGCAATTGCATATGCGCATAAACGCCTAAAACTTCGCCGACATTCCGCGCAATAGGATTGCCACCTATGCTGTTATACTGGACCCAGTCCATATCCGGTGTATTCCACAAAAATGGATAGCTGACCGGCGCATCTGATGGGAATTCATTTTCCGGTATCTCCAAACCAGTTGCCAGAACTCGGTTAAAAATGGAACCAAAGGCATCTAAACGGCCAAAGCCATATTTAACTTCAGTATCATTTTGAATTTTCAAGCGGTCTAAAACTTCTGTATATGCAGCAACCCGGTTTTTTAAAGCATCCTGTTCACCTTGATTCCAATTGGGGTCCAATACCCGGTGTGAGAACCGGGTCAGTTTATTTTCATCTGCTAGTGTCGCTTTTAACGATGCTACTAATTGCGCCATAAAGGCTTGATGATCTTGTTGTGAAGAGCCTCCTTCTATGCGAATGGTTTTTCCTTGATATCGTAAATCGGCGGTATGGCAACTCGCACAAGTAAAACCTAGCCAACTATTGGTGTTGGGATAATTATTTTCATCATATGAGGGGCCAAGAAATTCTTTTTTAATTTGATAAGAAACCGTTTTAGGGTTGTCATCTTTAACAAAACCAATGGGTAATCCATCTGGGTTACGCTGGGGGTCTTTGGTATGCGGAATAAACCCAAGGCTACGCATATGTTGGTCTGATGTGAAAAGCTGTTGATTATTCGTGTTTTCCAATGCTATGAACCAAGTATAAGGTAATAACTGCGAGCCTTGACTAAGGAAATAAAACTCTAAACGCGTATCATCGTCCAAACCTTGATCAAGGTAAATGATTTTATCAGTCGATGGTTTGGTGGGTGCCGTGGTTGGCATTTCTCCAGTTTGAGTGGGTGGTGTTGTATCAGGTATGGTTTGAGTTTCATTCGAATCGCATCCGATTAATGCGAAAATGACAGTTATCAAAGGTAGTAATTTTTCCAACATGCTCCCCTCCTCGAAAATACGTTGAATGTGTGTATGGTTTAAAATCTTTTAACCATGTTTGAGCTTAAATAAACATGAAAGTATGATGTTCATATTGTGTGATGTTTAGTTTTTAATATCAGCGGCTACGACATTGCGGCTCAGGGCCTACTTT
>SPJK01021873.1_pt1 | contig 16105 bp, 12 predicted proteins | sample 3741771 | NCBI WGS metagenome assembly SPJK01 (sample SAMN10925997, study PRJNA522277) | cold seep metagenome | isolation source: Elba SIP-enriched marine methane seep metagenome, extraction at timepoint T2 | place: Italy: coast of Elba, Mediterranean Sea | reverse complement strand
TGGGTCCACATGAGGTCAGGACCCGAATTGTGAATTATCAGGAATTAGAGTATAGCTTTAACCATGACTAGACCTCTCTGACTAGAATTTCCAAATGCCCTTTACCATATTACTTCTCGTGATGATAGACGTGAAGATATCTATGATGAAGACCGAATAACGTTTCTGTCTATACTGGGTAGGGTCCTTGCCGTTTCTAATTGCCCTTTATCAATAATTGGCTTTAATGTTTTTAAAATATCCGCAGATTTAATTTCCTTAATTGGCAAATTGCCCAACACTGGAAAAGCCAGTCGTTCTATTAGGCTGGTTTTCTTTTTGTGGGTCATCGCAGTGGTTAAATGTTCGACTGAAGCTAACCCATTTCTTAGTCACATCGGCAAAACTGTTTAAAACAGGTAAGCCCTCTTTTATCCTTTTTTTATTGAGTGTTTCAGTATTTTTGGCTTGTTTTGATTTTTTTCTTAATTCAGCAGGGTCGATTTCATTGGCAATTTGTTCGCGAGCTTCTTTAGCTTTTCGCCTGGCACTTTCAAGCGTTGTGTTTGGATAAGCACCAAAAGAAATTTTCCTTCGTTTACCTTCAAATGAATAAATAAAACGCCATAACTTGGAATTACCTTTTGAAACAAATAGGTAAAGTCCGCCCCCATCATTAATACTGTAATCTTTTTCTTTTGGTTTAGCAGCTCTGTAAACCGTTTCTTTATTAAGATTAATCGCCATTTTGTTACCTTTTTTAATGGGTTTTTAGAAAGGTAACAAAAAAGCAAACACTTTTGACTGGATTTAGCTATATTTAATTGGTTTTCGCTGGACAATAAAAAACCCGCCAAGTCATTAAACTTGCGGGTTTTTGTACTACTTTGGATTTTATTAAATCCTAATTTGGTGCCGATGGCCGGACTTGAACCGGCACGACCAAGGTCACCACCCCCTCAAGATGGCGTGTCTACCAATTCCACCACATCGGCAATAAATACGAATGAATTATCTCAATTATTGATTTTCTTCAACAATTGCAGTTTCTTCAATCACCTTCTGGATTTTCTGGTCCAATGCTTCTACTTCTGATTGAATAGCTTCTGTAGTTGCACTCTGTGTTACCTCTTCTACAGCCGATTGGGCTGCTTCTGATATTGTGCTTGATAAATCTTGAACCACGGGCACTGAGTCTTCAGCACTCCCCCCCCCGACAGGCTCTGAATCGACTACAGGCACATCCTCAAATGGATTTTCAATATCAGGATTATCCATTAAATCAGCTTCAGTTTCTTGATATCCACTCAAAACAGCTAAACTCAAACTGGTAACAAAGAACAAGGTTGCCAAAATGGCTGTTGTTCTGGAAAGAAAAGATGAGGCTCCTTGGGCTCCGAATACTGAGCCTGATGAAGCACTGCCAAACGCCGCTCCGGCATCTGCCCCTTTACCTTGCTGGATCAAAACAAAACCAATTACACCTAGACCCAACAAAACGTGAACAACAATAATTACTTGATACATAAATTTTTTCTACTTAACTGACTAAATCGACCGATAAATCGCTAAAAACGACTCAGCATCCAGAGATGCTCCCCCAATCAAACCTCCATCAATATCTGGCATTGCAAAAATATCTTTCGCATTACCTGGTTTTACACTACCACCGTATAAAATCTGGATATTGTCTGCAACATCTTTGTTTTTTGCCGCAATCTGATCACGAATATATTTATGAACTTCCTGAGCTTGCTCATCAGATGCCGTTTTGCCGGTTCCGATCGCCCAAACAGGTTCATAGGCAATGACTGAATTCGACAATGCTTCAATACCCGCCATTTCTATGACAGCATTCAACTGTGTATCAATAACAGCAAAGGTTTCATCACTTTCTCTTTCTTCCAGGGTTTCACCTATGCATAAAACAGGGATGATACCTTCTGATTGAGCCTGGCAAAAACGTTTAGCAACGGATTCATCACTATCACCATAATAACTGCGTCTTTCGGAATGACCAACCAGAGCATATGTGCACGCACAATCTTTTAACATGGCCGCTGAAATTTCACCTGTATACGCTCCTGAAGCCTGGTCAGCGACATTTTGCGCACCTAATTCCAATGCTGTATTTTCTGTTGCAACCTTAACATCTGACAGGTAAACATAAGGTACACAGATAGCGATGCCCTTATCATCTGCATTAACACCCGATAGAATGCCTTGTACCAGCTCTAATCCATCAGAACGCAGACCATTCATTTTCCAATTACCCATAACTAGAGATTGACGCATTATCTACTCCAAGAAGAAAATAAACAGACAATGATAACGGGAAAGCCCTCTAAGTTCAACTAATATTATCAAACTGCTTTTTTAACTTCATCCTCAAGATAGATCGCATATTCCATCACTTCAGCTCTGTTTTCTCCCTCGACCATGACCCTGATCAAAGGCTCTGTTCCCGAAGCTCTGAGTAATACACGCCCTTTACTGCCTAACTTCTTCTCTACCTGCTTAACAGCTTTTTGAATACTTTCCACTTCTTCAACATTAACTTGCTTATTGACTCGAACATTCCTTAATACTTGTGGGTATTTAATCATTCCTTGCTTTAATTCATGAAAACTTTTTCCACTGTATTGAATTTCGGCAATGACTTGTAATGCAGATACAATGCCGTCACCTGTAGTGGTTTTATCCAGACAAATGATATGCCCAGAGCCTTCACCGCCTAATATTGCCTTATTTTTTAGTAACATTTCCATGACGTAACGATCACCCACTTTAGCTCTCAATAAGCTGATACCCAATTCTTTCAAAGCAACTTCCATTCCCAGGTTAGACATCAGTGTTCCAACCACTTTACTTTGCTTTTTGCCTGCATCCTGATAGGACCGTGCAATGATATAGATTAATTCATCACCATCAACAATTTCTCCCATATGGTCAACCATGATCAGCCTATCACCATCACCATCAAGGGCTATCCCCAGGTCAGCCCGATATTCCAATACTTTAGACGCCAAAAATTCTGGTCGGGTAGCCCCACATTCATCATTAATATTTAAGCCATCAGGATCATTGCCTATGCTGACAACTTCCGCCCCTACTTCACTAAATACATGAGGTGCAATATGATAAGTTGCCCCATGGGCACAATCGATAACAAGACGCAATCCTTTAAAATCCAGACTTGCAGGCACAGTAGACTTACAAAATTCTATATATCTGCCTGCCGCATCCGCCAAACGCGTGGCTTTTCCCAACTTTGAAGATGCAACAGTGTTAATCGGAGCATCGATATACTCTTCGATCTGGTGTTCCACTTCATCAGGTAATTTGGTTCCATCACCCGAAAAAAACTTAATCCCATTATCATAATATGGATTATGTGAGGCACTAATGACGATACCTGCTTTTGCTCTGAGTGTTCGGGTTAAATAAGCAATACCCGGTGTTGGCATGGGTCCTAAGAGTTTGGTATCAACGCCTGCGGCTGACAACCCGGCCTCCAGTGCAGATTCAAACATATAACCTGAAATACGGGTATCTTTACCTACCAATACAAAACCAGACCCTTGCTTTGCAAACACCTGTCCTGTTGCCCAACCCAATCTCAACATAAAATCCGGAGTAATCGGGTGCTTGCCAACTTCGCCTCGGATACCATCTGTGCCAAAATATTTTTTTTTCATTCGCTTCCTGAACCTCATAAAACCATTGACCTAACCAGACACAGGCCAATTATTATTCGAACATCATTTACAAATTATTCCAACTCATTAACGATCTTGCATTCAAATCGAGATTCGCTGACAAGTATACTAAACCATAGCAATTTTATATTTTAAAGCAATCCTACTTTCCTTATAAACAAAAAAAAGGAGAGATAAAAATCTCTCCTTTTTTACTTTGGGCATAATCAGTTCTGCTCCGCTGCCCCACCAATGGTTGGTTTATCCTTCTTCTCAGGTGTCGAATCAGACTTTTCGCCACTATCAGAAGGGGGCGGCGTGTCATCCCAGCCTTGAGGTTCACGCACTGGCTGTCTTTCCATCAAATCTTCCAGCTGATATTTATCAATCGTTTCATACTTCATCAAGGCATCTGACATTGCATGAAGAATATCTTCGTTATCCTTCAGAATTTGTTCGGCACGTTCATAGTTTATATTAATAATATTTCTGACTTCCTCATTAATAGTACATTGAACGCCCTCGGCAATAGACTTATTCTGAGTAACTGAATGGCCTAAGAAAACTTCACCATCTTCCTCGCCATAAGACAATGGCCCCAACTTTCTCGACAAGCCCCATTTAGTGACCATATTCCGTGCAATTTCAGTCGCTCTTTCTATATCATTCTGAGCACCTGTTGATACTTCTTCCCAGCCAAAAATCTGCTCCTCTGCAATACGGCCGCCATACAAGCTGGATATCATGCTATCCAATTTACGCTTACTGGCACTATATTGATCTTTTTCAGGCAAGAACATAGTCACACCTAACGCACGTCCTCTTGGCATGATACTGACCTTATAAACCGGATCATGATCTGGCACTAACTTGCCAACAATAGCATGTCCAGCTTCATGATAGGCCGTCATGCGTTTTTCCTTTTCATCCATAACCATCGAACGTTTTTCAACACCCATGATTAATTTATCTTTGGCTTTTTCCAGATCAGACATATTTACCAGTCGTTTATTTGCTCTGGCTGCAAACAAAGCGGCTTCGTTAATCAGGTTGGCCAGATCGGCGCCTGAAAAACCCGGTGTACCTTGGGCAATATATTTGATTTTGACATCATCTGCCGAAGGAACTTTTCTCATATGTACTTGCAGAATCTGCTCTCTGCCACGAATATCAGGCAAACCAACATTGACCTGACGATCAAATCGGCCTGGCCTTAACAGCGCACTATCTAACACATCCGCACGGTTAGTTGCCGCTATAACGATAATACCTTCATGACCTTCAAAACCATCCATTTCCACCAGCAACTGGTTTAATGTTTGCTCACGTTCATCATTTCCACCACCCAGGCCAGCACCACGAGAACGGCCCACAGCATCAATCTCATCGATAAAGATAATACAAGGGGCATGTTTTTTGGCCTGTTCAAACATATCGCGAACTCTGGAAGCACCAACACCGACAAACATTTCCACAAAATCCGAGCCGGAAATCGTGAAAAAAGGAACTTTAGCTTCACCGGCTATTGCTCTGGCCAACAGTGTTTTACCTGTTCCAGGAGGACCTACCATCAATGCCCCGCGTGGAACATTACCGCCTAATTTTTGATATTTAGAAGGATCTTTAAGAAAATCAACCATTTCCTCAACTTCTTCTTTAGCTTCATCACATCCGGCAACATCAATAAACGTCACTTTATTTTGATCTTGATCCAGCATGCGTGCTTTACTTTTGCCAAAGCCCATGGCACCGCCACGACCTCCGCCTGCACCACCTTGCATTTGACGCATGAAAAATACCCAAACAGCAATTAACAACAGAATGGGTCCAAATGAAACCAGTAATGTCATTAACATAGAAGGCTCTTCAGGAGGAATTGCTTTTATCTGCACAGCATTGGCAACCAGATCATCCACCAGATGTGGGTCATCAGGCGCATAGGTTTTAAATTTTTCCCCTGTCTGCATTTTCCCTTTAATGGTTTTCTCATCAATCACAACCTGCTGAACCTGTCCTGCCTTAACAGAATCCAGAAATTGTGAATAAGCCAGTGATCCATCGTCCATGCCAGTACGATTACCAAAATTATTAAAAACTGACATCAACACAACTGCAATGATGACCCATAAAATTATATTCTTGACCATATCATTCAAACTACACGCCCCCGACCGGAACGGCCCTTAATTATTAGACGAATTCATTATAACAAGATTTAACATCTCACTCTAAAACTAATCCACTGAACCTGTTTATAAACTAAGCAAAAACCATGCTCATATATTACTGATATAAAGGTAAATTTTAACTTTTAAACCCTAGACCTAAAAGATAAACTTCTTTACTTCTTGCTCTGGATGCTTTTGGTTTACGTATTACAACTTTATTAAAACGCTGATCCAGTGTTTTTTTATAGGCATCGTAACCAGCACCCTGAAACATTTTGATTAAAAATTTGCCATTTGGCTTTAACACATTTTCTGCCATATCCAGTGCCAATTCTGCAAGATAAATCGACCTGGGCTGATCCATAGCTTTATTTCCACTCAGGTTAGGCGCCATATCTGACATCACTATATCTACAGGCGCCTGATCAAGTATTTCATATAATTTTTCTAAAACTTCATCCTCACGAAAATCACCCTGAATGAAATTGACTCCATTTATCGGCTGCATATCGAGGATATCCAGGGCAATCACCTTATTTTTTTTTCCAACAATCTTCGCAACATACTCTGACCACCCCCCGGGAGCTGCTCCCAAGTCAACAACATTCATCCCTGGCTGAATGATTTTGTCCTTCTGCTGGATTTCCATCAATTTGAATATTGCTCTGGAGCGATATCCCTGCTCCTGAGCTTTTTTGACATATTCGTCATCAAAATGTTCATTCATCCATTTATGACTGCTTTTGCTTCTCGACATAATGATATGGTGTAAAATTAACTTATTTAATAATTTAAGGAATAAAGTGAATTCAGCGAAAAAAAAACAACTTAGAGCTTTGGCACACGGACTAAAACCCGTTGTAATTATTGGTCAAGCAGGTTTAACAGACAATGTGATTAATGAAATTATCATTGCTCTGGAAGCCCATGAACTCATCAAGGTCAAAGTCAGGTTTGAAAAAGCGGAAAGACAATCTATTCTTGAACAAATCTTGCTAACAACACCTGCTCAACACATTCAATCCATAGGACAGATTTTCGTCTTATTCGCACCAGCACCTCATAAAAACAAAAAACCAGCCAGTGGATAAGCACACTGACTGGTTTCTCAGTAAACTATATTGATAAAAAAATAGTTATATATATTTAACTGACAGAATTTCGTATTCTTTCTCGCCCCCAGGTGCCTTTACCAAAACAACATCTTCCTCTTCTTTACCTATGAGTGAACGTGCAATGGGTGAACTGACTGAAATTCTGTTTTCTTTAATATCCGCCTCATCAACACCAACAATCTGATAAGTAACCACCTCTTCAGTATCAATGTCTTCTAGCTCGACAGTGGCTCCGAATATAACCTTACCATTTGATTCCATTTTGGTTACATCAATCACTTGAGCATTTGACAACTTACTTTCTATATCCGCAATTCGACCTTCTGCGAAACTTTGTTGCTCCCTGGCAGCATGATATTCTGCATTTTCTTTCAAATCACCATGCTCTCTTGCATCAGCAATTGCTGCAATAATTCTTGGTCTTTCTACATTTTTCAACTCGTCTAATTCATCACGCAATTTATTGGCGCCAGTGACTGTCAGAGGTACTTTATCCATTCAAAACTCCAAAAACTTACCTATTTGCCTTGGTAATTCCACTAAGGCAGTTCAGCTATAAAAAATTATATTAATAATGACAATAGTTTAACTAAAATACTGAATTATTTAATCCAAACCATGATGTAAGTCTTGCAAACAATTTACATCAGCAGCACTTAATTCACCCAGCGCATAACAGGCTGCTCTGGCACCCGCCATAGTTGTGTAATAAGTTACATGATGCTGAAGTGCTTCGCGTCTCATGGTAAAAGAATCATTAATTGCTTTTACGCCTTCAGTTGTATTGATCACTAATTGAATCTGATCATTTTTGATCATATCCACAGTATTAGGGCGTCCTTCATTTACCTTGAATACGACTTCACAGTCTATTCCGGCTTCTTTTAAAATTTTTGCAGTCCCTTTTGTAGCCAGTATTTCATAATTTCTTTCAATCAACATTCTGGCAATTTCAGGTGTTTTGGTTTTATCTGCCTCTCTCACACTGATCAGCACTTTCCCAGACTGATTTAAACTCACACCTGCAGCTCGTTGTGATTTAGCAAAAGCTTCACCAAAGGTCTTGCCCACTCCCATAACTTCACCCGTTGATTTCATTTCTGGTCCTAACAATGGATCAACACCTGGAAATTTAACAAAAGGAAAAACGGCTTCTTTCACGGAAAAATAATCGGGAATACGTTCCTCAGTATAACCTTGTTGTTTCAACGATATACCAGCCATACAAAGTGCAGCAATTTTAGCGAGCGGATAGCCCGTTGCTTTGGATACAAAGGGCGCCGTTCTTGATGCTCTTGGATTGACTTCCAGTACGTAAATCGTTTCACCCTTGATGGCAAATTGGGTATTCATTAACCCCACAACACCCAGGGCCTCAGCAAGCTTTGCAACCTGATCTCTAAGCTGATTCTGCAAATGATCCGGCAAATCATAAGGCGGAATAGAACATGCTGAGTCCCCAGAGTGAACCCCTGCCTGCTCAATGTGTTCCATTAATCCTCCAATCAAGACTGTTTCACCGTCATAAATGGCATCAACATCCATTTCAACCGCATCATCTAAAAATCGATCCAGCAAAACAGGCGAATCATTTGAAACAGTCACCGCTTCTTTCATGTAACGTCGCAAACCATCCTCATTGATTACAATTTCCATAGCTCGCCCACCCAAAACATAGGATGGCCTGACCACCAGCGGATAGCCCAGTTCTTTTGCCTGATTAACAGCCTGGTCAACTGATCTTGCTGTTGCATTAGGCGGTTGCAGTAAATTTAAACGATCCAACAGTTTCTGAAAACGTTCCCGGTCTTCGGCCAGATCAATAGAATCAGGTGAGGTGCCTATAATCGGAACACCAGCTGCCTCAAGGCTTCTGGCCAGTTTCAGAGGCGTCTGTCCACCATACTGAACGATAACTCCTTTAGGCTTTTCCAGTTCAACAATTTCCAGTACATCTTCCAAAGTTAATGGCTCAAAATATAAACGATCCGATGTATCAAAATCTGTGGAAACCGTTTCTGGATTACAATTAATCATAATGGTTTCAAAACCATTTTCTCTTAATGCTAAAGCTGCATGCACACAGCAATAGTCAAATTCAATTCCCTGCCCAATCCGGTTTGGCCCTCCGCCCAGAATGATTATTTTTTCCTTATCACTGACCCTTGCTTCACACTCTTCTTCATAGGTCGAGTAAAGATAGGCTGTATCCGAAGAAAATTCTGCCGCACAGGAATCGATTCGTTTATAAACCGGCTTCAAACCCTGTTTAATACGAGCATTGCGTATATCGGACTCTTTAGTATCCAAAAGCTGAGCCAAACGGGCATCAGAAAAGCCTTTTCTTTTTAATCGCCTAAGTTCTGGATCTTCCAGTGTTGCCACGGTTTTGTTTGCCAAAGATTGCTCTGATTTGACCAAATCTTCAATTTGGGCCAGAAACCAGGGGTCGATACGACATGCTTCATGGATTTCCAACCTATTCATGCCGGATCTGAATGCATCTGCAAGATACCACAGTCTTTCCGGACCGGGATGACGTAATTCGCGTTGTAATACTTCTTCTGCATCCGCCTGAGATAAATCATAAATTTCATTCAGACCCTCAACACCTACTTCCAATCCTCTCAATGCTTTTTGCAAAGACTCCTGAAATGTACGTCCTATGGCCATCACTTCACCTACTGACTTCATTTGCGTAGTCAAGCGATCATCGGCCTGTGGAAATTTTTCAAAGGTAAAACGAGGAACCTTGGTCACCACATAATCGATCGTTGGCTCAAATGAAGCCGGTGTTGCCCCATCTGTAATCTCATTTTTCAATTCATCCAGGGTATATCCAACTGCCAGTTTTGCTGCGACTTTAGCAATAGGAAATCCTGTTGCCTTTGATGCCAGCGCAGATGAACGGGAGACTCTTGGATTCATTTCAATCACAACCATACGGCCATCATCCGGGTTTATTGCAACCTGTACATTCGAGCCACCGGTATCAACCCCAATTTCCCTGAGTACAGCGACGGAAACATTGCGTAATATCTGATATTCTTTATCAGTTAATGTTTGTGCCGGTGCCACAGTGATTGAATCGCCTGTGTGAACACCCATTGGGTCAAAATTTTCTATAGAACAGACAATAATACAGTTGTCTTTGGAATCTCTGACGACTTCCATTTCAAATTCTTTCCAGCCCAGTACAGATTCCTCAATTAACAATTCATTACTGGGTGATAAATATAAACCACGTTCACATATCTCTATAAATTCTTCCTTGTTATAGGCAATTCCGCCGCCACTGCCGCCCATAGTAAATGACGGGCGTATAATGGTTGGATAACCGACTTCAGCCTGTGCCTCAAAGGCTTCGTCCATGCTATGTGCAATGCGGGATTTAGCAACATCAAAACCGATTTTTGCCATAGAGCGATTAAAAAGCTCGCGGTCCTCAGCCTTTTGAATTGCATCTTTAGTGGCACCAATCATTTCTACCTTGAATTTTTCCAGTATGCCATGACTATCCAGATCTAAAGCGCAATTCAATGCCGTTTGCCCACCTATAGTGGGTAATATGGCATCGGGTTTTTCTTTCTCTATGATCTTGGCTACAGTCTGCCAGTCTATAGGTTCAATGTAGATCGCATCGGCCATACCTGGATCAGTCATGATTGTGGCAGGATTTGAATTAACCAGAATAACGCGATAGCCTTCTTCCCGCAAAGCTTTACAGGCTTGAGTTCCGGAATAATCAAATTCACAGGCCTGACCTATTACTATCGGGCCTGCACCCAGCAAGAGGATTGATTTTATATCTGTTCTTTTTGGCATAACAATCGCAAAATTTTTTTTTAATTCAGATTAGCGGCTTTTTAAAACCATGTGCTAAAACAAATGAAATTGAGAAGCCACTAAAATCAACCACCTGCACAGCACAAAGCCATACCAGTCAAAAATCAGCAACTTAGAGAGAAATATCCGGGCTAAACCTGTTCCATCATCGAAATAAACTGATCAAACAATTCCTGCACATCATGCGGCCCTGGACTGGCTTCAGGATGCCCCTGGAACCCCATTGCTTTACAATCAGTCCGCTCAAGACCTTGCAAACTACCATCAAACAATGAATGGTATATTGCCTTTAAATGTTCAGGTAAACTGGTTTCATCAACTGCAAAACCATGATTTTGACTTGTGATTAGAACGCGGCCTGTTTCCTTATGCTGTACAGGATGATTAGCACCATGATGACCTAAATCCATTTTTATTTTTTTCGCACGACTGGCTAATGCCAAAAGCTGATAACCAAGAGAAATTCCAAAAAGCGGAATGTTATTTTCAATCAATATTTTGATTGATTCAATAGCATAATCACAAGGTTCAGGATCACCAGGCCCATTAGATAGAAAAACTCCATCAGGTGACATAGCCAATACATCACTGGCCGGCGTAGTCGCAGGCACCACAGTAACTTGACAACCACGATTTACCAGCAAACGCAGAATATTATGTTTGACACCAAAATCATAGGCCACGACTTTAAATTGATGTGTATTACTGACCTGATAGCCCTCGGTCAAATTCCAGACATCTTCATTCCATTCATACATCGAATTGACACTCACCTCTTTGGCAAGATCCATCCCTTTCAGACCGGCAAATTCTTCAATTGCTTTTTTTGCTCGTTCCTCTCCATTCTCACCAGTCACTATGGCGCCTTTCATAGCGCCCTTATCACGCAATCTTCGAGTAAGCTGACGCGTATCAATCTCAGCAATTGCAACGACATTGTGTGATTCAAGGTAATCGCTTAATGCCTGCTCACTACGCCAATTACTCAGTTCCAGCGGTAAATCTCTGATCACCAGACCACTGGCAAAAACAGCAGAAGACTCATCATCCTCTGCATTAGCACCCACATTCCCAATATGTGGATAGGTCAAAGTAATAATCTGTTTTGCATAGGAGGGATCACTTAATATCTCCTGATAACCTGTCATTGAAGTATTAAAAACAACTTCACCAACGGTACAACCTTCTGCCCCTACAGAAATGCCTGAAAATTTTGTTCCATCCTCTAATAACAAAATTGCGGAGTTAGTCAAAATTAGTCACCATAAATAGACAAAACGGGATGAGCCGGAACGACACACCCCGCCAAAAACCAAATATATTAATTTTACGAGATTACACAAATTAATTCATTATTAATTTATAAAGACAAAACAAGTAAGCTTCAGGATGAATGCATCAACGGCCTTAATAAAAAAGAATATTAAAGGCGTTAGCCATTATGTCACGGTCAATTCAAAGACCTACTAATGCCTCAGAAAATTAAGTTGATATCATTTAATCAAGCAGAAAAATAAAAATCAGAAAGCTTGCGAGCTGTTTTAACCCGAAGTTTAAAACTGTCCCTTTTCGGCCCCAGGCTCATTTGAGTTCGCTTTAAAAATCCAGCCATCCCAACCACCATTTCCCTGAGAACGGGTACTGGCTGAAAAAATCAAACCTTCCTGACTATTTTGTTCCACTTCAAAATCGCTGATTTCCTCCCGATTCTTGCCGCCAAAGGTTTTAACCCAGCTGACCTGGCCTGAAAGATCCATTTTCATCACCCAGATATCACTACTGCCCTTACCCATGGAATGCGTAATACCCGTAACGATCAAACTTCCATCAGCTGCATTTTCTATATCTCTGAAATCATCATACTTATCCCAGCCATAGGTTTTTTCCCATATCACCTCACCTTCAAAATCCACTTTCATCAACCAGGCATCCGTGCCACCACCTTTTCCTTTTGAATCAGTTCTTCCGGCCAAAAACAATCCGTCATCAACAACGTGCATTGTTTCAATTATATCGTCCCCTGTATCACCGTAAGTTTTTCCCCATAACTTTTCACCTTCCGGGCTTAACTTGATCATCCATGCATCAAAACCGCCTGCGCCCTTGGAATCCTGCCAGCCTGTCATTAAATAACTGCCGTCTTCCAGCACTTTAAAGTCATCAGGAATATCACTCATACTGCCACCAAAGGTTTTTTCTTTAATGATTTCACCTTTGCTGTTGGCCTCAAAAAACCAGATATCTTCACTACCTGCCCCTTTGGACTGAGTTAATGCAGCGATTAGATATCGACCCCCCTCTAATTCATGAATATCACCTGGCGCCTCATCATAATTCCCACCGAAAACATTTTCCCAAATCAGATCGCCGTCATTATTAATCCTGAACACCCAGATATCTTTACTTCCCGTCGACCTCGAAAACTGAGTGCCGGAAATTAATGCACCCGTACCATCTTTCAAAATCTTTATATCTTCCGGCCTTGCCTTACCCTCACTCGGATAGTTTTTTTTCCATAATTGCTGCCCCATTTTATCCAGTTTTACAGCAAAAACCTGTGTTGCTCCTTTTCCTTCAGACATAGACCAGCCAACACCTATCATGCTGCCATCAGCCAGACTTTCCATAGAGACCATTTGATCATCCTTTTCTCCACCAATGGTTCTTTGCCATTCAATCTTGCCTTCCGCTATTTGATGCAATGCAGGTGCCTGCAAATCAGTTTGATGTATATATTGCCAGTAATAATACAATCCACCGGCTGAAACAATCGTTAGCATGATGCTAACCAGAACGGGTAAAACCCAATTCATTTTTCCCTGAGCACTTTCCTGCGAATAGATGATGTCCGGTGAATTACTGGATAAGTCAATCTGCTGCCCGCTCATTGCTTTAATAAATTCGGCCAGATTTTGTGGACGTTTATCCGCTTCTACACTTAAAGACCAGTCAATTGCCTTTAAAAATTGCTGACTAAAACTTTCCTGACCGCAGGTTTGTGCTGGCACAACAGGGTCTTCACTCATGCGGTACAACGACTGTTCAGGCGCCTTTCCGGTCACCAGCCAATACAAAACTCCGCCCAAGGCATAAATATCACTCCAAGGACCTTGTTTTCCATGACGGTCATATTGTTCCAGTGGTGCATAACCCGGAGAAACAATACTAGTCAACCCATCGGATTCATTTTGCTCATCTGTTGATAGTCTGGCTGAGCCAAAATCCAGCAATACCATGGATTGATCGTCTCTAACCAGAATATTGTCTGGTTTAATATCTCGATGCAAAAACTTTTTACTATGAACAACAGCCAGCCCTTTACATAATGGAATAAACATATCAATGACAGCTTTCTCATCCAGAGCATTACCCTCTTTGACATATTGTTTCAAAGAATGGCCCTGTTCAAATTCCATCACCATATAGGCGGTATTGTTTAATTCAAAAAAACGTAAAACACGGACAATGTTCGCATGTTTAAAGGAAGCTAGTGTTCTGGCTTCCTTTAAAAAGCTTTCCAGCCCCCATTGGTAGCTATCAACGTTTGCTTCGTTTAATGGAACCACTTCCCTTTGGTCATTTCTATAGCTACAGGCATTTGGAAAATACTCTTTGATCGCAACCTGAGTATGTAGATTGCGGTCTTCTGCAAGATAGGTAATTCCAAAGCCACCCATACCTAACTCTGATACGATAACGTATTCAAACAGTTGATAGCCTTCCGGTAAAGAACGTTCCATAAATATGATAGCCAATAGGGGGAAAAATTAAAAACAACTAAAAGTCTATCTGCGAACGAACCTGGAATACTTGAGGATCGTCTGCTATACCATTTCGTATCGAATCGACAAAAATATAATTCGCCATAAAACGGATACTCGGCGTTGCATACCAATTCAGTCCCACAGTCACGTTATCCTGCCTGCCACCTTGTACATCACCATCATTTAAATCAATTTCACTGTATCGAACAGCCAGCTCCCATGCTCCCCAGCCACCTTTACCTACAACATCATTGGGTTTAACCCGTGAAAATTTCCCTTGAGATGCTTTATAATTTCTGGATTCACCGGTGATAAACCAACTGGCATAGGAATACCAGCCATGAAAATTGACATTGGCCGCATCATTTCTATCATAAGAAGCATCGACATATTCAGCCTGTAAAGAAAATGGCCCTAACACTGCCGCCGTTTCCAGACCCCAAATAATACTGTCACTCACATCATCCAAAGAAGCATCAACCAGTCGGGTATCAGTGATATGAGATTCAGGACGTGTTCGGACTCTAACCGTCTGATCCTTCTGCTGTCTGTATTCTAGTCCGCCACCTAAATGCAAAGATCGTCCTTTCTCATAAAAAGGCGCATAGGTAGAACGCGCAGACAAGCCATAACTTTCATGATTATCACTATTCTCATTATCAAAACCATCACCATAAATTCCTAACGTAGCCGTCCAGTTTTTGCCGTGAGAACCCAACGCCAAACCAATGTTACGCCCTGGCGAAAAAGTATTGCTTAAAGAACGCTCCATGAAAGTAATATATTTTGAACTGGTTAAGGTTTCCAGGCCAAATGGTTGATAGAAATGTCCCACCTTGATAGATAAAGGGACAGGCAAATGCTCACCTAGCCCTGTATATTCCAGATAGGCATCTTTAATGTGATCAGACCCGGTAAAATCAAACTGTGCTTTAAAATTCCAGTGGTTCCAGAAAGTCCCCTTGGCAAATAAACGCGCACGTCGAATTTCTGTACCACTCCCCAGACCACGCTGATCAGAATCAAACCAGGCGGCATCAGCCATAATACGTCCGCCCACTTGCATTTTAAAAGCATTATCGGCGGTTTTAAATTTCAACTTCCCCCCTGAAAGAGTAGTAATGACAGAATCCGAATCATCCTTTTGATTGTTTTCTATCGCTTCTAACGCCAGTTTTTGCTCAGTTTCTTCAGCCTGAGTTTTTTCAGCATCAGCTAATGCAGAGGCTTTCAACAAATCAAAAGTCTCCTGATCGATAGTTCCTTTTTTGTGCAGAACCTCCAACAATTGCATCATGGTTTTGCTACTCGCTTGTGCGGGGATAGAAACCCCTAAACCTGCGAGCAAAGAAACAGCAGCCAGACCCGCCGATATTTTTTTTGAATTAACTTTCATATTGAGTTCTCATGCTTTCATTCATATGAATATAAATATAACGATTTATTATTATTGGGATTTACCCCCCCCTCCATGATTGGATAAATCGAAGAATAGAAAAAGCATTTCTCCCATTCTATAAAATCAAAGCTCCAGG
>SPJK01049679.1_pt1 | contig 16108 bp, 12 predicted proteins | sample 3741771 | NCBI WGS metagenome assembly SPJK01 (sample SAMN10925997, study PRJNA522277) | cold seep metagenome | isolation source: Elba SIP-enriched marine methane seep metagenome, extraction at timepoint T2 | place: Italy: coast of Elba, Mediterranean Sea | reverse complement strand
CCTTATGCTGTGGTTTGGTTGGAAACACCGTCCAATCCAGGGCTCGATCTGTGTTCAATCCGATCTATCTCGGATACCGCAAAAGCGGCCGGCGCAACGGTCGTGGTCGACAACACGACGCTGACACCGCTGCTGCAGCGCCCCCTCGATCTGGGCGCCGACCTGGTCGTGAGCTCCGACACCAAAGCCATGGCGGGCCATTCCGATTGCCTGTACGGGCATGTCGCGAGCCGGGACGAGACCCTGTTTCAAAAGGTCTGGAAATGGCGAAAAGTGTCCGGGTCCATCCCCGATCCATTTGCGTCCTTCCTGGTCCATCGCGGTCTGATGACACTTGAACTGAGATTACAGCGCATGTGTACCAATGCGGCAGCTTTGGTGGATCACCTCGACGGCCAGCCCGCCATCAGCGAGCTGAAATATCCAGGCGTCGGGTTCGTGATCGGCCTGACCTTCAATTCTGAAACGACAGCCGAACGGTTCATTGATGACTGCCCGGCGATTTTTGCTTCAACCAGCTTTGGCGGCATTCATACCAGCGCTGAACGGCGGGCGCGCTGGGGCGATAATGTCGCCGACGGGTTTGTGCGTCTATCCGTGGGCTGCGAGCCGACGGACGCGCTGATCAAAGCCATAGAGACAACGCTTGAAACACTTTGATCTGCCCTCTCTCGCGGCGACGACGCAATTCGCCAGGACACTCGCTCCGCTGCTCAAAGCGGGCGATGTGATTGCTCTGCGCGGTGGTTTAGGGGCGGGCAAGACAACGCTCGCGCGCGCCCTGATTGAAACTCTGCTCGGGCGGGAGACAGACGTACCGAGCCCGACTTACACGCTGGTACAGACCTATGAAGGGCCGGCCTTCCCGATCTTTCACATGGACCTGTACCGGCTCGAACAGCCTGATGATGTGTTCGAACTCGGCTGGGACGAAACCCAGAACGGGCTCGCCCTGATCGAATGGCCGGAACGTGCCGGTTCGCATTTGCCATCCTGGCGACTCGACCTGACGCTGGAAATCCTTGGGGATAGTCGCGAAGCAATACTGGAACCGCACGGCGAAGACTGGCAGACACGTCTGCATGAGCTCTGAACCCGATCGCCAGACGCTGATTGATCAATTCCTGGCACGCGCCGGCTGGGGCGATGCCACCATCCACTGGCTCGGCCAGGATGCGTCGACACGGCGTTATGCGCGGCTGACCCAACCAGATGGCGATACGGCGATCCTCATGGACGCCCCCCGGATCGAGGATGATCCGTGCACGCCGGAAATGAGCGAAGCCCAGCGCAAGCGGCTGGGGTGGAATGCCATGACCCGGCTCGCATCCAGCCGCGTTGATGCTTTCGTCCTGATCGCTGATCACTTGCGATCGGCCGGCCTGCGCGCGCCTGGGATCCTCGCCCATGACAGCGAACGCGGCTTCGCGCTATTGGAGGATTTTGGCGCTGATCGCGAGTTCGCGCGGCTGATCGAGCGCGGCGCGGCCGAAGTACCGCTCTACACGCAGGCGGCGCGCGATCTTGCAATGTTGCACCGACACCCGAAGCCGGATGTCCTCGAGAAAGATGGCGAGCGGTGGCCCATACTGCCTTTCGATGACGTTGCCTTGCGGGCCAATGCCGATCTTTATGCCGACTGGTTGCACCAATACGACACCCGCGCCCGCATGACCGATGCCGACCGGGCTCGATGGGAAGCGGCCCGCGATGCCTTGATCGAACAGGCTGGCGGATTTGAGCGCGAATTCACCTTGCGGGATTATCACGCAGAAAACCTGCTCTGGCTGCCGGAAGAGCGGATCGGCTTGCTGGATTTCCAGGACGCTGTGATTGGCTGGGATGCCTGGGATCTCGCCATGCTGACCCAGGATGCGCGGCGCGACGTCAGCGATGCAGCGACAACGTCCGCCCTGCGAACGTATCTCGACGAAACGGGCAAGGACGAGGCGGGGCTCCATGAACGCCTCGCGGTTATCGGCACCCTGAACGCCCTGCGTATCACGGGCGTGTTTGCACGCCTGGTTAAGCGCGATGGAAAACCGCGCTATAATGATTTCATGGCCCGGCAGCAGTCTTTGTTGGCGCGAAATCTGGCTCACCCGGCAGCAGCCGAGATGCGCGCCTTCATCGCCGATACGGCGCCATTCATTCTGGAGGCCGATTCATGAGCCGCGTTCCACATACAGCAATGGTCCTCGCCGCTGGGCTCGGCACCCGGATGCGGCCGCTGACCGATGCCACCGCCAAACCGCTACTGGATGTTGCCGGGCGCAGCATGATCGATCGCCTGCTCGACAATCTGGTGGTCGCCGGAGTGGAGCGTGCCGTTGTCAATGTTCACTGGTGCGCCGACCTGGTCGAAGCCCACCTTCAGGATCGGCATGATCTGCAGATCGTGATTTCAGACGAGCGTGAGCAAGTCCTCGAAACCGGCGGCGGGCTCGCCAAAGCGCGGCCTTTGCTAGGTGACGATCCGATATTCGTCGTCAATACGGATGCCTTTTGGGAACCCACTGGACCTGGACCCCTCAAATCACTCGCAGAGGGTTTCAATTCAGAACTCATGGATGAGTATCTGCTGCTCGCGGACACGGCACGATCGCTCGGCTTTCCAGGCGCGGGGGATTTCTTTCGCGACGAAACCGGCGCTGTGACCCGGAGGGGAGAAGCGACCACCGCGCCATGGGCCTATGCCGGCGTGCGCATCCTGAAGCCATCGCTTTATGATGACGCCGCCATCGAGCCGTTCTCTGCCAACAAGATCTGGAACGAGCTCATCCCCAAAGGCCGCGTGCATGGTCACCCGCTCGATCGGTTCTGGCTGCATGTCGGCGATCCGCAGGCGCTCAAGGACGCAGAGTTCTGGCTGCGTTGCAACGGCGCATGAGCGCTTTGTTCGGCCCGGACCATGCCAAGGTCTACACGATCCCGCCCGGGGCGAATTTTCTCGATGAGCTGTCCCAGGTTCTCGCGGAAGACTCCGGATTGCGTGACAATCCGGAAGCCCTTGCCGACGCGCTCATTTATGTCCCCAACCGCCGGTCGGAGCGCGCGCTCGCCTTCGCATTGCACAAGGCCGGCGGACGGCAGGCCAGCCTGTTGCCGGACATCAGAGCCCTTGGCGACCTGGAATCCGACGACCCGCCTCCAAGCGCTGAAACGGCGCTTGCGGACCTGCCCCCCGCCATCTCGTCAGCGGAACGCATCGGTCGCCTGACCCGTCTGGTCATGGCGTTTTTTGAGTCCCAGAAAATCGGCATGCCCGCCGCATCCTGCCTTTCGGCAGCGCGGGAACTCGCGCGCTTGCTGGACCAGGCTGCATTGTCGGGCGACGTCGACTGGTCACAACTCGAATCCTTGGTGCCAGAGACGCAATTGGCAGAACATTGGCGCGACTCCGTAAAGTTTCTGTCGATCATAACCGAGCAATGGCCAGTGGAGCTCGATAAGGCTGTGCAGATGGATCCGTATGTTCGTCGCTATGCCGCCGCTGGAGCGATGGCGCGCGAATGGCAGATGCGACCACCTGACTCGCCTGTGATTATCGCCGGCTCAACGGGCGCAACCCCGGCCAGCCAATTGCTGATGAAAGCCGCCATGACTTTGCCGAAGGGATTGGTCATCCTGCCTGGGCTCGACAATGAACTGACCCCGGACGCGCTTGATCGCATTGGCGACGCGCCGTCCCATCCTCAATTCTCACTGGCACGGACCCTGAAAGCGCTCAATCTGGACCCCAAGCACGTGCAGGCCTGGCCAGCGCGGACGTCGGCCCCGAATGCTTCGGCCCGTCGCCGGTTAATTCACGAGGCGCTCGCACCCGCCCCCAGCACCGCCGACTGGACCGTGCGCCTGGCACAATTGGCGACAGATGGAGACACCCCGGCTTTTGTCCGCGACGCCCTGACCGGTCTCTCCAGTATCGACGCCAAGGACGATACCGACGAGGCCATGCTCGCCGCGCTGATGCTGCGTGAGACGCTCGAACATGAAGGACGCACCGCTGCTCTCGTAACGCCGGACGCCGGGCTGGCGCGGCACGTCAGCGCCATGCTGAAACGATGGGACATTGACGTGGCGCCCTCTTCCGGCTGGCCGCTCGCACAGACAGATGCTGGCAGTCTCGCGATTCTGGTTGCCGACTGGTTGCTTGACCCAGCTTGTCCGGTCGCGCTGATGGGCGTGCTCAATCATCCCTATTGCCGGTTCGACGCCGAGGCGGTCCTGGCACTGGATTACGCCTGCTTACGCGGCCCGCGCACATGGCGTGACTGGCCTGACCTGCTCGCCCATGTCGACCAGCTGAGCCGTCAAAAGCCAGACAAACGAAGACGCGGGACGGACGAGGCCTTCGCGCAAGCGTCATCCATATTAGCCGAGCTCACCAAAACCCTGGCGCTCGCAATCGCCGCCGAGCCGTGTTCGGGCGCGACGTGGCTGCAATCGGTGAGCGACGCGGCGAGTGCAATCGCGCACGCGCCGCATCCCTGGTCCGGCGAAGATGGCGCCGCCCTCGCGCGGCTAATGCGGGATCTGGCTGAACTCGCCGATCCGCTTGGTGAGCAGGCCCCGGAATTCTGGAATGAATTGCTGAAGGCCGAATCCCTGATGGTCAGTGTCCACACAGGCTCAGCGCACCCGCGCCTCGCCATTTGGGGGCCGCTGGAGGCACGGCTGCAGACCGCCGACCACCTCATCCTTGCCGGATTGAATGAAGGCGTCTGGCCGGCCCAGCCGCCCGCGGAAGCGTTCTTGCCGCGTGTTTTTCGCCGCCAGATCGGGCTCGCCGATCCGGATGAGCGGATCGGCCTGTCGGCACATGATTTCGCGCAGCTCGCCGCGGCACCGCATGTGACCTTGCTGTCCAGTCAGAGGCGAGATGATAAGCCTGCTGTGTCCTCGCGCTGGCTGTGGCGTCTTAAAACCCTCGCACGCGGCGCCCTGGGCGAGGCGGCAGACGAAGCTTTAACGCCGCCCCCCGATGCCGATCCATCGGCCTGGCTGGCGCAGCTGGAGCAAGTTGACGATACGAGCGCAGCGTTTGACGCGGAACCACGGCCGACGCCGCCACGCGCGGCGCGTCCCAAAAAGCTGTCCGTGACTCGAATCGAACAATTAGTGCGCGATCCATATGCGATTTATTGCGAATACGTGCTGGGCCTGCGCCGCCTCGACCCGCTCAACTTGCCGCCGGATGTCCGCTTGCGCGGAACGGCAATCCACAAAGCGCTCGAGCGGTTTGAGGAAGAAGACATAGCGAATGATCCGGACGCCTTGTTGACCCTTCTGGAAGACGAACTGCGCCGCGGCGGTGAGCCTGAAGCCGACCTCATCGCGCTGCGCGAACGACGGCGCTTGATCAGCGAGGAATATCTCGACTGGCGCGACGCACAGCAAAGCCAGATCGACGGCAACCCGCTCACCGAAGCCTATGGCGAGATTACTGTATCGATCGCAGGCGAAGACTTCACGCTGAGCGGTACGGCTGACCGTATAGAACGCCGGGTCGGCGGCGGCGCAGCGATCCTTGACTTCAAGTCCGGCAAACCACCCAGCGAAAAGCAGGTGCGCGCGGGGCTCAGCCCGCAAATGCCTCTGCAAGGCCTGATCGCGCGAGAGGGCGGGTATGAAAAACTGGGAAAAGCGGATGTCGATGCTTTGACCTATCTGAGGTTCGGCACTGCATTCGAGGTTCGAGAGATCGGCGCCGCGAATAGCCGCGCGAAGATCGAGGCGGCCCCGATCGCCGACATCATTGCCGACGCTGAGGCTGGTCTCGTGCGGCTTCTGACTGCGTTCACCGATCCGGATCATCCTTATCTGAGCGCTCCGCGCCCCGAACGGGTCAGCTATGAGAGCGACTATTCACGCCTCGCCCGGCGGGATGAATGGACGGGATTGTCGACCTATGACTGAGGCGGTCACTTCACCCCCCAGCGCCGCATTCGATCAGGCGAAACAGGCTCAGGCACAAGCTGCAGAACCGGGCCTGTCCGCCTGGGTCGAAGCAAATGCCGGCTCCGGCAAAACCAAGGTCCTGATCGATCGCGTGGCGCGACTATTGTTGCAACGCCCTGATGGCCGCCCAGGCGCGCCGCCGGATTCCATTCTCTGCATCACCTACACCAAGGCGGCGGCCAATGAGATGCTGTCGCGCCTGTTCTCCCGGCTGGGCGACTGGTCGGTCGCAGATGATGACGCGCTGCGCCGCAAACTCGCGGAACTGGAAGACCGATCGCCCGATCTCTACAAAGCCGAAGACCTGCGGCAGGCTCGCGCCCTGTTTGCGCGCGCCCTGGAGACGCCTGGCGGACTCCGGATCGAGACCATTCACGCGTTCTGCGCGCGCATCCTGCGCCGCTTCCCGCTTGAGGCGGGCGTGTCACCCGGGTTTCAGGAAATTGAGGAAGATGAGGCGAACGGTTTGTGGCGCGCGGTTTTGTCCGAACACCTGGAAGCAGGCGCCGAAGCACTTCCGGAAGAGATGCGAACCTTGGCGCGGGCGACGGGCGGCCTCGGCATTGGTGCTGCGTTGGACGCGCTGCAATACAAGCGGCAATCCCTGCAGACCTTTTGGCACACCTTGCGCTCTGATGACGACCTGGTGGAAAAAGTCCGCACCGCAGCTGGCGCCGGAGACGCGCCCCCGCAGGAGATTATGCAAGACGCGATGGTGGCGGCGCTGCCAGTAGATGAGATCCGCGCTGCAATCACCGCGCTGAATGCAATCGAAAAGCCTGGCGCTTCCGACGAAAAGCTTCTCGCCGCGCTGGCAACGCTGCTGGACACAGACGACGCGGCGCAGCGCTACGATATTTACATGGGCGCGCTGGCCGGGGCCAAAGGAGATTTTCCGAGCGGCAGCAACCCATTCACCGCCAAGGCCGGTGCAGTGGTCGCGGACCTGTTCACGCGCAACCTCAAAAAAGGCGACCCGGAAGGGCTCGAAATCACGCGTATGAAAGCCGTGCAGGCTGAGCTCGCAGCGGCGGAAGCAGCCGAACGCACCATCGCCCTGATGCGCATCGGCCTGCCCATGGTTGAAGCCTATGCCCGCGCAAAACGTCAGCGCGGGGCCCTCGATTTCGACGACTTGATTGAACATACGCGCGCCTTGCTGACCCGCTCGAACGCCGCCGAATGGGTGTTGTACAAGCTCGATGGCCGGCTCACGCACCTCTTGCTCGATGAGGCTCAGGATACCAGCCCGGCGCAATGGGCGCTGATCAATGCCCTGGTCCAGGAATTCCAGTCCGGCCTCGGCCGCGACCGGCTTGCTGACCCGCGGACGCAATTCGTCGTCGGCGACCCGAAGCAATCCATCTACTCTTTCCAGGGCGCCGACCAGCAACAATTCCAGGCCGAGAAACTTAACTTCATCACGCGCGAACAGATCGTCGCCGATGCCGAAAACCGACCCGTCAATCAGCCTGAAATGGCGATGTCGTTTCGCTCGACACCCGAGGTTCTACGCTTTGTCGACGAAGTGCGCGCCCGGGTTCCGCTGTCCGATGCCGCAACTGATCCGCTGCCGCCCATCGATGCCGACCTGAAACCGCATACTGCACGCCGCGCCAATCAGCCCGGCCGGGTTGAGGTGTGGCCGCTCGAAATGCCGACCGGTTCGGAGAGCGAAGACGATGCCTGGGCGACGCCGACCGACCACGTGCCGGCGGACGCACCGCGTCGACGGCTGGCCCGGCGTATTGCCAGTGAAGTCCGCCGGATGATCGATCGCGGCGAGGGCGTCTGGCAGGAACAGTCCGATCGCAGCTGGGTGCGCAAACCGGTCCAGGCCGAGGACATATTGATCCTGGTCCGCAGCCGCAATGAACTGTTCGAAGCCCTGATCGAGAGCCTGAAGCAGGAAGGCGTTGCGGTGGCGGGCGCCGACCGGCTTCGCTTGCTCGATAATCTCGGCGTGCAGGACTGTCTGAACCTCATCCGGTTCGCCTTGCAGCCCGGAGATGACCTGACCCTGGCTGAGATTTTGCGCGGACCGTTCTGCAATCTGGTCGATGATGACCAACACCTGTTTCCGCTCGCCTATCAGCGCGGTGACCAGTCTTTGTGGCAACGTCTGGCGGGGCAGGATGCGCCGGTCTTCCAGGCGGCTGGGGCCTTTTGCAAACGCCTGATTGAACATCGCAATCTGCCTGCATTCGAGTTTCTGACCCGGGCGCTGACAGAACGCGATGCAGATGACGCGAGCGGATGGGACAAGCTGATCCGCCGGCTCGGCGAACCGGTGCGCGATCCTGCGCACGCGCTTCTGTCGAGTGCGCTCAGTTTCGATATGAGCGGGGCCAAGAGCCTGCAGGCCTACCTGTCGGATATCGAGAGCCGGGACATGGTCCTGAAACGCGAACTAGGCGAGCCAGATACCGCGGTGCGCGTGATGACGGTGCATGGCGCCAAGGGATTGCAATCGCCTGTCGTGATTCTTCCTGACACGACGGGCGCGACCAAATCCGTGTCGGACGCCTTGTTCTTCACCGATGATGGAACGCCGCTGCACAGCCCATCGGGACGGCTGGATTGCAATGCCACCGCCGCTCTGCGGGAGGCGGCCAATGTGGATGCCGAGAAGGAATCGCGGCGTTTGCTCTATGTCGCCCTGACACGGGCGTCGGACCGGCTGATCATCGCCGGGGCGGGGCTCGGCTCGAGCAAGACCGGGTATGCGAAATCGTCCTGGTACCGCTGGTGCCTGACGGCGATGCGGGCGCTGACGGGCGACGCCGATGACGACTTGCCTTTGGAGGACTGCCTCACTTATGGCGCGGCGGCGGTATGCGTTTCATCCGAGCCACGGACCGCACCGGGTTCTCACGAGGCACCGGGCTGGTTGAAACGACCCGCGCTGGCGCCCGTTCCGCCATCACGGCTCGCCGCACCGTCGCGCCTGACCGAGGACCGTGCCGCTGTGCTGGCGCCGTTCGGACCTGACCGGAGCGCCGCCCTGAAGCGCGGGCGGATGATCCACGCGCTCCTGCAAACGCTTCCGGAACTTGCAGAACCCGATTGGGAACCTGCCGGAAAACGCTTCCTGTCGCGTGATCCTGAGATCGCACCCAGCGATGCCGCAGAAATGCTCGAAGTCACCCTGCGCACGCTTCGTGACCCGGCCTTTGCCGATGTGTTTGCGCCAGGCGGGCGCAACGAAGCTGCGATCGTCGGGACACTGCCAGCAGGACAGATGGTCAATGGCCGCGTCGACCGTCTGATCATTAAACCTGATCATGTGATGATCATAGATTACAAGACCGATCGTCCGGCACCGCTGGAGGCGGGCGACGTCGACACGCCTTATCTTGTCCAGATGGCCGCTTATCGCGCGGTCTTGCAGTCGCTCTATTCGGATCGTCCGGTCAGATGCGCTTTGCTGTACACAGATGGCCCACACCTGATCGAACTGGATGGCCAGGCCATGTCAGAATCACTAAACCGTGTTGAGAGCCGGGTTTGACGGGGACAAAGAGTCCCTATCTTATGCCGCACGTAAGAATTCAAAGGAGGTCAAAATGGCCGCTGAGCATATTACTGACGACAATTTCGACGATGCCGTCGCCAGCGACACGCCTGTCGTAGTCGACTTCTGGGCCGAGTGGTGTGGACCATGTAAAGCCATGGCGCCGCATCTTGATGCCGTCGCTGAAGAAATGAGTGGCGACATTCGGGTTGCCAAGATCAATGTCGACGACAATCCAATGGCCGCGTCCAAATATGGCATTCGCGGTCTGCCAACCCTGATGATCTTCAAAGGCGGCAAAGTCGCCGCGACGCACCCAGGTGCGATGTCGAAGCAGAAGATCACCGAGTGGATCAAAGAGAACACCTAAGCGTCTTCTCAAATTTCTAAGAAAGCCTCGCCCTACGGCGGGGCTTTTTTTGTGGCCACGATCGGCTAGCGTGCCGGAAAACAGGAGCCTGTCCATGATCCCCTACCAGCATCTTGATCGATCCGTCGCCGGAAAGACCGTCTTCATCACTGGCGCGGCCAGCGGCATGGGCCGGGCCACCGCGCACCTGTTCGCCCGCGAAGGCGCAAAAGTGATGGCGACGGATATGAATGAAGACGGCGTCAATGCGGTCGCCGACGAGATTCGCGAGGCCGGGTATTCCGAGGTCGACACGTTCGCTCTGGATGTTGGCGACGCGGATGCGATCAAGGCAGCTGTGGCGGCAACCGTGGAGCGGTTTGGCACCCTGGATATCCTGATCAACAATGCCGGCTTTGCCCGCCTCGCACACCCGTCCGAGGATCAGTATGAAGACATCTGGCATGACAGTGTGAACGTCATGTTGACCGCGCAGCAGCGCCTGATCCGCGCCGCGCTACCGCATCTGATGAAAACAGAGACCGGTGGGCGCATCGTCAATATCGCCTCGACCGAGGGCCTCGGCGCGACGCCTGGGAACGGTCCCTATGTTGCCGCCAAGCATGGCGTGATCGGTCTGACACGGGCCATGGCGACAGATCTCGGCCGCGATGGCATTACCTGCAATTGCATCTGCCCCGGCCCGATTCTGACCAATATCAATGCCGAGATTCCGGATGAGCATAAGACCATCTTCGCAAAGCGACGCGTCCCGATCCGCCGCTATGGCATCCCCGAAGAAGTGGCGAATATCACGCTGTCCTGTTGTCTGCCCGCGGCCTCTTACCTCAACGGCGTCGCGATCCCGGTTGATGGCGGCCTGACCATCAAGAACGCATAGGAAAAATAGACCATGATCCGCCGCTCTCTGATGTTGTTCACCGATATTGGCATGTTGCTCTACTGGGCGGTCACGGCGGCAATGGCTTTGGGGGTATTGGCGCTTCCGGGCGAGTGGCTGTTTAAGGATTATCACGATCCACGCGTGATGGCGTGGAACTGGTCTTTCTTCCCACTCGACATATTACTGTCCGTCACTGGTCTTCTGGCGCTGCGAATGGAGTCGGCGAACCACTCCAATTGGCGCGTAATGGCGGCTGTGTCGCTAACCCTGACCTTCTGCGCCGGACTGATGGCCATCGCCTATTGGCTGATCGTACGGGATTTCGATCCAAGCTGGTGGATACCCAACCTGTTCCTGATGCTTTGGCCTTTGCCATTCTTGTTCAACCTGATGCGGGATCGCCAAATCTGATCAAGTCGGCAATTCTTGGTTCTTTTCCAGCACCTCACCGGCGAGATAGAGCGAGCCACCGATCAATATGCGATCGGGTTTTCGAGCTGCCGCAGCCTGCAGAGCGTCCTCGAGCGAGTCGCAGACATGACTTTCTGGCAGGTACAGTTTCGCAGTCTCCGCAAGTTGCAGCGGGTCTGCACTCGCATGCCCAGGCGCGTTCGGGATGGTGTGCACGGCCTCGACCACGCCTTTGAACGGGTGGAAGAAGCCGCCATGATCCTTGCTGGCGAGCATGCCCACCACCATGACTGTCGTGCCGCCCATTTCCCGCAACAGTTCGGCAATGGCGGTCGCTGCGTGCGGATTGTGGCCGCCATCCAACCAGACGTCCGCGCCGCCGCCGAGGCGACTGATCGGGCCGTCGGCCAGTTTCTGCATCCGCGCTGGCCAGGTGGCTGACTGGGCGCCCTGCCAGATCGCGGACTCGCAGACTTTCGGCGCCTCAAGCGTGCGCATGGCGAGCCCGGCAAGCGCCGCGTTGTAACGCTGATGCGTCCCGGGCAGCGCGACCGCTTCCGGGACCTTTTCGATATCCTCGATCGAGAGCGGCGTCAGCGGCGCGCCGAGCTCAGCCGCTTGCGCTTTGATGACATCGCCGCATACGCGCGCCTGGATGGCGGAAACAACCGGGCGTCCGGACTTGATGATCCCGGCCTTTTCTCCGGCAATGAAAGTGAGATCAGATCCCAGGAACTGCTTGTGATCAAAATCGACCGGCGTGATCACGCTAAGCGCGGGGGACCGGATGACATTGGTCGCGTCATACCGACCGCCTAGTCCGACTTCCAGGATTAACAAATCTGCCGGGATCTCACTGAAAGCGAGCAGCGCCGTCGCGGTTGTTGCCTCGAAACGGGTTATCTCGCGACCGTCTAACGCAGCGTGAACCCGGTTCAGCCAGCTGACCAGAGCCTCATCCTCGACCAGATCGCCGGCAAGCCGGATTCGTTCATTGAACCGCACCAGATGCGGGGATGTGTAAACGTGGACAGACAGACCCTGCGCCTCGGCCATGGCCCGCAAATAGGCACAGGTAGAGCCTTTGCCATTGGTGCCGGCCACGTGAATGGTCGGCGGCAACTTGTCCTGAGGCCGGCCAAGCGCGTCCAGCAAGGACTCGATACGGCCGAGCGACAGCTCGATCGTGTCGGGATACAGGCCTTCGAATTGTTTCAGGGCCGCTTCAACAGCAGCGGAGTCCGCGCTCAATCTTTTTTGGCGCGCGGCGCTGGCGCGTCCGCCGAAGGTGCTTCAACCGGCAAGGTCGAAACATCTTTCTCGGCCACCATGCGATGCGGCATCAAATGACTGAGCAGACGCGAGAGCGTGTCTTTCAACTCGCGGCGGTCAACGACGATATCGACGGCGCCTTTTTCGCGCAGGAATTCAGAGCGCTGAAAGCCTTCTGGCAATTTCTCACGAATGGTCTGCTCGATGACGCGTGGGCCCGAGAAGGCAATCATCGCGCCAGGTTCTGCCAGGTGAACATCGCCGAGCATCGCATAAGACGCCGAAACACCGCCAGAGGTCGGATCACACAAGACCACGATATAAGGCAGGCCCGCTTCTTTCACTTCCTGGATGGCCAGCGTCGAGCGCGGCATCTGCATCAGTGAAAGCGTGCCTTCCTGCATGCGCGCGCCGCCAGATGCGGTGCAGATGACAAACGCCGCCTTGCGAGCAACCGCCATTTGCGCAGCAGCGATGAAAGCCTCACCGGCCGCCATGCCGAGCGAGCCGCCCATGAAGGCAAAATCCTGCACCAGGATAACAGTCGGGACGCCGTTCACCTTGCCGAAGGCGGCGGCCATGCAATCGTCCTGAGCGATCGGAGAAACGGCGCCCGTATCAGGTGCCTCTTCCTTGTCACGCTTGGCAATCTTGGTTTTCGCGCCTTTGATGCGCGATGGATAGGCCTTGTCGTCCTTGAACTTAAGCGGGTCCGCTGGAACCGGCGGCAACGGGATTGGCTCCCAACGCTCATGGTCGAAAAACAGACGAAAACGGCGGCGCGGCGAAATCCGCAAATGCGCGCCGGCTGGCGTCACATACCAGCTCTCTTCCAGGTCAGATCGATAGACCAGTTCGCCGGAAACCGGACATTTCACCCAGAGATTATCTGGCGTGTCCTTCTTGTTGCCGGAAAGCAGGCCCTTCAGACCTGGTGTGCGAAAATTTGTCAGCCAGTTCATCGCGTTACGATCCCTTTGTCCGAACCCGGACCCTATTTGGCTGGCACTCCACCCGTCAGCGCCGTACTTAACTCACGGGCCAATTGACCCATATTCTCTGCCGCAACTTGTGGCGTTTTGGCCACACTTGCAAGTCTTGCTTGTTCCACAAAAGCAGACCCAACGACAACCCCATCTGCGATTTCAGCCATCGCAGCGGCCTGTTCGCCCGTTTTTATTCCGAATCCAACGCAAACCGGCAGTCCGGAGACGCGCTGCGCCATTTCCACGCCAGCGCGGATTTCTTGCGGATCCGCGGACCCCGCGCCGGTGACACCGGCAACGGCAACATAATAGAGAAACCCGCTGGCCCCTTCGGCCACACGGGCCATCCGAGCTTCGTCAGTCGTCGGCGTGGCAAGCCGGATCACCGACAATTCGTGCGCCGCATAGGCGTCACGAATGGGTTGATCTTCCTCAGGCGGCAAATCGACCAGGATCGTCCCGTCAATGCCGGCTTCCGCAGCCGCTGACGCAAACGCCTCATAGCCCATCGTATGGACCGGATTGGCATAGCCCATCATGATCAGCGGCGTGTCCGGATCATCTTCGCGAAAGCGCTTCGCCAGGGTCAACACATCGCCGAGCGTGGTCTTGTTGGCCAGCGCCCGCAGAGCGGCTTTCTGGATCGCCGGGCCGTCGGCCATCGGATCGGTAAACGGCGCGCCCAGCTCGATCGCATCGGCGCCATTGTCGCGCAGCGCGCACATCGCCTGATAAGACGATTCCAAGTCAGGATCGCCCGCCATGATATACGCCACGAGTGCCGCACGACCTTCAGCCTTAACCTTGGCGAAGCGCTTATCTATTCGGGATGTCGGCATTTATTCAGGTTCCGTATTCTCTTCGACCCAGGCCTTGTAAGGCGCGTTCACATGCGTACAGCCGAGCGCGACAATGGCCGGGACATCATAGGGGTGATGGGCGTTTACAATCGCTTCAATTCTGGCGAAATTTTCCGCTGGCGCCTTTAACCAAACAATGAACTCAAACGCCTGTTCCACAACGCCTTTCCAGCGATAGGTCGAAGCCATCGGGCCCTCGATATTAGCACAGGCGGCGGCGCGGGTTTCGACGGCTTCGTCGGCAATTGCGCGGGCGACGCGCTGGCGCGGGCAGGTCACCCTGATCAGGAGCAGGTCTGTCATACGATTTTCATCCTTACAGAGCCGCCACTTCCTCTGTCTGAGCGCGCCTGTCAACAGTTTCGCGTACCCGTGGAATACCAGCGGCGGCAATAATTAACCAACCCTTAAGCCGCTTGATTGCAGAGCTGTCTTCAGACCCAGGCCCGGCACGAGACGGGCCGCATGCGAGCGGACGCGAATTTTGGCCCAGATCAGTAGCCTTTCTGCCCTCGACCCGTCCGCCTACGATATCATTATCGTCGGCAGCGGACCGGCCGGATGCAGCCTGGCCGATCGCCTAAGCGCAAAAGGCGTTTCCTGCCTGATTATCGAAACCGGCCTGAACGCATACAATCAGGATATCCAAACCGCCTACACCGCCATGGACACGCGCGGACACTTTGGCGATCAGCATTGGGCCCAGCACTGGATTCGCGCGTTTGGCGGCACATCCATGGTCTGGGGCGGATGGTGTGCGCCGCTGGATGAGCAGGACTTCGAGGCGTGGCCGATCACGCGCTCAGATATCAGGCCCTATTACGACATCGCGGCCGATATTCTGAAGCTGGACCGCGTGATCAATTCCTATGATGCGGCCTATCTTCCGGGCTTTCGCTTCAAGCCGTTCCGGACCGTCTATGGCGCAATGCGGTTCGGGGAAGAATTTCAGTCTTTCCTGACCGCGCCTGGGTCTGTCGACGTGTTGCTTGGCGTAACGGTCACAGCGTTGCAGCCTGACGCGGCGCGCAATCGTGTTGTTGGGGTCAGCCTGCATCAGCAGGACGGGACTGAGCGGCGGATTTCTCTGCGCGATGAGCAACGGCTTGTCCTCGCCGCAGGCGGAATGGGTAATGCGCAGCTGCTGCTCAATCCTGCGCCAGACAGCGAGACCGGCGTCGGCAATGAAGCCGATCAGGTCGGCCGGTATCTGATGGAGCATCCGCATTATATCAACACCGCCGCCCTGGTCGGCCGCAGGCGCCTGATGCCGCCAACGCCGCCCGCCAATTTTGGTGAGCATGTCCAGAACATCCTGGCTGATCGCACGACCTATACGAAAATTGGCAAACTGTCCGTGGCGATGGAATTGGTGGAGCGCGAGCTTAATCCGAGAGACCGGGTCGAGCGTTTCCTGCGCGATAAGTATGACGGCGAGTTTGTCGCCTACAATGTCAATATTCGCAGCGAAATGCCGGCCAGCGCGGACAATCGCGTGACTCTGGCGCCAAGCCGCGATCCCTCCGGATTGCCGCTTCTGAAGACCATGTGTATGGCCGGCAGCGATACGGTCCGTCCGATTTTCGCGGTCCTGGAAGAGCTCGGAAAAACCGTGATGACGCGCGATGATGGCCGCGTCTTCATCCACAATGAGACCCTGGTCAGCAATCCCAGCGGCGGCGGTCACACGATGGGCACAACTGCGATGGGCAGCGATCCGCGCATCAGCGTGGTTGATCGCAATTGCAAAGTGCATCGCTACACCAACCTTTATGTCGCTGGCAGTTCGGTCTTTACATCCGGTGGCTCGGCCAATCCGACCCTGACCATCATCGCGCTCGCCGCCCGTCT
>SPJK01086761.1_pt1 | contig 16109 bp, 15 predicted proteins | sample 3741771 | NCBI WGS metagenome assembly SPJK01 (sample SAMN10925997, study PRJNA522277) | cold seep metagenome | isolation source: Elba SIP-enriched marine methane seep metagenome, extraction at timepoint T2 | place: Italy: coast of Elba, Mediterranean Sea | reverse complement strand
GCAGCTGGTTTAGGTCGATAGCACTAGTCGAGTTGGCGCATTCATCAAATGTGCTTCCCAGGCCAGCTGTAGGGGCTTCAAAAATCGTGAAATTCAGATCGTCAGATACACTACAAGATCCGCTACTTACCGTATATGACAAAATATGTGCCCCGGCAGAAAGAGTGGCTGGATTGAGTTCCACTGCTGCTTGTCCGTCGATCATCCAATCGCCACCAGGGGTAGAGCCATTGAGAAAAGTATTGAGGTCGCTTACCGCGCTACCGGTGCAAAATTCTGTGGATCCATTTATGTCTGCTAAGAGGTCAGCAACGATCACATCAATAGAAGCAGTTGCGGTACATAATTCCCGGAAACTGATATCATCAAGGGCAAAGTCATTACCAGCTGGTGTGAGGTTGCTATTCACGACACAAATTTCAGCAGAGGTCGTATTCCCTGAATTCCAATCCGCAAAGAAAGGCTGCCACTGGCAAGTGGCGGGCGTAGCATTGTATGGCGTACCAAGTAATACACCATTAATGGAAAACTGCAATTGGGCTGGGTTCTGGCTTGTTACTGAGGCGACCCAGGCGCTAAATTGGTAGTCGGTATCCTCCGATACAGTAACCTGCTGGCACCAAAGATTACTTAGGTCGCCACTGGCATTGACTACCATCATGTTTCCACCGCCGGTATGATCACTACAATGGGCAAATTGATTGTGGGTATCGCCGGCATCATCTACAATCGCATACTGACCTTCGTTGCTCAAAAGTCCCACTCCGCCGCCGGTTCCGTAGATGTAATCGCTAGTAAAACCTGTGTCGCCAGATGAGAAGTCACCATTAAAAATCAGCTCAGCACTGGAAAGGCTCTCAATGGTCAAAGTGTAGGTTTCTGAGCTACTTACCGTAATGGAAGTACTGATGGCAGAAGGATCGGTAAGGCCAGTAGTGGGTTGCCATTGTGCAGAAAGGAAATCGCCAGTAATCGTTGCGGCCAAATTAGTAGAGCCAGGTTCGCAGAGAACCAATTCAGCAGGCAAATCAATCGTTGTAGTACAATTCTGGGAATAGAGCGCAGCCGCTAGCAATAGCGGTAGGATAGTGAGTTTGGCTTTCATATTGGACGGAGCTTTTTTACCCTTTTGTCGTAAACAGATCTTCTCAACTAATAGTAACGACAATTTCCGTCCTTAAAACATACTTAGCAAGGCAAAGATAGTTAAATGATGTTGTATTCATTCAAAATCTTCTTCGTCACCCAGCTCTAGGCGGGCACCTGCTAGCTCACTTAAAGCGTGTTGATCACCGGCTGAGCGAGCCACCTCCATACCGGTAGAGTAGGTTTCCCAGGCTAGCTGTGCTTGACCGAGTTGCTCATACAGTTTACCCAGGTGGTAATAGAGACCAACATAGGTCGGGTTGGCCTCCTTGAGTTGTTGGTAATAGGATAAGGCCTTGTCTTGTAGTGCTTGACCTTCGTACTCCTTGGCGACAGCGAATAGCAAGAAAGGATCTGTCGGTGATTCCGCTAGAAATTGAAGTAACTTTTCTAAACGTTGCGTAGGCATAATTCACAGCTTTGTCATCTCTAGCGAATTTTCGCTGGAGGCGTTTTTTTATGCGCTCAATTTAAGTATATTTGCGGCGCTGGAAACAATAAAAATCCGAACCTATGAAATTATTGGTTTGCGTCAGCAAAACCCCGGAAACCACGACTAAGATCGTGCTGAATGCAGACGGCACAGCCTTGGAAACCAGTGGCGTCCAGTATATCATGAACCCATATGATGAATGGTATGCGCTCGTTCGTGCGATCGAGTTAAAGGAAGCACATGGTGGCTCGGTCACGATCATTAATGTTGGCCCGGCGGCCAATGATACAGTAATCCGCAAAGGGCTAGCCATTGGCGCCGACGAAGCGGTACGTGTAAACATGGAAAATACTGGTTCTAGCCTTAACGTAGCTAAGCAAATCGCCGCTTACGCTAAGGACCAAGCCTTCGACATTGTTTTCTGTGGAAAGGAAACCATCGATTACAATGGGTCTGAGGTAGCGGCAATGGTTGCTGAGCTTTTGGAGATGCCTTTTATCTCTTACGCCAGTAAAATGGATATAGACAGCAATACGGCTAGTATTCACAGAGATATTGAAGGTGGTACTGAAGTGGTAGAATTGGCTACACCATTTGTAGTTAGTGCAGCAAAAGGAATGGCCGAGCAACGCATTCCGAATATGCGAGGCATTATGATGGCCAAGCGCAAGCCATTGAATGTAATCGATCCAGTGACTGCTGAGGATCCGACCACAATTGTTAGCTATGAGTTGCCGGCAGAAAAATCTGCTGTAAAGCTGGTCGATCCCGAGAATATGGATGAGTTGGTGCGCTTGTTGCACGAAGAAGCAAAAGTCATTTAAATCACTTCCACCAGGCCACTGGTGTTAAAAATACGATCTCATGGTTCTTGTTTTTGCAGAGAACGTTAACGGTCAATTTAAGAAATCAGCTTTTGAAGCGATTACCTATGGTGCTAAGACTGCTGCATTGGTGGGTACCGATTGTGCAGCCCTAGTTCTTGGGCCCACAAGTGAGGCGGCCAGCTTGGGCCAGTATGGCGCTTCGAAGGTTTACCACGTAGCGGACGAAGGGCTTAGCCAATTGGATGCTCAGGTATACGCGGCAGTAATCGCCAGCGCAGTACAGGAGCTAGGTGCCAAGGTAGTAGTGATGAGCCATAGTTCTACCGGAAAATCTATTCTCGGGCGTTTAGCTGCCCGCTTGGATGCAGGCTCGGTACCAGGGGCGAATGCCCTGCCTTCCGTGGACGGAGGTTTCAGTGTGCGCAAGCCGGTTTTCTCTGGTAAAGCCTTTGCTTCTATAGCGATCACTTCTGATGTGAAGCTAATTTCTGTCATGGGCAATTCCTTGCAACCGGAAGGAGGTGGGGCGGATGCTGCAGTGGAAGCACTTGCGGTAGATGTGCCAGCATCCAGGTTAAACGTTAAGGAGGTGTCGCGTATAGAAGGAACAACACCACTGCCAGAAGCGGAATTGGTTGTTTCTGCAGGCCGAGGAATGAAAGGCCCGGAAAATTGGGGCATCATTGACGAACTTGCCAGTGTACTGGGGGCTACTACAGCTTGCTCCCGACCAGTTGCCGATGTGGGGTGGCGTCCTCACCACGAACACGTAGGACAGACTGGTATCGCTGTTCGTCCGAACTTGTACATTGCTATTGGTATTTCGGGTGCCATCCAGCACCTAGCGGGAGTAAATAGTTCGAAGACGATTGTAGTGATCAATAAAGACCCGGAAGCACCTTTCTTTAAAGCGGCCGATTACGGGGTAGTTGCAGATCTTTTTGATGTGGTGCCAGCACTTACCGAATCGCTTAAGAAGTTTAAGGCATCCTAGGAAACTGAATTCCTTTCGATGCTGTTTTCATCATAGAGTCGGCTGCTTCTTAACCAGAGAAGCAGCCGATTGTTTTTTACCTAAATCGACCTGCCTATGGCTAAATTGATGACCTCCATCTCTGATGCGCTACAAGCATTTATTGAAAAGCAGCACCTCTTTTTTGTAGGAACAGCCGATGTTGACGGCCGAGTCAACGTATCTCCAAAAGGGCTGGATGGATTACGCGTTTTGGGGCCGAATCGTGTTGTTTGGCTTAACCTTACCGGAAGTGGAAATGGAGACAGCCGCTCATCTGTTAGGAGTCAATCGGATGACTATCATGTTCTGCTCTTTCGATAAGAATCCTTTAATCCTGAGACTATACGGCAAGGCACGTGCCATTTATCAGGAAGATGAGGAATGGGACGACCTCCTTGGTCAGTTTTCTATTACCAAAGGGGCAAGGCAATTCTTCGATATGGAAGTAGAGTCGGTACAGACCTCCTGCGGGTTTGGTGTTCCTGAGTATACGCTGGCAGGAGAACGCGACCGCTTGCTCACGTGGACCGATAATAAGGGTGAACAAGGGATCAAGGACTATTGGCGCGAAAAAAACCAGGCTAGTATTGATGGTAAGCCAACTGGCTTGCCGTTGGCCGACTAGAATAGTCCTAAGTTGAGTTTTCCCATATTTTGGCGGAGCATCATCTGGTAAACTTGCTGAGTTTCCACCGATGGCTCAGCTTGCAATTCCTCCCTTAAGATTGTACAGCACTTGAGGTACTGCTTGAGAGCGGTCTCTCGTTTGCCTAAGCGGTAGTAGCAGAGCATTAGTTGCCGGTGAACTTTCTCTAAGCATCGGTCCTGTTCGAGTATTTTTTGACTGTTGGCAATGGCCTCCCGATAGTCCTTCTGGTTGATATAATAGCTGTTGATTTTTTCTAAAATATAGAGCTGGGTTTCCCAAAGATTATCGCGAATTGGAGTAGTCCAGTCCTGATACCGTAGATTGCTCAGGAAGTCACCCTGGTAGTGGCTAAGGGCGAGCAGATTAGCTTCGTTTTCTGCTGCTATTTGACCAAGTTGCCCATAAACCAATGCTTGCTTGTGATAACTGGTGAACAGTTCCAGGTCAGTTTGGATATGGAGACCTTCATCTAAATAGTATCGCCCATCAGCGCAGTGAATCACTTCCTTAGCAGTCGTATGAGGACGCAGGCACTGGCGTAGATGACAGATCGCTACGTTAAGAGAGTTTCGAGCCGATTCGTAAGCCACATCAGGCCAGAAATAGTTCATTAATCGTTGACGACTAATCCCCGACTGGCCATGATAGATCAAGCATGCCAAGAGTGATTGGGTACGTTTCCCTTTGAAATCGATGATTTGACCAGCGGAAGCGACCATTTGAAATTTGCCTAGGAGTCGAACTCGCAAGCTACCCGCTGACACCTTGGTAGAGCCTGGTAGAAGCGGCTCTGGCAATGCAGGATCTCCCAAATTTACGCGTTGTTTTTGGAACCATGATCGGAATTTTTCCCACCAACTAAATTTGACATCCTCTATAATTCGGAGTAAAACCTGAGCTTCTATCGGTAAGGGCAGGCAGGCCCTTACTCCCATGGCGTAACAACTTACAATTTCCTCTGGCGTAAGCTCATCGGCGAGTATGAGTACAGGCCCCCCTTGAGCTTTCTTGATAAGTTGCCGCAAAATGGTAAAAAGATCAGGGTTTTGAGAAGTGCAGTGGAATAACAGTACCCCGGTGTAAGAGCGACGCGCTCTTATTGCGCTTGAGAATTGAACCGTGAGCCCATACCGTTCTCTAAGCTTAACGGTGGTCTCCGTCAAGCGATCAGGTTTGTCGGTAAATAGGGTCACGGCTTTTGGGCTCCGCATCAATAGGGTTTTCTATATGCCTCTTAGGTGTTTGGGGAGGAAACCGCATTCATCGATCGAATCAGTACTCCCCCTTATTATCTTATTAATGTCGAAAACCCAACTGTTGTTACCACCCTTACTTCAAATTGGCGATAAAGAAATTACCAGTACATCAGTACCTTCCGTAGTGTTGTATTTGTTTGACTATGACTCTTTATGATCTGGTGGAAACTTTTGTTACAAAGAATCCTGCTTTTTTGCAGAAATGAATGGGAAAAGAAGAATTTCCCTTGGGGACCCAACATTCTACCTGCAAAAGAAGAGTAGCGTGAAAAATGACAGTTGGATTTCTGACGCTAATTTTGTTTCTTGCTTAAAGTTAAGTTATTCTACAACAGGTCGCAAGCACAGTATCACTCACCTAAACTAAGCTCCCTAGATCTGTATCCAGCTTTGATCTTCTACATCCCATTTTGATCGCTAAACCCCTATTGAGCGTATTGGGCCAGCAATACTGGTCTGGGATTTTTGTATTAAATCATTCATCATGGAAAAGCGATATGAGATCAATCAGGAGCTGGTTGAGCATCAGTGTGAAAGTTGGCATGAAGATAATTGGATATTCTTCAAATGCATGCGATGCGATTTCGTGCGCAAGATAGACTGCAATACGGGCGATCTGGTCGTGATTCACCAGGGCGATATGGAAGCTTTGCACCGCGGTCTACACCTGCCCATTAACACGGAAGAGTTAACGCAGACTCCTAACTAATGTGGCCAAGATCCTCCTCGAAAGGCGACCTTGACCATTCTCATTTATATAAGGTGTAGCAAGCCGCTACGCTTGACGACAGGGTCTTTGTAAGGTGTTCCGGAAAGACCTACTTCAGCCTCTAATCGGTAAAGGCCTGAGGAAAGGCCCTCTGTCATCACCTTCATGCGTAGGGATGGCTCGGTCGCGAGTTTACCTTTCTGCCGCCCGACAAGCGTCTGCTCGCCGTTCTCCAACGACTTAGCAATTACTTGGGCTTCGTACACTCTATTCTTCGCTAATTTCTCCAAGACCATTTCTACATCAATCGTAGTGCCGGTTGGTAAAGCAGTCGTTGCTACGGACATACCTTCATGCACAATGGTGAGAGGCGGTAGATCTTGTGGTAGCTCGTTGACAGGAGTACTGACCTTGCTCTTTTTCAAGTGCTTTTTGATAAACGCTTCGATGCTTGCCAGGTCGATTTGTTGGAACGATTGTTTTTGCTGGCTTAGCGGATAACTGATCCGGCCTTGCCAATCGCTACTCTTGCTACCTCGATAGAAGTCAATCCGAAAGCTATGACGATCGGGGCCTTCCGGCACATCGATGGAGGTAGCTTGAACGGAAGTAGCTTCTTGGAGTTCTTGCAAGCGCTGGTCCCGGGAAGTAACATCTGGAAATAGTGGTCCCATCGCAGCTACTTGGCCATCGTGCGATCTAGCGATATAGGTGAATAGTCCTTCTTCGTCGGTTGCTTCCAGCCTATACTTACCCTCTTGTACCTGTTTTTGAGCACTATTTCGACTCTTGGCGGTACGATAGGTCTTACTGAGTAGGCTCACCTGTTGATGACTATCAACCCAGTAGTAGGTATATGCTTTCACTTTGGAGTTGTTTTCGCGTACAAAGGCGGGCCCTTCACTAGCGACGATTTGAGCGATCCGTGCATTTGTTTGTAATGGATCCATGGTAGTTGGGTCTTAAGTGATGAAGAATAGGGTAGTGAAAATAGGTGTTGTCTTAACAAGAAAAGGGCCAGCAAATGTGGCCCTTTTCTGTTTTGCATTGTTTTGCGAAAGCGCTAATTAAGCGTCGCGGTATACTTGCAAAACACCCAGCTCTTCGTAGGCAGCCAATGGGGTAGGCGTGGAGCCTGGGCCACGGAACAAGAGAGTAGCTACTACCTTGTAAGCGCCTTCAGACAGACCAGAAATCGGTACTACGGCGCTGTAGCGACGACCATCACCTTTGGCAAAATTCACGATGCGTGGAGCAGGGTTGGCAGCTTCGCTAGCTCCCATTTGCTCTAGGTAGATGCGGCATTCCCAGCTACAGGAGTTATCAAATAACTTAGTCAAGTAACCGCGCTGCGTCCATACGAAATGGGCGTAGGCTGTCTGGTCGTCCTGAATGATGTTCACAGGCGGAAAATCATGAGGGAGGTCATCGGTAGAAGGACCCTCGTGTAGATGTACATCAGCACGCTCGAGGCGGAAAGCAGCAGGGTTCTTAATTACATTTTCAATTGTTAACATGGTAATAGGTTTTCGGTGCGATTTGTCGACCTTTGTGGTCCCCTGTGGGTTTCATTTGGTCATCGCGGTGATCACATAAAATTTGATTACACCACAAAGCACGCACCTGGAGATTAATGCTTACTTAATTACGGCTTAACTCCTGCTTAAATGCACTTAAAATTCAATTAAAATTGCGCTGAAGCCCCGGGTTGCTCTTTCTTTTGCCATTTTCCGTCAACCCGTCAACCCGTCAACCCGTCAACCCGTCAACCTTGCTTTTGACGATAAGCATTTGTTAGATTAGATAATTAGAGCATCCGACCCTCATAACATCGCAGCGCCACAACAATGAAAATATTGCGGCATCAAATAATCATAGTATTGTAGTATCAAACAATTACAGCATCAAAATATAATTCCTATCTTTGCGGCCGTCTGTCGAAAGGGCAGATCTTGCTATAACTGATTTACGTAATCACTAATGGCTAAAACACAAACCAATGGCAGTTTATTTAAGTAAAGAAAAGAAGGCGGAAATTTTCCGCGAATTCGGAGGTTCTGAAGCTAATACGGGCTCCACAGAGGGACAGATTGCTTTGTTCACTTACCGGATCAAGGAATTGAGTACTCACCTCAAAGAACATCGCAAAGACCACGCTTGTCGTAAGGCTTTGCTTACTCTGGTAGGGCGTCGTAAGCAGGCGCTCCAGTATCTGGCTAAGAAAGATTTGGAATCCTACCGGTCATTAATTGAGAAACTGGGCATCCGTAATATTCGGAAATAACCCTATTCTCCGACGAGAAGCGCCGCTCCACAAAGGGCGGCGCTTCTCCATTTGATCTTTGACAACTTATTACAGTCGGACATCCCCACACGACATCCATACGCGCTTAGAGAACGGTTTATTGGCGCGGCATACGGGGGGTGTCTCTAATACTCGTAGAATGGCCGCTAGGTTTGTTCGTTCCCAAAGGGGAGCGAGATACTAGCGGCAATAGAAATCGGCGATCCTCTTTCTACTCCGGTAGCAAGAACGATCAATCATTTCCAATTCAATCATTAGCCACTCCTTGTTCCCTGCTGTTCCCGATAGCAGGCTGGTGAGCTGCTGCTGCGTTTCGTTCTGCGAGCTTTTGAAAATTTGCGAAACCTTAATTTAACTATGGGACAAAAGAATCCTATCACTTCGTCCTTTGACTTACCGGACGGCCGCGTCGTAACCATTGAAACAGGTAAGTTAGCAACCCAGGCCGATGGCTCCGTGGTTGTTCGTGTGGGTAACACCATGCTTTTCTGCTCGGTAGTATCCGCGCATGAACAAAGGGAAGGCCAAAGCTTCTTCCCTTTATCGGTTGATTATCAAGAAAAATTTGCTGCTGCCGGACGTATTCCGGGTAACTTCTTCCGCCGGGAGGCTCGCCTTTCCGACTCTGAAGTATTGATCAGTCGCTTGGTCGACCGGGCCATCCGGCCACTCTTCCCTGAAGGCTACATGAATGATACGCAGGTCATCATCAATTTGATTTCCGGCGAAACCGATGTGATGCCGGATGCCTATGCTGCATTGGCAGCCAGCGCAGCGATGACGGTCTCAAACGTACCGTTTCAAGGACCAATTTCTGAGGTGCGGGTAGCAAAGATTGGCGATGACTATGTGGTGAACCCAAATAAGTCTGCCTTAGAAGATGCAGCATTGTCTGTCATCGTCGCTGCTACCATGGATGATGTGATGATGGTTGAGGGCGAAGCGAAAGAATGTTCAGAGGCTGATCTGGTACAAGCTATTCGTGTTGGTCACGAGGCAATCAAAGTACAGTGTCAAGCACAGTTGGAGCTTGCCAAGTTAGTTGGCGATAAGGCGACCAACCGTGAAGTGGAAGTGCCACAGGCCGATGAGGCGATCAAAGCATTGGTGAAAGAGATGACTCATGATGCAGTATACAAAGTTGCTGCCGGCGCTTTAGATAAATCATCCCGCAAGGAGAGCTTCAAGGCCATCAAGGAAGAGATGAAGGAAAAACTCCTGGAAGACAAAGGAGAAGAGTGGATGGAAGAGAATGGTAAAGAAGTCAGCAACGCCTATAATAAACTCAAAAAAGAGGTCATTCGTGAAATGGTCCTCTCTGAGAGCGTACGCCTGGATGGCCGTAAGCTCGATGAAATCCGAGATATCTGGTGCGAGGTAGACTATCTGCCATCAGCCCACGGTTCTGCGATCTTTACACGCGGAGAGACACAGTGTTTGACTTCATTGACCCTAGGAACGAAGACCGACCAGATGATGGTAGACAATGCCTTGGGTAGCTACTATGACGGGTTCATTCTGCATTACAATTTCCCCGCGTATTCGGTGGGTGAGACGAAGCCGATGCGTGGCCCGGGACGCCGTGAAGTAGGACATGCCAACTTAGCTGGTCGCTCGCTTCGGCAGGTGATGCCAGAGGAACTGCCTTATACCACGCGTATCGTTAGCGACATCATGGAATCAAATGGTTCTTCGTCAATGGCAACAGTTTGCGCAGGTACATTGGCACTAATGGATGCTGGTATCCAGATCGCCTCACCGGTTTCTGGTATCGCCATGGGCATGATTGCTGAAGGAGATCGCGTTGCTATTCTATCCGACATTCTAGGAGATGAAGATGCTCTTGGTGATATGGACTTCAAGGTAACAGGTACCGAAAACGGTATCACGGCCTGTCAAATGGATATCAAGATCGACGGTCTTCCATATGAACAGCTGGAGAAAGCACTGGAACAAGCTCGCCAAGGTCGTTTGCATATCTTGAACGAGATGAAGAAAGAGCTTGAAGCTCCTCGTGAAGACCTCAAGCCGCACGCTCCACGTATTGTTCAGTTGCGCATCGATAAGAGCTTTATTGGTGCAGTAATTGGCCCTGGTGGTAAAGTGGTACAGGAAATTCAAGCAGAAACCGGCACCAACATCAATATTGAAGAGGTAGAAGATGCAGGTATTGTAAGCATTGCTAGTAGCGACAAAGAGTCGATCGATAAAGCGGTGGCTGCGGTACAACGTATCACTTTTACCCCACAGGTAGGTGATGTGTATGATGCGGTAGTGAAAACAATTATGCCTTATGGTGTATTTGTCGATTTCCGTGGTAAGAGTGGATTGCTTCACGTTTCTGAAATCAGCCATTCACGTATTGAAAACGTGGAAGAGCACTTCAGCGAAGGCGATCCGGTGAAAGTGAAGCTGATCGACGTTGACCAGCGCACGGGTAAGCTTCGCTTATCGCGCAAAGCCCTGTTGCCACGTGCTGATGGGACTTTGCCAGATGATAGCGAATACCAACAACGTAGTGACGACCGAGGAGGTGATCGCCGAGGAGGTGACCGTCGTGGTGGTGATCGCCGCGGTGGCGACCGTCGTGGAGGCGGTGGAAATCGCCGCCGTTAATACGGTCAGTACTGTCGAAAACAATACAGAAACTGTAACTTAAGTATACACTTTGTGTCCGGGTACGTCTTTCGTGCCCGGATTTTTTTGTCTATTAGGAACTATTCCGCTTAAGCTTTTGTAGTTTTAGGAAGTACCAGTTACACTACTTGTAGAAAATTTTGCTTTTTGAGAGCGAAAGCAACATTTCGGATCATCTACGCGTATTCATTGTAGAGAGTATCGGTGTGTAATACCAAATAGACAAAAAGTATGCGTCAGTTAAAGATTACGAATAAGATCACGACCCGCGAGAGCTTAGCCTTGGATAAGTATCTCAACGATATTGGGAAAATCCCAATGTTAAACGCTGAGGACGAAGCCGAACTGGCCCGTCGAATCAGAGAGGGTGATCACGAGGCCCTGGAAAAACTGACGAAGAGTAACCTCCGTTTTGTGGTATCTGTTGCCAAGCAGTACCAAAATCAGGGGCTTTCTCTTTCTGATCTCATCAACGAAGGTAATGTAGGCCTGATGAAGGCCGCTCGTCGTTTTGATGAGACCAAAGGATTCAAATTCATTTCCTACGCTGTCTGGTGGATTCGCCAGTCCATCCTGCAAGCTATCGTAGAGTATTCCCGAATTGTTCGCCTTCCCCTCAACAAGGTCGGCTCTTACCACAAAGTGAATGCAGCTTTCACTTCCTTTGTACAAGAGTTTGAACGTGAACCTACCCATGAGGAGTTGGCCGAGCTACTTGAAGTTACGCCAAAGGAAGTGGCAAATATGCTGAAGGGAAATACGCGCCACGTGTCGGTTGATGCGCCTATCTCCTCCGACGAAGGTAGCGCTACCATGCTCGACTTCATCACTTCCGATGAAGCCACTCTTCCCGATAGCCAATTAATGGAACAATCGCTGAAAGAAGAAGTCCAACAAGGGCTTTCGATCCTTTCCCCTAGGGAAGTAGAGGTGTTGTCCGCTTACTATGGCTTGAATGGTTATAAAGCACTCACATTGGAAGAGATTGGTGAACTGTACGGTCTAACCCGTGAACGGGTTCGTCAAATCAAAGAGCGAGCAATCCGACGCTTGCGCAAATCTTATAACCGAAACATGCTCAAATCATTCCTTGGATAGAAATTTACCTTCCACATTCTTCCTGTTTCTTAGCCTACTGTTGGTGGGGCTTACTACCAGTTCATGTAACGGGACAAAACCCGCAGACGACCCTGCAAACGCGCCCGTTGGCTCCTCCAACACGCTTTCCGCAATTGGAAATTTACAGACTATACAAACGGTAGGCCTCTACGAGTACCCTAAGCTAGAGAGTGAAGTGGTTCGGGTGTTGCCAGTTGGGGAAACCCTCATTACAACACCTGAGGTAAGTGAAGACTGGGTATTCATTGATCGGGCAGGCCAGGCTACTTGCGAACCCTGGTTGCGCGTACAAACGAAGGAAAAAGAAACGGGCTGGGTGGTTGCCGCAGCTGAGGATTTTGAGATTCCTTCCTCCCTAGTCTTGTCCTGGCAGCGCAATAACCGCCTGCGATCCTTACTTCCGGAAACTTCTCTTCAACAACTACGTGGCTACCAACAAGCCTGGGAAAGAACCGATCAGTCCTCTGTGTTGCTAGTTGCTGTTCGTAATGCATTAGCCATTCAAGACCAACTCCGGACAGCAGTCAGTGCATTGCCGTGTCAGCCTGAGTCCAATTGGTTGGCACCAAGTTGGCCTGGCTTTGTTTTTCAGCCGCAAGCACCTGGAGAATTACCCTTGCTGTGGCAGGACTATGGGCAGTGTTTGGCAAGAGCGACACAAACAAAGGGAGACACAGACGACCGGCTTTTTCAATTGTACTGCCAAATTTATCCGCAAGACAGCATCGCTTATCACTATAGTGCTTGGCAATTTCCTGAGCCAGAAGGCGACGTTTACAGCTTGTTAGGTAGAGGAATCCACCTGGATTTATTGACAAAAGCGGATCAATTGTTCGCTGCAGAGCCATTCTTAGAACCTGAGTTGCGACAAATCACCAAGGCAATCATCACCGACATTCTCGATGCGCCAGCCGGCTACTGGGAGCGACGAGAACGTATTGTAGAAGAGCTCGAAGCTATCTGTAATGCACGTTGGCGAATCCTAGAGCAACCTGACCTGGTGCTACTACATCGGCGCTTGAAAGCTTTTAGCAAGTCTGATGGTTCGGCGATTCCTACTGGCCTTCGTTTAGGGAGACTGGAAAGCTAGCATAGTTCTTTGTCTCCAAATTCACCTCTTTTATCTAAAATCAATTCGCTTCCCGCATCTTTTCAGGGCTTTATGTACTTTAGCAGTAAAAGGAATTCAGTATGATGATCTTAGCGGCCATGGCCGGTTTATTGGTGGTTGGAGGATTGGCGCTTGCTACCGTGTTGGCTGGCAATATGGCGCCAGGGAAAAAGCGTTTACAAATGGAAACGCAACGGATGAAGGAGGATATGAATAAGTGGGTAGGGGAGTTGGTGCCACTAAATCAGGAGGAATTGGAGCTTTTTAGCTTGGGGCAAGATAAGCAGGTGCTTCGCAAAGGAGTTTCCACTACGGCGAAGGGGATATTTACCACCATCTATCACGAGCCGGTGGTTGCCTACAGCTATCGTCAGTACCTCGGGCGTAAAGGCCAGCCTAATGCCTTGTTGTTCGCACGTACAGCAGAGCATGAATACACCTATTGGATCAGAAAAGGAAAGGCGACGCTTTTTATCGACGATCAGGAGGTAGGCCAATTGAGTGCCGAGGGGCAACTCAAGGGTAAACGTACAGGAAAAATTCTGGCCAGCGTTCAGGGACCAAAGGAGAAGCTTTTACCGGTATTGGTAGGCGGACGCGAAGTTGGGAGCTTGACACAAAAGAAAAGTGACGGCAAGAAAGGCTTGCATGATCGAGCTTTTGAATACCTCCGTGAAGATTTAAGCGACAAAGAAGAACAATTGTTTTTGGCGCTCGCTATCCAGGAATTAGTAGGCCGCTCAGCCGGTCGGTAAGCCAATTGTTTAATTGGTGTGACTTTGTGTTTCCACGATATTATCACTTTCTTTGTGAACATTACCGTTTGGTGCTTGTTTCAGCACAAATTAGAGTTTATCCATCATGGACCTTCGAAAAAAAGCCAATCTGATCATCTACCGTTTCCGCGAACGTGGCCTGGAGATCTTTCTATTGAATAAAGGAGCGGAGAAACAATGGGATTTCCCAAAGGGAAATATGTCTTCTGAAGAACGCTTCATTGAGTTGGATCCGGTTGAAGAATCAGATGGTCACAAGGAGGAAGCTTTCGCTGTAGAAGGTGATTGGCACGAGATTCCTAGCTTAAAAGGGATGCTTTATGAAGATGCCATGCAGCTCAAGGATAAATTAAAAGATATTGAAAGCGGGGCTTACATCACGATCAAGGACGCCCTAAAAAAGGCCTTGCCGCACCAATACGAATTTCTCAAGGAGTTAAAAGATATTCTATCTGATCGGAATTCGATCCGCGACTTGTAACGCAAAGCCGACTTCGGCAAAAGCAGTAATGAGACAGGGCCTTTCCTCTTTATCCTTCTTGTTTCTGTACCCGCTACAACAGTGTCAATTCCATCCCCACGCCTCTCACTACGACTTTCAGTATTACCAAATGTCCAACTAAGCCCCTCTTAGGCGAGCAAGAATAAGCACCACCTGGAGCTGTTCCACTTCACTAAGGTTGGTATTATCAATGACCACAGCATCTTGTGCCTGGCGTAAGGGGCTATCAATACGAGTACTGTCGATATGATCCCGCTGTTGAAGGTTTTGTTCGACCTCCTCAAAACTGGTAGTGAGGCCTTTCTGCTGCAATTCGCTATACCGTCGCTTAGCCCGCACCTTATGATCTGCAGTCAGAAAGATTTTGAGTTCGGCTGCCGGGAAAACCACTGTCCCGATATCACGACCATCCATAACAATGCCCTTGTTCAATCCGAGTGCCTGCTGCTGTTGTACCAACCGCCTGCGCACTGCAGGAATTGCGGAAACCGGGCTAACGTGATTGGATACTTCCATTTGCCGAATCTCCTGTTCCACATTTTGCCCATTCAATATGGTGCAGATTTGATCTTCGGTTCGTTCAAATGAGATGTTGATACCAGCTAAGGCTTCTTGTACGGCCTGATCATCTGTCCAATCCAGCTGCTGTCTAAGAAACGATAAGGTGACCGCGCGGTACATGGCTCCAGAGTCGATGTAAAGGTAGCTCAGTTCGTGAGCCAGCGCTTTGGCAAGTGTACTTTTGCCGCAAGAGGAGAAGCCGTCAACGGCGATGGTGATATTTTGCTTCATGCTGCGGCAAATATAAGCATCACTTAGCGTGGCAGGGAAAGATTTTAGCGCTTCTTAAGACGGCAAACGTTTCAATAGCAATTCCCAGAGACGCTCGTAGGTAATTGGTTCCAATTGCGATAACACTCCCCGATAAGAGAAGGGACGTTCTTCCAAACGCTCCAGGTATTTTGTCGTATTACGAAGATCCTCTGGCTGGTAATCTGCCTTGCGCAATTGCAAGAGCAATCGAATGAACTGGATCGGGCGGTAATATTCCTCTTTGTTTAGGGTACGATTAGCCAGATTTTGTAATTGATCGATCCGTTCATCCACCAGGTTCAAGTCTTTTCGTTCAAGTAAGAAGAAGACCTGTAGGATAGTGAACAGCACAGTGAAAATGCGTTGGTCACTACTGTAATTTAATTTTTCTTCCAGCAATCGGTCAGGCTGAAATGGCCGGCGACGTTTTGGGCTGGTAATTCGATTAGAGAGGCCTTTGGGTAGCAGTATGTAGTAGATAAATGCTTCGTATAGCGCCCATTTATCTCGGTTTAACGCATCTAGTTTGGCAAAGGCTTTATTTTCGGCGGTCCGATTATAAATGGCTAGCGCCTGAATATCGTGTTGTGTATGGAGGGCCAGTAGTAAGTAGTATTCCATGAAGGAAAACCAAGGTTTACTGCCTTCCGGGAAGCGTTGCAAGCACTGTTCAGCATTGACTTGTCCTTGCGAATAAACGCCGAGGTGCAGGAAAGCGGACATCTTCTTGGTGAAAAAATCGATGAGTTTCTCCTCTTGATAAAATTCAGGATTGTGCTCAATATAGGTCTCAGCTCGCTCACAAACCTCG
>SPJK01019244.1_pt1 | contig 16128 bp, 14 predicted proteins | sample 3741771 | NCBI WGS metagenome assembly SPJK01 (sample SAMN10925997, study PRJNA522277) | cold seep metagenome | isolation source: Elba SIP-enriched marine methane seep metagenome, extraction at timepoint T2 | place: Italy: coast of Elba, Mediterranean Sea | reverse complement strand
TTGATGCCAAATATGAAATATAAGCTGGAAAACGTTCCCGGTATTGAAAATGCTGGCAAACTGCATTTAGCAGGACCCAATATTATGAAAGGCTATCTATTTGCAGATAATCCTGGCGTAATAATTCCGCCAGAATCAGACTATGGAAAAGGCTGGTATGACACCGGAGACATAGTCCATATCGATAACGAAGGCTATGTCAGCATTCAAGGACGTAGTAAACGATTTGCAAAAGTCAGTGGGGAAATGATTTCCTTGACGGCTGTTGAACAAATAGCCAGTGATGTCTGGCCAGACTCTCAACACGTTTCCACCAGTTTGCCGGACGAAAAAAAAGGCGAGCAAGTCATACTGCTTACCACACAAAAAGATGCTAACAATAAAAATCTGGCAAATGGTGCCAAAGGGGTTCGTGCCATTGCTTTACCCAAAAAAGTATTTGTGATTGAAAAAATTCCTGTTTTAGCTACAGGTAAAACAAATTACCAGGAAGTCAATAAACTGGCTGAAATACTTCTCACATCATGAACAAACAAATATACCCTTTATTAATTGCACAATTTGTTTCTGCATTTGCCGATAACGCCATTTTATTTACGGTCATAGCCTTGGTAATGCAAACAGCTGAATTGGCCAACTGGTATGTACCTGCTCTACAAAGTACATTTTTAATTGCCTTTGTGATACTTGCCCCTTGGGCAGGCTCATTTTCAGATCACCATGCAAAAGCGCATGTATTAATTATCGCGAACATTATCAAGGCAGCTGGAGCCGGCCTGCTACTAATCGGCGTAGAGCCATTAATTGCATATGCCTTGGTTGGCACGGGTGCCGCGCTCTATAGTCCTGCTAAATATGGAATACTGCCTGAACTGGCCGATCATTCCTTATTAGTAAAAGCCAATAGCTGGATAGAAGGTTCAACGATACTCGCTATTTTGCTGGGAATGGTGATTGGTGCGAAAGTTGCTGATTATTCGATTCAATGGGCTTTGATCAGCACAATTTTGCTATTTATTATTTCTTCTTTATTCACACTGACCCTACCTAAAAAAATCAGTAAAACTGAAACGGATCAGCCAAAAATCATTTTGTTTTTTCAACAAATAAAACTGTTTTTCACTACAACCCGTTCAAGATTTTCAATATTAGGCGCCTCATTATTCTGGGCAACGGCAGCAACTGTCCGGGTGATCATCATTGCGTGGGCACCGGTCGTACTTTTGACAGAAAATGCCAGTGATATTGCTCAGCTAACACTATTTTTAGCTCTCGGAATCATTGTAGGTTCTGCATTAGTCCCGCGTTTAATCCCTCTGGAATTTTTAGCACGCGCACGTATACCGGCCTATCTAATGGGAATTTTTATTGTGTTACTGGCATATACGGAGTCAGTATGGCCCGCGAGAACAGTCCTTTTTTCAATAGGGTTTGCAGGCGGCATGTTTATCGTACCCATTAATGCCGCATTGCAGGAACTGGGTCAACAAAGTATTGGGAGTGGTGGAGCAGTGGCTTTGCAAGGTTTTTTTCAAAATGTTGCCATGCTGATTGCAGTGGGCTCTTATACTCTGGCCGCCTCTTTGGATGTCGCCCCAGTTAATGCTTTATTAATGCTGGGCATATTAGTCTTTTGCGCAACTTTTTGTGTTTCCATTCGTTTGCCAAAAGACGAAGACCTGGAAACTGACTGAAAAAAAGCAAATATATAATTTATTCAGTCAATACTGATTGCAAATTATCTTCTTCAGCCAACCATCCGTTTATAAAACTGTTAGTCAACGTGTTCACTGTTTCCTCAATATTTTCTATGCCTATCACATCCATTTTACCACTCAGACATAAAGCACATATTCCGTGAACACCTGCCCATAGAGCCCGGGCAGCCATACTAGCCTGGTACTCATCTCTATCAATATTAAATAAGCGGAACTGTTCTTCAACCAGAAAAAAAATACGATTGATATGCGCTTGATACCAGTCTGGTAACTCTTCATTTTCTGCTATTCTATGTTCAAAAACCAGATTCCATCGATTGTAGTTTTCTTTCGCATAGGATAGATAGGTTTGTGCCAACAATCTTATAATCTGTTCTGTCTCAAGATCATCTGATTCGGCTATATTCCTTAATCGCAATTCAATCTGTTCAAGTGTTCTTCCATTTACATGCAATATCAGATCTGACATGTTATTGAACACCATATAGACACTTCCGACAGTATAACCAATTTGCATTGCTACTTTACGAGCTTTCAACTGGTTATATCCCTCTTCTTCTACAATGGACTCGGCTGCTTCCAGCACCATTTCCTTGATTTCCTGTAAACTGTGTTCACTTCTTCTAGCCATTATATGTTAATTTTTTTCCTTAAAAAGGTTAACTCTACATCAGTTTTCATCCATAATCGAGTCCAAATAGTATTTAATTTTTATAATTTTTTATAGCTTTTTGATGCTTTTGTTATTACCTCTATTAACGACATCTTTCATCAAATGAAATTTATAACAATTTCATATATTTATTCCAAACGTAATAAATACAACAATCAAAGTAAACGAAATGGCATCCTGAAAAAGTGTTTCCCAATCTAAATAAACTTTTTCATTCATTATGTCTTCAATTCTATTCTCGACTTGATCCTGCATATGAATTCTTTGCATTTTGGCTCTCCACAGTTATGTTTACACTTAATACTTCCTCATTAATCCCACTAAAACACCTTGTATTTCTACTTGTGCCGGTTGATATTCCAATGCCTGCATTGCCTTGTTAGCGGGTACCAACACCGTTTTATGCGGATACTGTTCAATAAACTTTAATGTTGCTTCCTGCTTATCAACCAAGGCAACTACTACTTCTCCATTTCTGGCAACACTACGTTGCTCAACCACCACCCAATCTTCATCATAAATACCGGCTTCAATCATAGAATCACCTTTTACTTTTAGGATATAGCAGGAGTTATTGGTTTTGATTTCATCAGAAATATACATATATTCAATATTTTCTAATGCTTCTATCGGTTTTCCAGCCGCAATTCTGCCTACAAATGGCAGCTTGTCGACACTCTCTCTTTCCTGCTTTGATTTTTCCTGATTTAAAAACTCATCCGTTAAACGCACACCGATGCGCTTTCTGTCTGATGGCTGAACAATTTTAGCGGCTATCAATACTTTAATATGCTTATGTAATGATCCTCTGGACTTTAATTCCAAAGCATGACATATTTCATCCAAAGTAGGTGGCACATCAAACAATCTATAATGCTCTATTAGGTAATTAACAACTTCTTGCTGCTTTTTGGTTAGACTCATTATGTTCTCTCTTTGTTTTCTTAAAGTATATTAAAAGAACAAAAGGAGAACAAGAGCTTTTTGACATATTTCCAAGTTAATTTAAATATATTTTTTAAGTAATTGAAATATAATTAGTTATATAGACAATATCTTGCCAATTGATAACAAGCTATCGGCATCTAGCGGCTCGAAGTATTATCAAGGATAATGACTATTCAGAAAAACCTGGTATCAAAGCTTGCACAGGCTTATTAGACTAAGAAAAACGGCGTATGCGAATGGCTTTGTGTTAACGGCTATTTAAAAAGAGCCACAAATGGCCACTAATATTGAGCCACTTTTCCAGACTTTCTTTTTATAAAAAAAGTTGTAACATTCCCATATTTATCCAGAGAACGTTATGAAGGAGTAGCTCGTGATTCATCAGATCAAAACGCTTCACAATCAGGCGTAAGATTGCTAAATAACGAGGTATATACGCAATACCTTCCGTCTGTATCTCAATTTGTCTAAAGCAGAAATTACTGACAGATTGTCTGATATAGATAGAACCAAGAAGCTGGATGAATACCGTAATTATATAATTCAACGGCTGCAACTTTATCCTGAGTTATTAAACTATTAAGGGAGGGCAGGGGAAAATTAAAGCAAACCTAGTAACTTAATGTTACTCTGACTACTATTATTTGAACGAGCAACGAGCGTTGTTGAACTTTTTGTCAGGCAATTTTTGCAACCATCCACCTTTTGTGAAAAATAAATTTTTTAATACATTTTCATGGCTCGATACAAACCACAGGTTATACGTTGTTTCCGTTTTGTTACTCAAGGCTATGACAGCAGGGATGCTGTCACTCAGGCTACACGGACGTATTGACGCTGTACCTTGAGAGACAAAATGGAATAAAGCTGCTGTTTGTATAGAGCCAAGTATATTTTTTGCGGACCACATGCATATTTAAAAAATATCTTGGTCTGATGCACACTAAAGCTCCCTTCGACTTTCTCAGCAATTTGATATTCTTTTGCTAATACTGCTTTAGGGTTAGAGTATAGCCACCAACCTATGGGACTATGCTTATAAATTATACATATCTGATTTTTAATAGGTTTATAAAGCAAGCACTGAAAGTATTCTCAAGGATTTTTGAAAATTATGAGAGCTGTCTAGATTGGGATAATTTGAGGAATTTAAGAAAATGAGATCGTCTAAATAGTGCTATGACTATTTAGACTGAATTCAAATTGGAAGGAAAACTGAAGGGTTATAAACTGGTTTCGATAGCGGGTTCCATAAATGCAATGGGTGCATCTTCTTCATTTTCAAAGGATACTTTTTCCCATACATCCGGACTTTCCAGCAGTGTTAATAATAATTTATTGTTCAAAGCATGGCCGGATTTAAAACCTTTAAATTCACCAATCAAGCTATGGCCTAATAAATATAAATCACCAATGGCATCCAGGATTTTATGCTTAACAAATTCATCAGCATAACGAAGACCATCTTCATTCAATACCTTGTCTTCGTCTACCACGATAGCGTTATCCAGACTTCCTCCCAAGGCCAGGTTATTTTGCCTGAGAAACTCGATATCTTTCATGAAGCCAAAGGTTCTTGCCCGACTCACTTCCTTGACAAAAGTTGTTGTGGAAAAGTCCATAACAGACGTCTTCAAATGATCTGGAAAAGCAGGATGATCAAAATCGATACTAAACGTCACCCGAAAGCCATCATGCGGCTCAAAGGCTGCCCATTTATCTCCATCTTCTACCCGAATTTCCTTTTTTATTCGAATATATTGTCTAGGGCTGTCCTGTTCCTTGACACCGGCCGATTGCAACAAAAACACAAACGGCCCCGCACTCCCGTCCATAATTGGTACTTCAGCACTATTCACGTCCACAATTGCATTATCGATACCTAGGCCTGCAAACGCAGATAACAGATGCTCAATGGTAGCGACCTTAATATTATCCTGAACCAATGTCGTGGATAACATGGTTTCACCGACATTTTCTGGTCTGGCTTCTATCAATACTGGCTCATCCAGATCTACTCGCCTGAAACTGATGCCTGTACCTGGTTCAGCTGGGTGCAGAGTCAAATAAACTTTATCACCGCTGTGTAAGCCAACGCCGGTTGCTCTGATGATATTTTTCAGGGTTCTCTGTTTTATCATAAAAGTAGATCGCAAAAGCGCTAATTCTACCATACAAATACAGAATAATAGCCTTTACTGTTGGTAGAATTGCATTATGATCCAATTTTATACTTATTTAGAACGTGGACGCATGACGTATCACTTTGCATATGGTTAATCTGCCTGACGTCTTAAAAAGGCAGGAATGTCCAGATACTCCATATCTTCTGATGTCTTAGGTTGGGCGCCAAAACGTGATTCTCTCTGTTCTGATTTATTTTGTCGGATTGCAGTCGGTTTATCCAAAAGCGCATAATTCAATTCATTAATGGGTTTCTGGACATCGTTAATCTGTTTTACGACAGTTTTTTCACCAATACCTGTAGCCACCACGGTTACTTTTATTTCATCTTCCATTTCCGGCATAATAGCTGTACCGATTTTAATATCTGCATCGGCGGATGCTAATCGATGCATTTTTTGACCAATTTCATCAAATTCAGTCATATCCATATCAGAGGCTGTAATATTTACCAGAATGCCTTTTGCACCCTGCAAATTTATATCCTCTAATAATGGACAGGAAATCGCTTTATCTGCGGCTTCTGTAGCCCGGTTTTCCCCTGAAGCAGAGCCTGACCCCATGATAGCCGTTCCCATGTTAGTCATCACTGTCTTCACGTCGGCAAAATCAACATTGATCAAACCAGGATTTGTAATCAGCTCAGTAATACCCTGAACTGCGTCCAGTAATACATTATTGGCTTCTTTAAACGCATTCACTAATGATAAATTACCCCCCAGCTGTGGCAACAGTTTTTGATTAGGAATAATGATTAAAGAGTCTACGCATTTTTCCAGTTCCTCAATCCCTTGTCTGGCTACTTCAATTTTTTTCTTACCTTCAAATTCAAAGGGTTTGGTCACAACAGCAACGGTTAAGATGCCTAATGATCTAGCAACTTCTGCGATAATTGGAATGGCACCTGTACCGGTTCCACCGCCCATACCTGCCGTTAAAAACACCATATCAGCTCCTTCAATCACTTCCCGGATATGATCGATATTTTCCTCAGCTGCTTTTTTACCGACATCAGGTATCGTTCCTGCTCCGAGTCCTTTAGTCAGTTCAACACCTAACTGGACTTTGCTCTCAACCTTCAACCGTCTTAATGCTTGAGCATCCGTATTAGCACAAATAAACTGTACACCATCAACATGCGCTTCTACCATATGATCCACAGCATTTCCACCTCCACCACCAACGCCTATCACTTTGATAATCGCATCATCACTGCACGTTTCCATAATTTCATACTTCATTATATCTTCCTCACTTTCACCCGAATCTAAAAATTACCTTGAAACCACTTTTTCATTCTGGCCCAAATTCCCTGACCGTCATCCCTGATTCCTTCCTGTCTGCCTTGATGTTCCCCCCCATAAAGCAGTAATCCAACACCTGTAGAATAGACTGGATTCTGCACCACATCTGTCAATCCTGTTACATGTTGAGGCATCCCCATCCTGACTGGCATATGAAAAATCTCTTCTGCCAAATCAATCAATCCGTTAATTTTTGAACTCCCGCCCGTTAAAACCACACCGGCGGCAATCAAATCTTCATATCCACTTCGTCTTAATTCAGCTTGAATTAAAAGCATCAGCTCTTCATATCTGGGTTCTATAATCTCAGCCAGATTTTGGGCTGAAATATTTCTCATTTCCCTGTCTCCAATACTCGGAACCTGAATCACTTGTTCAGCATCAGCCAGCTGAGTTAATGCACTGGCATACTTTTGTTTTATCTCTTCTGCATTTTTGGTCGGCGTTCTCAATGCCACGGCAATATCATTTGTCACCTGATCACCTGCAATGGGTATCACTGCGGTATGTTTTATTGCACCTTCTGAAAAAATTGCAATATCCGTAGTACCTCCACCCAAATCACACAACAACACGCCTAACTCTTTTTCATCTTCAGTCAGCACTGAAGTACAGGATGCCAGTTGTTCCAAAACAATATCTTCAACGTCCAACTGGCAACGGCGTATGCACTTAATGATATTTTGAGCAGCACTGACACTGCCAGTCACCATATGCACTTTAGCTTCCAAACGGATGCCAGACATGCCAATTGGCTCTTTAATGCCTTCCTGCTGGTCTATTACAAATTCCTGAGGCAGAATATGTAAGATTTTTTGATCAGCTGGAATAGCTACTGCCCGCGCTGAATCAATGACTCTGTCTATGTCATATTGCGTTACTTCCTTATCTTTAATCGCTACAATTCCATGTGAATTAAAACTTTTGATATGACTACCCGCGATACCCGCAAAAACTGCCTTAATTTCACAGCCAGCCATCAACTCAGCCTCTTCAACAGCTCGTTGTATGGAATGAACGGTTGATTCAAGGTTGACCACAACGCCTTTTTTTAAGCCTTTTGATGGCGCAAACCCGATACCGATGATTTCCATCTCATCATCTGGAGTATATTCAGCAACAATAGCTGCGACTTTTGTAGTTCCAATATCGAGTCCTACAATAATGTTACGATCTGATTTTTTGGCCATAATTAATGCGTCTTATTTTTGTGCTTTTCCATCTTCCATGCTTGATAGCTATCCAAATCTTTCCATTGAATAGCAAATCCATTGGGATACCTTAAATCGGCTACGGCCATATTTTGCAACTGTTCATAGCCTAATAACTGAACTGCCCCCATAAACCGATAAAACTTATCCATTGGGGCATGCCGTCCTAACTTTATCTGCATAGCGTTGTCGAGCTTTAGCGTCCAAGCCTGCCTTTCATTAACCTTTATGCCTTCAACCTGAAACTGATACCGAGTTAATGCCTGATTTATAACTGCTAAATGTTCCACAAGAGTCACTTCTCCTCCTTCATTTCCTTCGATAACAGGTAACTGACTAAACTCTGAAATATTTTCAGGCTGAAACAATTGACCTTTGTCACTGAGCAAACTATTTTCATACCAACGCGCAACCGGGTGTTGTTCAGTGATTTGAATCCGTAAGGTATCCGGCCAAATTCGTTTAATCGCTGAATTCTCTACCCACTGCATCATCTCCATTCGCTTTTCCAATTCCACTAAATCAATTCGATACAAACCTTTGTCTATTTGCTTTTCGATCGCTTCTTTTACTTTGTTTTTTTGCAGAAACTGAAAAGTTCCCTCTATCCTTACAAATTTAACCGGCCATTGATCAGCAATTTGTGCCAATATCTGCTGCCGATAACTGAACAGAATGATCAGCATTCCTCCCAGCAGTAGAAATACTGGACTCATTTTTATTTTCATACGATGCACACGCATAGTTCGACCCTGAGTCAAAACTGGTTTCCAATATCCGCACCACTAATTCATCAAATTCCAATCCATGTTGTTTCGCAGCCATGGGAACCAGACTATGATCAGTCATCCCCGGAACTGTGTTGACTTCAATCAATTGAACAGTATTTTGATGGTCTATAAATAAATCAACTCGCCCCCAGCCGCTCACACCAATTACCTCACAGGCTTTGACCGCCAGTTCTTTCAGATGTATATCCATTTCCTGACTCAGATCACACGGACAAATATATTGTGTCTGTTCTGATTGGTATTTTGCGTCATAATCATAAAATTCATTTTCAGTCTTCAGCTCAATAATCGGTAATGCCTCTCCGACAAGAACAGCAACCGTATATTCTTTGCCTGCAACCCAACTTTCTGCATAAACATCACATTGATAAGATTTTGCTTTTAGCCATGCTTGCTCTAATTCAGAGCAATTATTAGCTTTAGACATTCCAAGGCTTGAACCTTCTTTAGACGGCTTGACTATCACTGGAAATTTCAATGTTTTTTCACAATCATCGAGATCATTCTCCGTACGAATCAAATGCCAATCAGGGGTCTTTAAACCGGCCCCTCTCCAGGCCAATTTGGTTCTTAGTTTATCCATTGCCAAAGCCGAAGCTAATACACCAGATCCCGTATAAGGTATCTCGCAACTATCCAATATCGCTTGCAAAACCCCATCTTCCCCACCTCGCCCATGAATAATATTAAAAACCCGATCAATCTCCAGCCCTTGAACAGCATTGATAATATTGTCTTTTACATCGATAGCCTGAACATCAATACCCTTTCTTTTCAATGCGTTAAATACAGCTTGACCACTTTTCAGTGAAATCTCTCTTTCTGCGGCGTATCCACCCATCAGTACAGCGACAGAACCAAAATCATTGATATGTTTATTGGTATCATGCATCTTGAAACTCTCCCGCAATACAGACTTCAGTCTGCAGTTCCACATCGTAATGCTGTTTAACTTGTTGCTGAATATATTCAATCAAAACAACGATATCTTTCGCAGTAGCTGACCCTGTATTTTCTATAAAATTTGCATGTTTAGCTGATATACAAGCCCCACCAATACAATAGCCTTTCAGACCTAAACTCTCTATTAATCTTGCTGCATAATCACCAGGGGGGTTTTTAAACACTGAGCCACACGTTGGTTTATTGGTTGGCTGAGTTAATGAACGTTGTTCCAGCAACAGTTTCATATCTTCATGGCTTCGGCTGGCATCCCCGTGTGTCAATTGCAATTGAGCAGACAGAAACCAGGCACCATCAAGCCCTTTCACCGAGCGGTAAGCCACATCAAATTCATCTGCTTGTTTTTTAAAAACACGACCTTCTACATCAATCATCTCAACCTGTTTAATAATATTCCAGGTTTCGCCTCCAAATGCCCCAGCATTCATTTTCAATGCCCCTCCCATCGTACCGGGAATACCCACCAAAAATTCCGCGCCTTTTAAATTCAATTCAGAACAAAATCTGGCCACATGCGCACAAGGAACACCCGCTTCAACATACACCAGACAGGAATCAACCAATTGCATGATTTTCAATCGACCCCGCGTATTAATCACTGTCCCTTTAATCCCGTCATCACCAATCAACAAATTGCTGCCTAATCCCAGCCAAAATACGTCTTCTTCCTGATCTCTGGATTGAAAAAAATCAATCAAATCCTGCTTATCAGCCGGCAGAAACATTTTTTCTGCCGGCCCGCCTACACGCCAGCTGGTATATTTCGCCAAAATTTCGTTCTGTAAAACCTGACCTCTCATTGCTTTAACACCTGTACCAATTGTTCGGGTAATTCATGAGCAATCTGACCAACATTTCCAGCCCCCATTGTCAGTACAACATCATCAGCCCGTGCAATTGCAACCAAAATATTAGCGAGTTCATGACGGTCTTTGACAAAGACTGGATCAACCTGGCCTCGCAAGCGAATTGCACGTGATAAAGTCTGGCTATTTGCAGCAGCGATCTCATTTTCACCCGCAGTATAGACATCCAGTAAAATCAAGACATCTACCCTGGATAACACTTCGACAAAATCTTCAAACAAATCGCGGGTGCGAGTATATCGGTGCGGTTGGAACACAATAATTTTTCTTCGTACCGGCCAAGCCTGATTCAGTGCTTCAAATGTAGCCTGTATTTCCCGGGGATGGTGACCATAGTCATCTACCAGAGTGATATGACCCTGTTTAAAGGCAATATCCCCATTAATCTGAAAACGTCGGCCTATACCTTTAAATGTCTTCAAACTGTTTATAATCGTTACATCATCTACACCCAGATTGGTTGCGATAGTGATTGCTGCCAAAGCATTTAACATGTTGTGCCAGCCAGGCATATTTAAGGTAACATTCAAATCTTTATGGTCAGCCCAGCGTTCCACTGTAAAATGTGTATTCATTCCTTCTTGTTTGACCTCGGTCGCTCTTACATCAGCATTCTCATCCACGCCATAGGTTTTTACCGGCTTGGCCAGATAAGGTAAAATATCCTTTACACCCTGATCATCAATACACATCACAGCCATACCATAAAATGGCAAATGATGTAAAAATTCTACAAAAGTATTTTTCAATCGTTCATAACTGCCACCATAGGTTTGCATATGATCTTGATCAATATTGGTCACCACAGCCATCATCGGCTGCAAATGCAAAAAAGAGGCATCACTCTCATCTGCTTCCGCCACTAAATATTGACCACTCCCCAAGCGAGCATTTGCTCCTGCACTGTTTAAACGTCCTCCTATCACAAAGGTAGGATCAAGCCCTGCTTCACCCAATATACTGGCTGTTAAACTGGTTGTCGTCGTCTTGCCATGTGTTCCGGCAACTGCAATACCAAATCTAAAGCGCATTAATTCAGCCAGCATTTCAGCCCTGGGAATTACCGGAATTCTTTGATCATAAGCGGCTTGAACTTCTTCATTACTTTTGTCAACCGCTGTTGAAGTCACCACGACATCCACATCCTGCACATTTCCTGCTTGATGTCCTATATGAATGATTACCCCATTATCCTGTAAACGAAGCGTCACAGGACTCTCCTTAATATCAGAACCAGAAACCTGATAACCGAGATTTGACAATACTTCCGCGATACCACTCATTCCGGTACCGCCAACACCAACAAAATGTATCTTTTTGATTTTGCCTAATCCCTGATTTATCTGGAAATTTTCTGGTCTGTTCATTACCTTGCAACCTCCATACAAATAGAAACAACTGTTGCTGTTGCTTCCAGCTTTGCCAGTCCACTGGCCTGTTTACTCATTGTTTCCATGTTCAATTTGATATTTTCAATTGACTTAAATAGATTTTCTTCGTTAAGTAATTCCTGCTTTAATATAATTGCTGCACCGTTTTCAACCAGGTACATGGCATTTGCAACTTGATGATTATCTATTGCATTAGGCAATGGCACTAAAATGGCAGGCAAACCAGCGGCCGCAATCTCAGATATAGTCATCGCACCCGCTCTACAGATCACTAAATTCGCCCATTGATACGCTGAAGCAATATCATCTATAAACTCCAATACCTGCGCATCCTGCTTCCCTTCGTTATATTTCTTTTTCACCAATTCATAGGCTGCCAAACCTGTTTGATGTTTAATTTCCACACCATCCAGTTTCGATAACACCACAGGAATAACATCATTCAACGCTTTAGCCCCTAAACTGCCGCCTAACACCAGTATTTTTAATTTGTTTTCGGGGTCATCTTCTGACCAGAATTTTCTTTCTGGAAAATCCAAAAAATGATTTCTTAACGGATTTCCAGTTGTAATCGCCGCTATTGAAGCAGGAAAACTATTTGGAAAAGCTTGTAACACCTTCGTTGCGCGATGCATTAACAATCGGTTGGTTGTTCCCGGTATGCGATTTTGTTCATGGATCACCAGAGGAATACCCATAAATTTCGCCATCAACCCGCCAGGCCCAGCAACATATCCCCCCATTCCCAAAACAACATCAGGCTTATGTTTTCTGAAAAGTCTAAACGACTGCAAGCAAGCCTTAACAATCAAGGTTGCATTACTGAAACTACCCCATAATCCTTTGCCGCGTATTCCTTCTACGGTCAAATAATCCATTTCAATACTATTTTCGGGAACAACTCTATTTTCAATACCTTTATGCGTCCCCATCCAGCGCACATTCCATTCATGAGAACGCAAATACAAAGCAACCGCTAATGCAGGAAAAACATGGCCTCCTGTTCCACCGGCCATAATCATGATTGTTTTATTCATTTGTCATTACCCATGTGAAACCTTGCCTGGCAAATGATAGCTTTCATGCTGAATCCTGAGTAATAATGCAACGGCACTACACATCATTAACATACTGCCTCCGCCATAACTCATTAACGGTAATGTCCACCCTTTCGTTGGCACCACCCCCATATTGACCCCAATATTGATGAATGCCTGAAATCCAAACCAGATAGCAATGCCATACGCAACAAAAGCTGAAAATAACTGGCCTTTTTGTTCGGCAAAAGCACCAATCATAAAACTGCGATAAATAAATGCCATGTATACAGCTATGATTAAAACAACCCCAATCAAACCAAACTCTTCCGCAAACACTGAAAACAAAAAGTCGGTATGGGCTTCAGGCAGATGAGACATTTTCTGGATACTATTTCCCAGCCCTACGCCTACTACCTCACCACGACCAAAAGCGATCAAGGCATGGACTAATTGATAGCCTTTATCATCCCGAAGTGACCAGGGATCCAGAAAAGCTACAATTCGATCCATACGATACCCAGCCAGAAAAATTAATAAGGCTGCAGATATCGCCAAACCGCTAATTAAAGCAAGGAATGCGCCTAAACGCACACCGGCTAAAAACATAATACCCATAGCAATCGTCATAATCATGACGGCCGAACCAAAATCCGGTTCCATCAGCAAAAATATGCAAGCAATCCCCAGCACACCTAAAGGCTTGACCATCCCCAGACCTGTATTCTGAAAATCCTCCTGATAGCGAGTTACATAACGCGCCATATAAATCACTGTCAAAAGTTTTACCATCTCAGAAACCTGAACACGCACACCAAAAATGGATAACCAGCGATAACTGCCATTCACTTTGATACCTATTCCCGGTATCAATACCATCAACAACAGTATCAGTCCTCCCAAAAACAACCAGGCCGCATATCGTTCCCATAAATACATAGGCACAAAGCTCACCAAATAAGCCAGAACCAATGCCAGACCAATATTCACTAACTGTCGTTGTGGATAATGCATCGGATTACCTAAAGTCTGATCACCGATATACATAGATGAAGAGATTAAAACCAGATAACCGACATACAATAAGCCTGCACTGATCACAACCAGGCTTTTATCCCAATAAAACCCAAGATCGGCATTTGCGTTTTGAACAGCATTCATAAAACCACCTGTCTGACTGCTGTCATAAAACGATTGCCTCTGTCTTGATAATTTTTGAATTGATCAAGACTGGCACATGCCGGGCTGAGAATCACATTCTCCCCATGCTTCAACTGCTGATTGGCAATTTTAACCGCTGCTTCTATGCTGACTGCATGCATACAAGGAACTTTCCCCTCAACGGCCTGCTCAATTTTTTCAGCATCCTTTCCTATCAAAATTAAACAGTCAACTTTCTTAACCAAATAAGGAACCAGCGCTGACATGTCTGCGCCTTTAGCATCCCCACCTGCTATCAAAATCAACTTGTTTTTAAAAGCCTGTAAAGCCGCAACACACGCACCAATATTGGTTGCCTTTGAATCATTTATCCATAACGAACCATTAACTTCAGCGACTTCCTGCATTCTGTGTTCAAGGTTTTTATAGCTTTTTAAGGCTGAGCAAACTTTATCCAGATCCAATTTCGCAGCATAAGCCAAAGCAATAGCAGCCAACGCATTTGCATAATTATGCTTGCCCTTAAAAGGTAAATCAGATACAGGCAGAAGATCTTGTCCTCGAAAGCACAAATAAACGTCTTTATTCAAATCATTCAGATAAAAATCTGCTTTGGATTCTATGGAAAATGTCATCGTATTCTGAATATCAGTTGACATTGCATTGACCCTGTCATCATCCAAATTAATGATTCCAGCATCAGAATCCGCATAAATTTTCTGTTTAACCGCCGCATAAGTTTCTAACGAATCATAGCGATCCAGATGATCTGAGGATACATTCAGAACAGTCGCTGCAATTAACGTTAGAAAGCGGGTTCTTTCCAGTTGAAAACTTGATAATTCAATAACATACAACTCAACTTCATCATTTAACATATCTAGAACAGGTAATCCCAGATTACCCCCTATACATACGTTTATGCCGCATTCAGTCGCCATATGGCCCAACATGGTCGTCACCGTGCTTTTACCGTTTGATCCGGTAACAGCAAGAACAGGCTTATCATTCAGTATGGAAAAAACATCAATATCACTAAACATCTGCACACCTTGCTGCAAGGCTCTGGCAACCGACATTTCCTTTAAGTCCACACCAGGACTCACCATCATATGCGTTGCAACTTCAAACGCAGACTTGTCAAAACCTCCAGTAAACACCGGGATATTCGGAAACTTTTCACTTAATGTTTCCAGATAAGGCGGTTTGACGCGGCTATCAACCACTGCCAGCTGTATATCCAGTTGCAATAAAAATGATGCAACTGAATAGCCTGTTTCCCCCAGGCCTACGACCAGAACCTTTGAGCCCGGAGCCAATTTCAACTGCTCTTCTAGTTTTTTTAATATGAACGATTTATCCATTTAACCGGTAAAAATAAAAGGGCTTTAACTTAGGAACATGCGCACAATAACTTGACCATCTGACTTGCCTTTTTTTCCGTCTTCGGCGTTGCACAAACAGTTACATACCTTGCTATGCGCCTCGGCAACTGCTCCATGCGTTGCTCTGCCTCCTGCTTCCATGCAGTCGTTGAAGACGAAAAAAAATACTGCGTCAAATCGCCAACATATTTCACACACGTTCCTTATCTGATTTTCAGTGTTGCTAATCCAATCAGCACTAATATCACTGTAATTATCCAAAATCTGACTATAATTCTCGGCTCTGGCCAGCCTTTTAACTCATAGTGGTGGTGAATAGGAGCCATCAAAAAAACCCGTTTACCTCTTAATTTATAGGAAGCAACCTGGATAATGACTGAAACGGTTTCCACAACAAACACACCCCCCATGATCATCAACACAATTTCCTGTCTGACCAGAACAGCCAAAATACCTAAAGCAGATCCCAGTGCCAAAGCCCCTACATCACCCATGA
>SPJK01018938.1_pt1 | contig 16138 bp, 15 predicted proteins | sample 3741771 | NCBI WGS metagenome assembly SPJK01 (sample SAMN10925997, study PRJNA522277) | cold seep metagenome | isolation source: Elba SIP-enriched marine methane seep metagenome, extraction at timepoint T2 | place: Italy: coast of Elba, Mediterranean Sea | reverse complement strand
GTTGAGAAAGTTGTTTGATTACATCATTGTTGACACAGGTGCGATTCTCAAGGGTAATGAGACAGCAGTATTCGCGAGTCTAGCCGATGAGTCTGTTGTGGTGGCTGCGAGTGGCATCACACGCAAAGGCTTACTACAAGCTGCGATTGCCAAAATGCAATCAAATCACAATAAAGTGTCTGGTATCATTTTTAATCAAACCAGACAGATTATTCCAGACTTTATCTATCGATTATTCTAGGGCAAAGGGCGTTGCTGCGTGATATTACCCTGTCAAAGGTCGGTCTTTGAGGCAACGCTTGCATTTTGCGCAATTGCTCTTTTTAGCCTTGTTGTCGGCGTCACAGGTGCGACTTCCCTGAAACTGCAAATCGGTCTTGTCATTGCTTTTAGTGGCCTTTTACTGATTGTGCTGTCCCCAGCCAGAAGAACCCTTTGTTTATGTTTGTGGTTGTTGATTCAACCACTAAGCGTCGAAAAAATTCTCTTTACTGCGACACCCATCTGGGATGGCTTGCGCGGCTATGAAATTGTCCTAAATGCCGGCGATCTCATTTTGATGATGCTTGGCTGCATCCTACTATATGAGCGATTCTTTTTACACAAAAAGCATTTTGTCTGGGATAGTTATTATCAGATATTATTCGCGCTATTGTGTTGGGGCGCTTTTTCTTATTCTATACATAGCTTGTACCTGCAAAGTGACTTTATTGATTCAGCGCCGTTGGGTGTTTTGCATTTATTTCGCAATTTCGTTTTCGTATTAATCATCGGTACAGCCATACAAACACGTGCTGACGTTCTTTGGATACTGGCAACAGTCGCTTTTATGATACTGCTACAATCCGTTCTGGTTGCATTGTCGTTTGCTACTGGTGAGTCAATGAACTTCACGCGTTTATTAGGCCCTGCCTTAAAATTACAAGAATACGTAGTCGGTGGTGAAATTGTTCATCGCGCGGCAGGGACTGTTGGTGTGCCAAATCAACAGGCTAGTTATCATGCAATGCTTACTTTTTTATCTGTAGGTTTGTTGGCGGTTCGCAACGTTGCATTTAGAAGCCTTGCCTTAATTGCGATGATGAGTAGTTTGATCGCTGTAGTGTTTACCTTTTCACGCAGTGCGTGGTTCACGATGGGCTTGGCGTCAGTACTGATTACAACAGTTTTTATCAAACGACAGGCAATTACTTCGAGTGCATGGCTTATTGGTGGCGTGCTTAGCATCGTGATGATTATTGCACTTGGGTTTTTGGCTAAGCCTATCATTGACCGACTGACGCAGGGCGATGACGGTGCGACTGATTCTCGTGTTCGCATGATTATGTTGGCAACTGACCTGATTAAAAAGCACCCAATTATCGGTGTTGGCCCCAATGATTATGCAGAGGCTGGCCTGTTTTATTATCCGCCCGGAGAAAAAGATACGGAGTGGGTGGCTTTAGGGGAAAAGGCAATTGTCCCGCCGCTGGGAAGAATTGAATTAGCAATATTACGTATTCCAGGGCAAAAACCTTTGGCGATTCCACTGGGTGTGCATAATAAATACTTGTTAATGTTTTCTGAAATGGGGGCTGTAGGCTTGTTGCTTTGGTTGTGGTTGTTTGTGACGGTCTTTAAAGCATCCCGCTCTATGCGAGCACACACTGATAAGTTATATCGTTTTTTGAGTGTTAGCGGCTATGCTGTGATACTTGTGATTTCTATTTATATGATGCTGGATCTGTTTGCAGACGATAAGACATTGCAAGTTTTATTGTTCCCGATTACTTTAATTGTTGCAGTTTCCAGAATAGCCCACCAATCAAAGCAAAATAATCGTTATCATACCCGCTGAGTCTTGGCACAAAGGCTTGAATGGTGGTATGATGCTGCCTTCGCAAATTTGCGAAATAAATCCTTGTGCAACCCCGTCTAAGGTGTTGGTTTGAATTGCAAATCAATGTTGTGAGTGTTGCATAGATGAATAACCTTAGAAAGAGAGAAAAATTATGTCTGTGACTATGCGTCAAATGCTTGAGGCCGGCGTTCACTTTGGCCATCAAACCCGTTATTGGAACCCTAAAATGGCACCGTTCATTTTTGGTGATCGTAACAAAATCCATATTGTTAACCTTGAAAAAACATTACCAATGTTTGAAGACGCGCTTAAGCACGTTAAAACATTGGCAGCAAACAAGGGCCGTATTTTATTCGTGGGTACAAAACGTCAAGCCCGCGATATCATGAAAGAAGAAGCTGAGCGTGCTGCATGCCCATTTGTTAACCATCGCTGGTTAGGCGGCATGTTAACCAACTACAAAACAGTGAAACAATCAATTAAGCGCTTAAAAGAGTATGAAGCGATGATTGAGGATGGCAGCATCGAAAAATTCAACAAAAAAGAAGCACTTGGCTATCGTCGCGAGCTTGAGAAACTAAACCGTTCAATCGGTGGTATTAAAGATATGGGTGGCTTGCCAGACGCATTATTTATCGTTGACGTAGGTCACGAGAACGGTGCAATTAGCGAAGCAGCTAAATTAGGCATCCCTGTTATCGGCGTGGTTGATACAAACAACTCAACTGAAAACGTTGCTTATGTCATCCCTGGTAACGATGACTCTAGCCGTGCCATTCGTTTGTATGCACGTGGTGTTGCAGATGCGGTGCTTGAAGGTCGCAGCGCAGCCTTGGAAGAAATTGCTAAAGCGGCGGCTGAAGAAGAAGCGCCTGCAGCAGAAGCTGAAGAAGCAACGGCAGCTGAATAATTGCTGTCTGACTAAAAGGGGCGCATGATGCCCCTTTTTTAATGATATTTTCATATTCATCGAATAACTTAACGAATTAAATTATGGATGTATGCACATCCACTCAAAAGGAGTCTAAAAATGGCAATTACCGCTAGTATGGTTAAAGAATTACGTGGTCGCACTGATGCGCCAATGATGGATTGCAAAAAAGCCCTAACCGAAGCTGAAGGCGATATGGATCGTGCAGAAGAGATCTTGCGCGTGCGCTTTGGTAACAAAGCAAGCAAAGCTGCAGGCCGTGTGGCTGCTGAAGGTGTTGTAAGCGTATACATTGCTGATGACGGCAAATCTGGTGCGATGGTTGAGGTTAACTCAGAAACTGACTTCTGTGCTAAAAATGAAGAGTTCTTGAAGTTTACTGCTGATTTGGCCGAAGCCGTTGCTGGAAATGACGTGTCTGATATTGAAGCAGCTGGTGCATTGTCAATGGGTGGCGCGACAGTTGAAGAAACGCGTGCACAATTAGTAGGTAAAATTGGTGAAAACATTACACCGCGCCGTTTCGTGCGTCCTGCAGCGGAAGGTAAGCTGGCTAGCTATGTTCATGGCGGCAAAATTGGTGTCATCGTTGATGTTGTTGGCGGTGATGACGCATTGGCTAAAGATATTGCAATGCACATTGCTGCAGCTAAGCCAAAAGCGCTGGACGAATCTGGCGTTGACGCAGCGCTGATTGAAAAAGAGCGTCGTGTGGCGATCGAAAAAGCGAAAGAAGCGGGTAAGCCTGAAACAATGTTGGACAAAATTGCGACTGGCACAGTCAATAAGTTCTTGAAAGAAGTAACTTTGTTGAACCAAGGGTTTGTCAAAGAAGATAAGAAATCAATTTCTCAGCTACTGAAAGAAAATGACGCTAAGGTTGCATCATTCACAATGTATGTAGTTGGCGAAGGCATTGAAAAAGAGGAAGTTGATTACGCAGCAGAAGTTGCAGCAGCAGCTAAGGTGTAATCGTATAAGCATGCTAACGCATGCTGACTAAAATGGATTAAGCATTACTTAATCCATTTTTTTTGTCTATTGAATGCGGTAAATGGCGATATCTGCCATTGCCAATTATTAGATGGTAGATACCACATCAATTTAATTGTTTAAATCACTGTTTTTATGATTAAATGATGGCAGATTTTAATTTAAGGGAAAAGCATGGCACAACCAGCCTACAAACGCATTTTGTTAAAACTCTCAGGTGAGGCTTTAATGGGAGATGATGCTTATGGCATTAATCGCGATACCATTACTAATATCGTTGCTGAAGTGAAGTCGGTTGTGGATTTGGGTGTGCAGGTTGCTGTAGTGATCGGTGGTGGCAATATCTTTCGTGGTGTTGCACCTGCCGCTGCGGGAATGGATCGCGCCACGGCAGACTATATGGGCATGTTAGCAACGGTGATGAACGCGATGGCCTTGCAGGATGCGATGAAAAACGCTGGTTTAGCTGCGCGTGTGCAGTCAGCTTTGAATATTTCCCAAGTGGCTGAACACTATGTGCGTGGGCGTGCCATCCGTTACCTCGAAGAAGGTGTCGTTGTGATTTTTGGCGCTGGCACAGGCAACCCATTCTTTACCACTGACACTGCCGCAGCCTTGCGTGGTATGGAGATGAATGCTGATATTGTGATTAAAGCGACCAAAGTAGATGGCATTTATACTGATGACCCCAAAACCAATCCAGACGCGATGCGTTACAAAACGATCACCTTTGATGAAGCGATTAATAAGAATCTTAAAGTGATGGATGCTACAGCACTGACCCTATGTCGCGACCAGAAGTTGCCAATTTGTGTATGCAGCATCTTTAAATCGGGCTCCTTAACTAATTTAGTGTTGGGTGAAGATGAAGGTACGATGGTTACACCTGCGTAGTATTTAGTTGATTGTGCTTCTTGGATTGGCGCAAAGAAGATAAAATAACGGATTAACAAGATTTAGCTGGAGTATTTAGATGATTAATGACATTCAAAAAAATGCTGATCAAAAAATGCATAAAACGATTGATGCCTTAAAAACCGATTTGGCAAAAATTCGTACCGGGCGTGCGCATGTTGGTTTGCTAGACCATGTGATGGTTGAATATTACGGCTCTCCAGTGCCAGTGAATCAAGTAGCTAACGTAAATGTTGGTGACTCTCGGACTTTGAATGTACAACCATACGAAAAACCGATGATTGCATTGGTGGAGAAGGCGATTCGCGATTCTGACCTGGGTTTAAACCCAGCCACTAACGGTGATGTGATTCGTGTACCAATGCCTATGCTAACCGAAGAGCGTCGCCGTGACCTGACTAAAGTTGTTCGCTCTGAAGGTGAGGGGGCTAAAGTTTCGGTCCGCAACGTGCGTCGTGATGCGAATGATACGTTAAAAAAGCTGGTTAAAGAAAAAGAGATTACTGAAGATGACGAGCGCCGTGGCCATGATGCTGTACAAAAGCTTACGGACAAAGCTGTCTCTGAAATCGACAAAATTTTAGAAGCAAAAGAAGAAGAGCTGATGGCGATTTAGTGGATCGTTTGATCAATCGTTAAGGATATAGTTTGGGTCTATTCACCAGTTCTACCAAAGATGTTCCCATTACCTCGGATGTCCCTGAGCATGTCGCGGCAATTATGGATGGCAATGGTCGATGGGCAAAAAAGCGTTTATTACCACGTGTTGCTGGCCATAAACGAGGGGTAGAGACGGTACGAGAACTCGTTAAATACAGCGCTAAACTCAATATCAAATACCTAACCTTGTTTGCGTTCAGCAGTGAGAACTGGCGACGTCCAAAAGATGAAGTCAGTTTTTTAATGGGTTTGTTCTCTGAGGCGTTAAAGGTTGAAGCTCGCAAGCTACATGAAAATAATATTCGCTTACGCTTGATAGGCGATCGCAGCCGTTTTGACAATAAATTAAAAGTTCAGATTGACGAAGCCGAAGCCTTGACTGCTAACAACACCGGTCTTGTGTTAACTATTGCAGCTAATTACGGTGGTCGATGGGATATCGTCAATGCGACTAACTTATTCCAGCAAGCGCACCCTGACCGCGCAGGCCAAATGACGGAGGACGACCTGACGCCGTACCTGTCAATGCACTATGCACCTGAACCAGATTTATTCATTCGCACGGGTGGTGAAACGCGCATTAGCAACTTTTTAATGTGGCAACTGGCTTATACTGAGCTGTACTTTACTGAGACATTATGGCCAGACTTTGATACCAATGCGTTTAACCTTGCAATTCAATCTTATCAATCGCGTGAGCGTCGTTTTGGCCGCACAAGTGAGCAACTGAAGTGACTGCTCTTACACTGCTGCCATTCATTCCAAGCTTAACCAAGGCAAAAGCACATGCTTAAATCCAGAATAATTACTGCAATATTTTTGATTGCTGGTTTTGTGCTAACTTTATTTTATGCGCCCCAATGGCTTTGGGGGCTCTTTTGCTTACTGTTCACGCTCATTGGTGCTTACGAGTGGGCTCGCATGCTCAAGCTTAGTGCAAGGCAAACTATTTTTCACTTGCTGTTTACTACCATTCTTGGTGTATTAACTGTTTACTCATTTAACACCTCCTATATGAGCCTGTTAGCGGATTATCGTTTTAGTCTATTGGCTTTAGCAGCAGCTATCTGGTTGATAGTCGTTCCTGCCTATCTGTTTCTTGAAAGACTCTTCCCAGACCAGTTAGTCATACGTTCGGCGACGGGCATTATTATTCTAATTGCTAACCTGATTGCTTTTTTAGGGTTGCATAGCATTGCTCCTATGCTGCTGTTAGCGGTCATTGCAACAATCAGTATCGCAGACTCAGCAGCTTATTTTGGTGGCAAGCGCTTTGGCCAAAACAAGCTAGCACCAACGATCAGCCCTGGAAAAACCTGGGAAGGTGTTTTTTCAGGACTATTGATTGTTGCAATCTATGCCGTGTTACTGAATGTCCACTTGCAATATAGCAATTGGCTAATTGCTGGCTTGATGGTGCTTGTAGCCTTTAGTGTTATTGGGGACCTATTTGAGTCTAAGCTCAAGCGCCACGCAAATCTTAAAGATAGTGGTAATATCTTGCCAGGACACGGCGGTGTTTTAGACCGCATTGACGGCATCATGCCAGCCACAACGCTTACCTATTTTTATATATTGCTGTTGTTATAACAGTTTGAAAATTCCACGCAATGCCTAACTATAATCACCAACAAGCGGTTACAATTCTCGGTTCAACCGGCACGATTGGCGTGCAGACCTTAGACGTAATGTCACGACATCCCGATCGTTACAAAGCTTTTGCACTAACAGCCAATACCAATGTCGAAGTGATGTTTTTGCAATGTGTCGCGCACAAGCCAGAGTTTGCTGTAATGCTTGATGAAAGCGCGGCGAAGCAATTACAGGATAGGCTTGTCGCAGAAGGTGCCAGCACGCGCGTATTATCAGGTGTTAATGCTTTAGAGACTGTTTCATCGCATGAGGCGACCGACATTGTTATGGCCGCGATCGTAGGGGCGGCAGGTTTGCTGCCAGCCATCGCCGCAGCCAATGCTGGCAAAAAAGTACTGTTGGCAAATAAAGAAACATTGGTGATGGCGGGTCGCTTATTTACGGCCGCAGTGAAGAATGGTGGGGCAACACTGTTGCCAATTGACAGTGAGCATAATGCGATCTTTCAAGTCATGCCGCCAGATGCCGCTCAAGACCTTGGTGGCAATGGTATCAAGCGCATTCTATTAACCGCCTCTGGTGGTCCGTTTCGCAAGCTAAGTGCTGATGAACTGGCTAATGTCACCAAAGCCCAGGCACTCAAACATCCCAATTGGGAGATGGGCCCCAAAATCACCATAGACTCTGCTTCTTTAATGAATAAAGGCTTGGAGGTGATTGAAGCGCACTGGTTGTTTAATGCTTCTGTTGAGCAGATTGATGTTGTCGTGCATCCACAGAGCATCATTCATTCTATGGTCGAATATGTCGATGGGAGTGTACTGGCTCAGTTAGGCAACCCTGATATGCGTACGCCAATTGCCTATGGACTAGGGTACCCTGATCGTATTAATAGTGGTGTTAGTAGTCTAGATTTTATGACAATGGCTTCATTAGAATTTGATGCGCCGGATACGCAACGCTTTCCCTGTCTAAGACTTGCATTTGATGCGTTAAAAGCTGGCGGTACCGCGCCAGCGATCCTTAATGCCAGTAATGAAATTGCAGTAGACGCGTTATTAAAACAACAAATTAAATTTGTTCAAATCCCTGAGGTGATTGAATCAGTCTTAAGTGGTAGCCAGATTGATGAGGTGTCTTCTATTGATCAATTGTTGTCTGTTGATGCTAAAGCTAGAATGCAGGCGCAAAAAATTATTCAAAACCTATTGCCATAAACATGATTCAGTTACTTGCTTTTATCGTTACTATTGGCCTTTTGGTCACCATCCATGAATATGGGCACTTTATCGTTGCGCGTTGGTTTGATGTCAAAGTGCTGCGCTTTTCTATTGGGTTTGGTAAGGCTATCTATAAACGCACCTTTGGTCAGGATAATACAGAGCTTTTCATTGCAGCCATCCCATTAGGTGGATACGTCAAAATGCTCGACGAAAATGCAATGGCAGAGGAAGGGCAGCCTGCAAGCTACTCAGAAGCTGACCTGGCAAGATCTTACAATCGCCAATCTGTTTATAAGCGTATAGCCATCGTCTTGGCGGGCCCGATTTTTAATTTGTTATTGGCAATATTGATTTATTGGGTGACTTTTTCAAGTGGTGTTTGGGCAGCTAAACCATATGTTGCCATGCCTGCTAATGGAACCCCCGCGGCTATTGCTGGCATTCAAGCAGGTGGCTTAATTACCGCTGCAGATGATGCCGCCATCAAAAGCTGGCAAGAGTTACGTTGGTATGTGATGGAGCAAACAGGTAGTGATAAGCCTATCGAACTGACACTGTTTGACTCAGAGCAGCATACGCAGCGCTATTCGTTATCGATGAGCGAGTTTGATAGTGAAAATGTTGATGTGGACCCTTTAGCCCAGCTGGGATTAGCCCCTTTTCAAGAAGTGCTGCCAGCAGTGATTGGTCCATTGTTGGACGATGGAGCTGCTAAGCTGGCAGGGCTGCAACCTAAGGATCGCGTCCTAACTGTCAATGGTGCATCTGTTGAAAATTGGATGCAATTTGTTGAGATCGTACAGTCATCTCCCGAGAAGAATCTATCATTAATCGTGATGCGTGATGATGTTCGACATGCTGTCGAATTGACGCCTAAGGCAATTAACCAACAAGAAAAAGTGGTCGGCAAGATCGGTGCAGGTGTCGATTACCCTGAATCATTAAAGCATAAATACCTGATGAAAACGGATTACTCTTTGTCCGAAGCCCTTGTTGAGGCAGTCGGAAAAACCTGGGACACTGCTTGGTTCAGCCTGAAAATGCTTGGCAAAATGCTCACAGGCAATGTTTCCTGGAAAATGATGAGTGGCCCCGTGACGATCGCTGACTATGCTGGACAAAGTGCCAATATGGGACTGAAGGCCTTTGCTGGGTTTCTGGCGTTGATGAGTATCAGTATCGGTGTTTTAAATCTCTTGCCCATTCCTATGTTAGATGGTGGGCATTTCATGTATTATGTCATTGAAATTCTTTTGGGGAGGCCCGTTCCAGAGTCAGTTCTCTTGATCGGGCAAAAAATAGGGCTAGCACTGATTGGGGTGATGATGATGTTGGCTTTTTATAACGATATAAATAGATTGGTTTCAGGTTAATCGCATGGCAATGTTCAATATTAATGCTACTAAAACAACAACATCCGTCAACGCCTCGCAATATCGTTCTCAACGCTTCAAGACTAAAGCCATCAGCTTGCTGTTGGCAGGTTTGTTTTCGCAAGCGGCGCTGGCTTTAGATCCGTTTGTTGTACAAGATATCCGTGTAGAAGGCATCCAACGTACTGAGCCCGGTACCGTCTTTAACTATTTGCCTGTTCGCGTGGGTGAAACCATGAATGACCGATTGGCTACTGAAGCGATTAAGTCATTGTATGCGACTGGCTTTTTTAAAGATGTGCGTATTGAGACTGAAGGCAATGTCCTGGTCATCACTGTTCAGGAGCGTGCTTCAATTGCGCAGATTGATCTCAGTGGTAATAAATCTTTTCCTTCTGACAAAATGAAAGAGGGCCTAAAGCAGATTGGATTGGCTGAAGGACAGATTTTTGACCAGTCTGAGCTTGATAATGCTGTGCAGGAAATTAAGCGACAGTATCTATCCCAAGGTAAATATGGTGCAAAAGTCGAAGCGATTGTTAGCCCATTAGAGCGTAATCGCGTGGCAGTGCGTTTTGATATTGAAGAGGGCACTGTTTCTCGCATTAAGGGTATTAATATTGTGGGCAACAATGCCTACACGACTGAAGATTTGCGCGCAGAGTTCTTGTTAACAACACCCAATTGGATGAGTTGGTGGAATAAAGACGATCAGTACTCCAAGCAAAAGCTCAATGCTGATTTAGAGACGTTAAAATCTTTCTATCTTGATCGTGGTTATTTAGAGTTTAATATCGACTCGACGCAGGTTTCGATTACTCCAAGCAAAGAAGATATTTACATCACAATTAACGTGTCTGAGGGGCCTAAATACACAGTTTCTGAGGTCAAGGTCGCAGGCAATACGATTATTTCTGACTCTGAAATCGAAAAGCTGATTATCACCAAGGCTGGAGATACGTTCAGTCGTAGAAAAATCACAACATCGAGTAAAGCCATTAGTGACCGTTTAAGTAATGACGGTTATGCGTTTGCCAATGTCAACCCAGTACCAGAATTGGATAAAGAAAACCACTCTGCTGCGTTTACGTTTTTTGTTGATCCAGGCAAAAAAGTCTATGTGCGCCGCATCAATGTGATGGGTAATAGCCGGACAAAAGATGAAGTGATACGTCGCGAGCTACGGCAATTGGAATCTGGTTGGTATAACGCGGCTAAAATCAATCGATCTAAAGTGAGATTGCAACGTACTAACTTCTTTTCCGACATTAAAGTCGAAACGCCTGCTGTACCTGGAACAACAGATCAGGTAGACATGAATATCTCTGTGGTTGAGAAGTCAACTGGTAGTGTTCAGTTCGGTGCTGGTTTATCCAGTAACGAGGGCGTGGTGTTCGGTGTGACTGTGAACCAACAAAACTTTTTGGGTACGGGTAATCGTGTGAATACAACGATTAATACGGGTAAAGTGAATACACAATATTCATTCTCATACACCAACCCGTACTATACGCCTGATGGTGTGAGCCGTGGCTTTGATATCTATCGCCGTGATGTGGATACCAGCTCGTTGACCACTTCATCATTTAATACATCATCTTACGGTGCTGGTTTGAGATTTGGTGTGCCAATCAATGAGCGCGATGGCTATAACTTTGGTATAGCAGCTGACTTTACAGATGTAGAGTTAGATGATGAGAGTCCTCAACAATATCAAGAATTTTGTGATTTTGCCTCTAGCTGTACTAGCAACTCACTTGTTGGTTCTGGTTCTTGGTACCACGACACACGAGACAGCATTCAATTTACCCGTAATGGTGTATTGCAGCGATTGAGTCTTGAGGCTAGCTTACCAGTGCTGGATCTACAATACTATAAAGTCAATTACCGTCACTCCTGGTTTGATACTTTTTACAAAGACTTCACCATCATGCTGGCAGCGGACATTGGTTATGCCGATAGCTATGGCGATGAAAAATATCCATTCTTCAAAAACTACTTTGTGGGTGGTGTGAACTCGGTACGTGGCTACTCAAACGGTTCTTTAGGTCCGCAGGGTAAGCAAACGAACAGTAATAGCTTTTTCTCATTGGGTGGTACGCGTAAGTTTGTCGCAAATGCTGAGTTGTTCTTCCCCGTACCTTTTGTAGGCGAAACCAATCAATTTAGAATGAGTGCGTTTGTCGATGCAGGTAACGTTTTTGATGATAAGTATGATTTTGGAGAGTTGCGCTACTCAGCTGGCTTAGGTGTCAGCTGGATTTCACCTTTTGGTCCGCTTAAATTAATTTTTGCCAAAGCACTTAATCCAGAATCAGCTAAGGATGGTGTAACAGGTGGAGATGACACCGAAACCATCCAGTTCCAATTTGGCCAACAGTTTTAAATAGGGTTGTTACAACCAATATGGCATAATACAACCTTTGAATTAAGGTGATTCATAAAAGGAGATTTAATTGAACAAGCGTTTTAGAACAATGATCATGGCATTTTTAATGGTATTCGCATTAAATGTGTCAGCTGCCGAACTTAAGATTGGCTATGTGCAAGTGGATAAGATTTTGAAAGAAGCACCACAAACTAAATCCAGCGGCAAAATGTTAGAAAATGAGTTTAAACCAAGAACTCAGTCACTGGATGCACTGGCTAAAAAAATTAAATCCAAGCAAGATAACTTGCAAAAAAATGCCTTGACCATGACCGAATCAGATCGCCGCGGTCTAGAGCGTTCTGTGCAAGATTTAAAAACGGAATTTAATCGCAAGCAGCGTGACTTACAAACAGATTTTAACAAAAGAAAAAATGACGAGTTAACTAAGCTGCAGGAGAAGGTTAATAAGGCTGTTAAGGCTGTTGCTGAAAAAGAAGGCTATGACCTGATTGTGTATGGTGGTGTGGCTTATGCCAATGCTAAAGTTGACATGACTGATAAAGTGCTTAAATCACTCACATCACAAAAGTAATCACGCCTCCTATTGATTGAATGCGTGACTATACTTTATCAGAAATCGCCGATTCTATCGGTGGTTCTATCATCGGAGATGCCAGTATAAAAATTACTGGCATCGCTTCTTTAAGCGCTGCGCAAACGGGGCAGATTTGTTTTGCAAACGGGGCAAAATATTTAAAATTGTTAAGCAGCAGTAATGCCAGTGCATTCGTATTGACGGCTAATGATGCCCGCCAAACATCTAAGCCTGTCATCGTGGTTGATGATCCTTATCAGTATTTTGCCAAGTTATCAGCATTTTTAAATCCACCTGTGTTACCAGAAGCAGGCATTGCCCAATCGGCAATTGTGCATGCCACTACGAGCGTGCCTGAGAGCTGTGCTATTGGTGAGCAAGTAGTGATCGGTGAGGGTGTGTCGCTAGGTGAGAATGTTATTATCAAGAGTGGTACAGTGATTGAAACTGGCACCAGTATTGGTGATAATACAGTCATTGAACCCAATGTCACCATTAAGCATCATGTTGACATTGGTGCGTATTGCCATATTTTTTCTGGTTCAGTCATTGGAGCGGAAGGCTTTGGTTATGCAGAAAGCAATGCTGGTGAATGGTCAAAAATCCCACAAATTGGCAAGGTTGTAATCCATGACCATGTTGATATTGGTGCAAACACTACGATTGACCGCGGCGCACTAGATGATACTGTGATTGAAACGGGTGTTAAATTAGATAACCAGATTCAAATTGCGCATAACTGCCATATTGGTGCGCATACGGTGATGGCGGCATGTGTCGGTATTGCAGGTAGTGCCATCATCGGCAAACACTGTAAAATCGGTGGCGCAGCAATGATTCTAGGGCATCTAACTATTGCTGATAAAGTCACCATTTCACCTGGCTCGATGATTACACGTTCGATCAGTAAGGCTGGTACTTATACTGCGTTGATGCCATTTCAACCACATAAAGAATGGCTAAGCACTGCTGCGCAATTGCGCAATATTGACGGTTTATCAGCCAAAATCAAGCAATTAGAAAAAACTGTTAAAGCACTGAAAAAAAATTAATGATCTCGTTTACAATAACGAAAATTAATTTGGTTCAGCACTTTTTTAAACAAACATGTAAAATTTATGTTTTACATTTAGTGCTTTTTACGCATTTACTAGATAGTTGAGACAATAATGAATACGACAACAGACCTCGGCCAAATGGATATCCATGAAATTTTAGACCATTTACCTCACCGTTATCCTTTTGTTTTAGTGGACCGTGTACTGTCATTAGAGCTGGGTAAAAGTATCACTGCAGTCAAGAATGTTACGATTAATGAGCCGTACTTTCCTGGTCATTTTCCATACCACCCTGTAATGCCTGGTGTTTTGATTGTTGAAGCACTTGCTCAAGCAGCTGCTATTTTGTCGTTCAAGACAATGGACACCAAGCCTACAGATGATTCTGTCTACTACTTTGCGGGTATCGATGAAGCTAGATTTAAAAAACCTGTTTCCCCTGGTGACCAGATTATCCTAAATGTTTCGATTGATCGCATCCTAAAAGGTATCTGGAAATATACTGGCGTTGCAAAAGTAGATGATACTGTTGTGGCTGAAGTTAAGATGATGTGTATTCTAAAAGAGATTGAAAAATAATCCGCCTTGTTTGATTTTTTTCAACAACTCTTTAATAAATAAGTTTGATTTGCATGGATAATATTCACCCAACTGCCATTATCGACCCCAAAGCCTCCATTGACGCCTCTGTTACTGTTGGTGCTTTTTCTTATATCGGCCCTAATGTCACGATTGATGCTGGCACTTCTGTTGCAAATCATGTCACTATCAAGGGCCCAACAACCATTGGTGAAGACAATCGCATCTACCCTTACGCTTGTTTAGGTGAAGACCCTCAAGATAAAAAATATGCTGATGAACCGACAACACTTGTAATCGGAGATCGCAATACCATTCGCGAGTTTTGCACTTTTAATCGCGGCACAGTACAGGATAAAAATACAACCAAAATAGGTGACGACAACTGGATTATGGCTTATGTGCATATTGCGCATGACTGCATTGTTGGTAATAACACAATCATTGCCAATAACTCTTCTTTAGCAGGACATGTAGAAGTGCATGATTTTGCTATTCTTGGTGGCTTCACTTTGGTACACCAGTTTTGTAAGGTTGGTGCACATATCATCACAGCTGTTAATTCTGTGGTATTTAAAGACATTCCGCCTTATGTGACGGCTGCTGGTTATGATGCTAAGCCGCATGGAATTAACAGCGAAGGTTTAAGGCGCAGGGACTTTGATGCTGAAACCATTAAGCAGATCAAACGTGCTTACAAAACTCTGTATCGCAAAGGCTTATCTCTAGTTGAAGCAACTGAGGCGCTCAAAACCATGGAAGCTGAAACACCAGAGATTAAACTCTATACCGACTTTATTGCACAATCTAACCGCGGCTTAATCCGCTAATAGGCTCCCATGATTACGGTTGGCATCGTTGTTGGTGAGGCTTCAGGCGACTTAATAGGCAGTCACTTGATTCAAGCATTGCGCGCGCGCCATCCTGATATTCGGTTTATCGGCATTGCGGGGCCCAAAATGATGACTGCTGGTGCGCGTTCGTATTTTCCTATGGAAAAGCTCTCTGTGCATGGCTATATCGATGCGTTTAAACGCCTTAGAGAGCTCATAGGCATTCGCCGCAAGGTATTCAAAACCTTGCTCAAGGAAAACATTGATGTCTTTATTGGCATCGATGCACCAGATTTTAACCTTTCATTAGAGCGTAAGTTCAAAAAGAAAGGCATCCCTGCCATTCATTATGTTGGGCCTTCAATCTGGGCATGGCGCAAAGAGCGCATCCATAAAATTAAAAAGTGCGTCGATCATATTCTGGTGCTTTTCCCATTTGAGCCCGCTATTTACGAAGCTGAAAAGATCCCAGTGACCTATGTTGGCCACCCTCTAGGAGACATGCTGCCTATGGAGGTTGACCAGCTCAAAGCACGCAAGCAGTTAAAACTTCCGCAGGATGCTTTGTTAATTGCAATGCTGCCAGGCAGTCGTGAGAGTGAAGTCAAACACCATGCGATTTTATTTGTTGAAGCCGCCAAGATGATTTACGACCGTGATCCAGATGCGCACTTTGTTGTGCCTTTTATCAGTCGAGAAACCATGCTCCATTTTCAGGATGTAGTCTTTCACATGAACAGTCTAATGAAGGACGATGCACTGCCGATTAAGTTAATGTTTGGCCATTCACACGAAGCAATGCAGGCAGCAGATGCTGTTATATTGGCCTCAGGCACGGCTACACTTGAAGCTGCCTTGCTTAAGAAGCCTATGGTGATTATCTATCAGATGCCGTTCATCAATTGGCAAATACTCAAACGGATGCGTTTGAGCAAGCATATCGGTTTGCCTAATATCTTGGTTAATGAGCGCTTAGTGCCAGAACTTATTCAAGACGATGCAACACCTGAAAACATCACCAACGCCTTGTTTAATATGCTCAACGATTCTGTGTTTTTGCTGAATCTAAAAAGAAAATTTAATAAGCTACATCAACTATTGAAACAAAATGCAGGTGAGCAGGCTGCAAACGTTATTCTAAATCACATACACAAATAGTCGCATGTCTGAATTT
>SPJK01045703.1_pt1 | contig 16183 bp, 13 predicted proteins | sample 3741771 | NCBI WGS metagenome assembly SPJK01 (sample SAMN10925997, study PRJNA522277) | cold seep metagenome | isolation source: Elba SIP-enriched marine methane seep metagenome, extraction at timepoint T2 | place: Italy: coast of Elba, Mediterranean Sea | reverse complement strand
CAGGAAAGACTCGAGCAAGAACGACTGGAACAGGAAAGACTCGAGCAAGAACAACTGGAACAGGAAAGACTCGAGCAAGAACAACTGGAACAGGAAAGACTCGAGCAAGAACGACTGGAACAGGAAAGACTCGAGCAAGAACAACTGGAACAGGAAAGACTAGCTGCTGAAGAAGCAGCTAAGCCCGCTTTAACAGAAGAACAAATTGAATTAATTCAATCTAGCTGGGAGAAAGTTGTGCCTGTTAAAGAACAAGCCGCTGAACTATTTTATACAAAATTATTTCAGGATAACCCAGACATCAGACCTTTGTTTTCAGATGATATGCAAAGCCAGGGTAAAAAACTGGTCACATCGATCAACTTGGTTGTTAATTCACTTAATAGCTTGGAATCAGTTGTTCCAGCATTGCAAGAATTAGGCAGAAGACACGTAAACTATGGTGTAGTCGCTGACCATTATGGGATTGTAGGTAGCACCTTCCTATGGACTCTGGAACAAGGATTGGGTGAGGAGTTTACAGAAGAAACAAAGCAAGCCTGGACAATCGCCTATGGCCTAATTGCTGAAACTATGATTGAGGAGGCAGCCGCCTACAGCGAATAATCTAAACATATGATTTCTCCTGGACTTAAATGTTTGGGAGAAATCATTCATATCTTTAAAACTAAACTTGACCAGTTCAAACACTTCAAGCTGGAAAAATTTAAAAGTATCAATATCTTTAGATCAAAACATTAATCGTTACGCGAATGTTTAGCACATTTAAAAAATTTAAGTTTATAAAAATCTACAACTTAATAGCAATAATCATGGATTCTACTTTTCCAAAGATCCAGTATCTTTAAATAAATGCCCTAAAATTTGGTATACCGCTTCTCTTTTTTCAATCATTACAATTAGCACTATTTTTTTTGGAAGAAGTATAAATCAATCTAACTGTGCCTAATTTCTTTTTAAATAGATTATAGCCTTGGTGTCTTTTACTACTAAGGATGAATTATCCGACTCAATTTTGACTTCACCTTTTCAGAAAAATCGACCAATAGTCTCACAAATTATCTATTGATAAAGTTTTAGCACTTTTTTAACGTAATCCTGAGTCTCACGGTAGGGAGGAATCTGATTTCCGTATTTTTTTACGGCTCCTTCACCCGCATTATAGGCTGCCAAAACCAGTTCCAGCTTGGAATTAAACATTTTTTTCAAGTCTTTTAGGTACCGGCTTCCACCATCAACATTTTGCCTGGCATTTTTTCGATTACTGACACCATATCTGCGTGCCGTTGCTGGCATTAATTGCATTAATCCTTCAGCACCTGCCGTTGATACCGCTTTTTCATCATAGGCTGATTCTACTTGAATCACAGCGTGCAGTAATTTTTCATCTAACTGATATTTTTTAGCTGCCTTTGCAATGATAGGGCTGAATTTTTTCTTATTCTTGCGGAAGTTTTTATAGGCTATTGAATAGCCAACAGGTCTGGTTTTAATAATTCGTTTATATTTAAAACCTTTTTTAGGGGTATCGGTATAATAAATTCTGCCTTGAGAATCAACACGCTTGTATACATCTGCCGATAGAACACCTGGCAAAGTAGCAACCAGTAATACTATTGAAAATAATGTTTTGTTAGGCATGTAGAACTGGACTAAAAACTAACCTTTATTGCTTCAGCTACTTTAAGCGCCTTAGCCCTTGCTTTATCAACATTCTCCGCAACAGCAAGTGCTACTCCCATACGCCGTTTAATATAAGATACAGGCTTGGCAAAAATCCTTACTTCCGTTCCCTCTGTGGCTAAAGCCTGTTGCAGACCTGAGTAATTTACCGATTCTGCATCAATACCCCCTAAAATTGCTGCACTGGCTGCTGCATGGTCTAAATCAGTTGATACGGGTATTCCAAGAATAGCTCTGGCATGTAAATCAAACTCGGATTGACGCTGGCTGATCATTGTCACCATTCCAGTATCATGAGGCCTTGGACTGACTTCACTAAACCAGACCTGATCCGCTTTTACAAAAAGTTCAACTCCAAATAAACCCAGTCCACCAATGTTATCTGTAACCTTTTTAGCGATTTCCTGAGCATTCGTCAAGGCGGCTTCAGTCATGTTTTGAGGTTGCCAGCTTTCACGATAGTCTCCATCGACCTGTAAATGGCCAATAGGTTGGCAAAAAAAGGTTTCACATTCCCCGTCTGAATTCAATGCCCTGACAGTCAACAAAGTAATTTCAAAATCAAAGTCAATAGCTCCTTCAACTATAACTTTGCCTGTATCCGTACGGCCATCTGATTTTGCATAATCCCAGGCTGCTCGTAATTGATCGGCATTATCTACTTTAGATTGTCCCTTGCCTGAAGATGACATGGTAGGTTTAACAAAGCAAGGATAACCAATAGTTGTATTAACAGTTGAACTCAATTCTTCATATGTTTCAGCAAAGGCATAACTTGATGTAGGTACGCCAACTTCCTCTGCGGCCATGGTGCGTATCCCTTCCCTATTCATAGTCAATTGCACTGCTCTGGCATTAGGAACGATCTGAACATGGCCTTCATTTTCTATTTCTGCCAATGCATCTGTGGCAATCGCTTCAATTTCTGGGATAATAAAATCGGGCCTTTCCTGTTCCACAAGTGATTTGACAGCTGCAGGGTCTGTCATGTCAATGACAAATGATTTCTGGGCAATATGTTGGGCTGGTGCATTTTGATAACGATCAACAGCAATGACCTCTACACCATAACGCTGTAAAGATATGGCAACTTCCTTACCTAACTCGCCACTACCCAGTAATAGTGCTTTGGTTGCATTTTTTGATAAAGCAGTTCCAATTTTCATAAAATTGATAGATGTATAATTGATAAATATGTTGTTTATCACAACACCACTTTGGTCATACAAGCGTTACTGCTTGACTTTCCCAAAAACAATGATGGCAGATACGACTATTCCACTCATAATAATGTTTTGCTGTGTTGCTCCTAACAGATATGCAATACCGCAACCTAAAGCCATACCAACACCCGTAAATGCTAAACTACGCATTAAACGGCAAAAAGCACAGTTTCTGTCATATCCTTTCATTTGTCGCACATTTAACCTTATTATGGATTAAAAGTTTACATGGTTAATGATAAAACCACACACTGATATATAAATATTCATGGCTCTATACAAACCCCAGATTGCTTCCATTTTGTCTCTCAAGCCAGGGCGTCAATGCGTCCGTGTAGCCTTAGTGACAGCATCCCTGCTGTCAATAGCCTTGAGACACAAAACGGAAACAACCTATAACCAGTGGTTTTTGTTTAGAGCCATATAAAAATTTTCAGCTATCCGGCTATAAAGACAGTTATTTGCGGGGATATTGAAGTCTCGCCATGTTAATCAGCTTAATGCAGCGTCTAAAAAACCCGAAATCCAATAGCTTGTACGTTATACAATCTTAAAAAATTTATCTAACAATTAAACCGTATTTAAACTTTACTAGCACTATGAAGTCTAGCACTTACCAGGATTGGATCAATCACTATTTTTTAAATTTTTTGAAATGAAACAAAAAAATGATAGGTTTATCAAACTTGACGATTAATCAAGTTCAAAAATTCAACTCGAGTACTTCGGTCTTCTCTAAAAATTCCAGTCATTACAGAGGTTGTCATGACTGAATTTTGCTTTTCTACGCCTCGCATCATCATACACAGATGTTTAGCTTCAATCACAACGGCCACCCCTTTGGCATTAATAGACTTTTCAACTGCATTAGCAATCTGTTTAGTTAATTTTTCCTGTATCTGCAAACGTCTGGCATACATATCGACTATGCGAGCCAGCTTGGATAAACCAAGAACTTTACCGTCAGGAATATAGGCAATATGGCATTTTCCAATAAAAGGTAATAAATGATGTTCACACAAAGAGTATAGCTCTACATCTTTGACAATGACCATATCTTCAGTATCTGCTTCAAAGATTGCACCATTTAGGACTTCTTCCAAAGATTTTTCATAACCATTGTTCAGGAATCTAAATGCTTTAGCTGCACGTGCAGGTGTATCCACTAAACCTTCACGGTTTATATCTTCACCGATTTCTGTAATAATTTTGGAGAATAACTCTTCCATCACCCATCTCTGCTATTAAATAGCAGGAAAGTATATCATAGACCCATCAAATTTAATGCCTCAAAAATCACCCGTTCATCAGCATCTTTTTTTACCCCTTCCGTACTCAAAGTTCTACGCCAGATTTTAGCGCCGGGTACACCATGGAACAAACCAAGAATATGCCGGGTAATACTATGAAGCCTGACGCCTTTTTCCAGTTGATCCTGAATATATGGAATCAGTTCTTGAATAATCTGTAAACGACTTTTAATGCCTTTATTGGAATTAAAAAGCAATGAATCAACCTCCGCTAAAAAATAAGGATTTTGGTAAGCTTCACGTCCAACCATTATGCCGTCCACATGATTTAACAGTTTCATAGATTGATCCACGCTTACAATCCCTCCGTTTAATATAATTGTAAGTTCTGAAAAATCCTGCTTTAGCTGAAAAACTGTTTCATATTTTAATTCCGGTATTTCCCTGTTTTGCTTTGGAGATAAGCCTTTTAGCCAGGCTTTTCTGGCATGAATAATAAATGTTTCACAACCTGATTCAGCGGTTGTTTCAATAAAATTGACTAAATTTTCATAAGAATCCTGATTATCAATCCCGATACGACACTTTACCGTGACGGGTAATGACGTATTACTTTTCATGGCGGTAATACAGCTGGCAACTAATTCCGGCTCGGCCATCAAACAGGCTCCAAAACGTCCATTTTGCACACGATCACTAGGACAGCCTACATTTAAATTTAATTCGGTATATCCGTATGACTCCACAATTTCTGCACACTGTGAAAGTGAATCGGGATCAGAACCACCTAGCTGAAAAACCACTGGTTTTTCTTTATCGCTATAATCCAAAAATCTTTTTTTATCACCATTCAGTAGTGCACCCGTAGTGACCATTTCCGTATATAACAGAGAATGTGAACTGATTAATCGATGAAAATAACGACAATGTTTATCAGTTAAATCCAGCATTGGTGCAATTGAAAAGGTATGATTGATTGATTCGTTTGTAGACATTCTAAAATTTACTATCTTTACAATTGATACATATCATTTTTTTCAATAAAAATGTATAGAGAAAAACTAAGCGAATCTAAAAAGGATTATCTCAACTCTGACATTCATGTGGGTACATTCAGAGCAATCAAATTAATAACACTAAATCTCCGTTGTAATTAACAGTGAAATAAGAGATCTCACCATAATTACTTATCTCAAATAATTCATCAAGAGAATCAATATTTTCATAAAAACATCGTGTTACAACAACTTTCATTTTATATTTGAAGGATTTATATGCCTTTACCTGACATTCAAATTCGATTACTTGTATTAGGTATTTTACCTTCAACAGTATTGGCTGTTGCCATAGGGTTTTATTTAATCCAGCTACATAATACTGAACTGGAAAATAATTTATCTGAAAAGGCGCAGATATACCTGAACCACATTGCCTTATCCAGCAGTCATGCTGTTTACCATAATGATACAGCTTATTTAAATATCATTTCAAAAGAAATATTTGAAGAACCTGAAATTGTGAAACTTGAGATTCATGACCTCTCTGGTATCCGCCTGATTAAACATGCCGTGCCTGATATGCCAGACGAAGAACAATTAGTTCACCTTGAACAGCCAATATTGATAATAAATACGAAACCAGCAGACATTGATGAACCTAAAAACGATCCAGATATAAACAAAAGAACTACAAAAAAAATTGGATCCGCAAGAATCACCGTATCATTATTTAAAACCAAACTGAGGCAAAAAAATAATTTATTATTTGGATCAGGCATTATTTTGTCGTTTATTACAATTGCAATTATTTTTATCTACCTCTTAAGCCGTAAAATCATCGTGCCTATCTCACAATTAACTAAATCTGCAAATGACATTGCCAATGGAAAAATGAATGTCAGAGCAGTAGACAGCAGCATTACAGAAATAGATGATTTATGCAAAAGCTTTAATGCAATGGCCATTGGGCTGCAAAATACACAAAATGATCTGGTTCAACAAATAGATTTTGCTGTGAACGAATTAAATGAAGCACTCTCCACGCTAGAGAAAAAAAACAAGACACTTGAACATTCGACGCGTCAAGCAATCGCCGAAAATAAAAATAAATCTCAATTTTTAGCCCATATCAGTCATGAAATTCGTACGCCTATGAATGGTATTTTAGGGTTTATTGAACTATTAAATCAATCTCGATTAGATCTGGAACAAACAGACCAACTCAATCTGATAAATTCCTCAGCTACCAGTCTGATGAACATAGTCAATGAATTACTGGATTATTCTGTCATGGAAACTGGCCATTTCAAAACCAGAATCAGTTTAGTTAATATTCGTGAATGCATAGAAAATTCTGTCATTATTCTAGCTTCTTCAAATCAAAAGAATGACATCATCATTGACATTGATTCAAACGTGCCTGATTACATTACAACTGACCCAATACGCTTACAACAAATCGTTACAAACCTGGTTGGCAATGCGTGCAAATTTTCCATGCAGGGACAAATTGTTATCCGATGTCGATATTTATATAAAGAATTTCTGTTTATCAGTATTTCAGATAATGGTTTAGGAATAAAAAATAAAAAATTAACTGACTTATTCCAACCTTTTACGCAAAGACTGGAATATGTGATCAATCAGGAATCTGGAACCGGTTTAGGTCTCAGTATTTCAAAAAATATCATTCAGCAACTGGGGGGGGAAATAGGTGTCATTAGCCAGCATAATATAGGATCAACCTTCTGGCTCCAGCTTCCCTGCACTGCAAAGTATAAAAAAACAGCAAAAAATGCCCAAACTATTATAGTCATTGATACTAATAAAATCAGAAGGCAAGCGTTCACTAAACAAATTCTGGGGTTGGGTTATACCTGTCATAGCTTTTCTGATATTGATAATTTTTTAACGCAGAGTGAACTGGAATACGATCTGGTCTTTCTTAACCACAAATATGAGCTTAAAGAACGTATAAAAAAATTAAAAAAACAGATGAAGATAATTTATCTGCTCAGCTATTCAAAAAAATGCAGTGATTATTCAATAGCTCTACCATGCCGCTCAAGCTATTTGAATAACTTTATAATGCAATTTTCACCAGAACATCAAACTTATGATTCTGAGTTAATATCAAGTCATGAAAAATCTAACAAACACTCTAATTCTATTTTAATCGCTGATGATAATGAAATTAACCGTTTATTAATCAAATCGCAGTTAGAACCATTATGTGAAAATATAAGCCTGGCTGAAGATGGGAATCAAGCAAGGGTTATGCTGCTGGAACATCCATATAATTTAATTTTTCTGGATTTACAAATGCCTTTTTTTAATGGATTGGAAATTATTAAACTGATAAGACTAGCCGGTTCAATCAACAAGGACACACCGATTATTGCCATTACCGCACATGCACAACCCAACCAACGAACCAAATTGATCAAAGCTGGCTTTGATGAATGCCTTATAAAACCAATTTTACGCGATGAACTTAAAGATATTACCGAATTATGGCTTTCAAAAACAACCGATCAAAATTCAGTCGAAACACCTCTCAATTATATTCAGGCACTACTTTCAAAAACCAACGACAATAAAGAATTAACAAAAACATTGTTTAAAACACTGTTTTCTGAAATACCTTTACAAATCCAATCCATTGAATCTGCAAAATCCAAAAATGACTATATATCTATAGAAAGAACGGTGCATCAAATACATGGTTCTGTCAGTTTTTGTGGTTTTACAACGCTTAAAAAAACTGCGAATCAAATGGAGTGCTATTTAGTCTCTAAACAATTCACTGATTTTGAAACCGAATATAACCAATTCATCACAATATTTAAGCAATTTGTCAAGCTGGAACATGAAATTTTACAAAAACTGGAAACGATTTAAACCAAACCTTTATTCATATAGTCGTTAATTACTGCAATAAACCCTTCTTGGTATGATGGATATCTGAATTCATATCCTAGATCAACAAGACGTTTGTTTTGGCAGCGTTTATTCAATTGAGATGCACTAGATTGATTATCAAATTCGGGTTTGGCTATAGTCATTCGTTCAGCTAACCAAGCAACCAGTTTCCCCATAGTGACGGGCACATTATCACTTGCCAAATAACAATCATCCAATGACTCATGCAAACAATATTTTTCAATCAGAAAAATCAGAACACCAATACAATCTTCAAAATGGATACGGTTAGTATAGTAGTCAGGATGGAAATTGATTTTTTGACCTTGACTGATCTGGTTTAGCAGTCGATATCGATTGGGGCCGTATATACCTGAAAACCGGATGATCACCCTGTTTTCAGTCATATTAAGTAGTAATTTTTCTGCGTCTCTTAGTACTCTAGCAATACCATCCTGCGGTTCAGCAAGTGATTTTTCATTGACCCATTGAGTATTAGCCTGTTGATATACCCGTGTAGATGAAATGAAAAACCAGCCCACTGCATTGTTATTATTTGAAAAATGATTAATTAGATTTTGAAGACCTATCTGGAAAACTTTTTGATAATGAACTAAATTCCGTTGTTGTGGTGACACAATAAAAACAACAATCGAAAAATCAGTATCTAAGGAATTAACTTCTAGCGGATTAGAAATATCCAAATAAATTAATGAGTAATTCAATATAGATATTTTAAATGATTCTGTTCGTTTTATGGCAACAACACGATGATCCTTTTCCGCAAGCTTCTCTGCTAAAAGATGTCCAATCTTTCCACAGCCCACTATAAGGGTTTTATTGGAATTATTATGTTGCAATCTGGGGATAATAGGATAAAAAAGCAGAAATTATAAAATGTTAATAATAAAGATGGCTGGATACAAAACACTCGTTGCTTCCATTTTGTCTCTCAAGGCACGGCCTCAATACGTCCGTGTAGCCTGAGTGACAGCATCCCTGCTGTCAATAGCCTTGAGAAACAAATCGGAAACAAAGTATAACCAGTGTTTGTTTAGAACCATGATAATTAATTACATTAGCAATCAGACTACTGTATTAATTCAACTTATCTAATATAGACTGCGCTGATTGTTTTTGTTTTTCATTTCCTTTCTCTATGACTTCTTCAGCGATGTCTTTAGCAGCCTCATTATCTCCCATATCGACATACGCTTTAGCTAAATCAATTTTTGTTTCCAGTTCATCCATATCAGTCAAATCTGAAACGCCTAAGCCTAACTCATCTGTCTCTGAATCAGAGGAAGAAATGCCTTGATCAAAATCAAATTCAAAATCATCAAATTGATCTGTGCTTCCCTTATTTTCAGAATCTTCCGACACAGATTCGGTTAGCATACCGTCTAAGGAAAGGTCATCATCAGTTTTTTCTGACAATGACTCACTTTCATTTTCAAGACTGAATTCAAAGTCTTCTATATCAGCCTCTGGGTTTGGCTCAGATTCATCATCAGCAACCAAATCAAAATTAAATGATTCTAATTCTGTTTCGACTTTCTCTGAATTTTCAGCCTCAATTGGGCTTTCTTCCAGGATTAACTCTTCATCGAGCTCTGATTCAAGTGAAAAACTGTCATCAAGTTCAGTATCATCGATACTTTGAGCAAAGCTACTGTCTAAACTGACATCAGATAGATCAAATTCAACTGATTCAGAATCATTTGTATCAGATTCATCAAATGTTAAATCAATCTCAGATTCAGTAATTCCAGTTTCTTCTTTGATCTCATTAATTTCTTGTTCTATGCTTTCAGGGTTCAAATCATCGAGTGTTTCGTCGACTTTAAACATATCAAGATCAAAATCAAGGTCCGCTTCTTCAATAGACCCTTCACTATCGATTATATCGGCTTTCAGTTCTGCAGAGTCTACATTCTGACTTTCGTTTACTGCTGTAGAATCGTCATCAAATACAGATAAGTCAAACCCCACCTCATTTTCATCAGGTTGATTTTCTGAGTTATCTTCGTTAGCAGACTTATTTTCATCATCTAAATCAAAATGAGCTTTCTCGCCAGGAAATTCGTTATAAAGCTGAGAATCGGAATCCAGCTCCAACCCCATTTCTGTAACTGTTGACCAAAAAATCTGGTCATTTTGTTTACCTTGATTGATCAGCTCTTTAGTATATGTACCAAAAGCTTCTTTGTTTTCATTTGCATAAAAAATTTCCAATAACTTCAATTTGCATTCATCACGATCAGGTTGATCTTCAATCGCCTGACGCATTAAATCTTCAGCTTGTTGAAATCGACCATAGGCAAGATAAACATCAGCCTCTGAGATTGGATCTACCTCATTTTGATCAGTATCAAATGCATCAAAGTCACTCGGTGTAAATTCACTGAGAAAAGAACTTTCGCCAACTGTCCCGACATCATAGGAATCAGCTTCATCAATTATTGGGATAGCGAGCTCTTCAACAGACGAGTCAGGAAGCGTAATTTCGCTAGCTGTTGCAAACATACTTTCAGTATCTGTGACTTCTTCAACTTTCTTTTTACGCCACCATAGCCAACCAAGTATGGCTATAATAACCGCACCAGCAATGGTAAGAAACGTTGCCAAAGCACTGTCAATTAGCCCTTCATTACCAGCAACGGGCTTAGGCTTTGAAACAGCTTTGGGTTTTGTTGCCGTGGGAGTTTTAACCGTTGGTTCTTTAGCAATTACCTTAGGTTGGTTTTGAACTGGCTTAACAGCAACTTCCGGCTTCGTAATTGCAGGGGTAACAGTTTGAGGTGGGCCAGGTAAACTATCTTTCAAGGAAGGCCCGGGCTTAACGGATGCTTCAGAAACCGGTTTCTCGGCAGGTGTAACTTCGTTGCCGACGACTGGATCAGTCTGATCCGAAGACTTACTTTGTAACGCAGCTAATTGCTCATCCTTAATCGCCATCATTCTTTGCATCATGAGCAATTGCTGCTCAAGCTTTTCCATTCTCTCTTGTAAAGCCAGATTGGCTTCAATAGAAATAGAACGCTCAGATTGCTGATTATCTGGAGCTAAATTCTCAGTATCAAGAGATTCAGATTCAGGTCCTAAATTGGCTATATCAATTTCAGTATCAAAAGGCGCCTCCAGTTCCAACTGAGGGTTGACTTCTCTCTCTGGTTCGGCCTTAGCTACAACTGAAGATTGTCGCGTTGTATCTTTTGACTTTTGGGCTGATTCAACTGCTGTTCTATTTGTCCATGCAGCATTATGAACCCTAAATTTATTGACGGCTTGTTGCTTGCTTAAGCGACTAATTTCATCTTTAGATGGAACGCTCAAGATTTGATTAGCTTTTAGAGCATTAACATTCTGCTTAAAGAATGCATTAGGATTTTTCTCATAGAGAGCCATCATCATTTGTTCAATAGACACATCACTATGTTGGTTTACATTTTCAGCAATAGTCCATAAAGTATCATATGGTTGAATTGGCCCATATTCAGAATCTGATTGAACCTGTCTGTTAATTCTCTGATTTGATTGTTCAGGAGCAGATATTTGAGTCAGTACTGGCTCGGTATAGGTTGCCGGGGGATCAACCAGAACGGTATACTCGCGATATAAATTTCCTTTTGACCAGCTTACCTCAACTAAAAAATCTAAAAATGGCTCTCTTAGAATTTCATCGCTGCTTAACTCGATATAAGCGGTTCCATTTGCTTTTAATTTTGGTTCAAACTTGATTTTAGTTAAAAAGAAATTCCAGGGAACACCTGCTTCTTCAAACTTTCCGGCAGGTGCCAGCTTGACGACTAAATCGGAAATGTTATCTTCTGGGGATAATAAGAGCGATATTTCAGCATTAAGGGTCTGGTTCAGAGCTGAGTACAATTTAATATCGCCAACCCCTAAAGGATAAGCACTAACCGGAGCCATTAAACCCATGGCAACTATAGTTTTAGTCAAATTGCGCACTACGCTCTCCTATACATTTATTTACCATCGCATCTTAAACTGAACCAGGCTGTCTAAAGGAAATGGATTAAAGCTTTAGAAACTGCAACTTTACCTGCAAAATTAGTTTCATTGTTTAAAGTATCGAGTTTGGATAAGCTTATCTAATTCTACATCTTAACTCTAATTCCCTAAATATTGACTGAACTAAACTTGAACCCTGCTAATTCTAACACTATGAAAAGCAAAAAAACTATATCTAAAATTGTTTGATACTCAAAAAGTATTCAAATTAATGATAAATTCAATCAAGTGGATGCTCTTTTCAGAATAGTATGAATTACAAAAGTATCAACAATGCTCATTCCATAATTTGAAACTGTTCCCAAAATTAATGACTAACCCTTTAAACAACACAACACGTCCCGATAAAAAACTGTTAATTTCCATCTTTACGTCTAATAATAGCCACTATTGTAAAATAATTCGACATATTTTTAAAAAAATTAAAGATTTACCTTTAATTTATTGATTAAAAAACAAAAACACTCTAAAAAAGATCAAATAGCAAGATTGATTTCCATTCAATCCTCGAAATAATGGCAATTCATAAAGCAATGGATATGTAAAAACCAGCTTAACTGTCTAAGTTTGAAAAAATACTAGTTAATTTTAGTTTAAATATGTTTTTTTACCAATTCTTCAGCAATCTGAATACTGTTCAGAGCAGCCCCTTTTCTTACATTATCGGCAACCACCCACAGATTAATACCTCTCGGATGCGAAATGTCTTCCCTGACTCTCCCAACAAAAACATCATCATTCCCCGATGACTCCGTAACTGCGGTTGGATAACCGCCATCTTTTCTTTCATCCAGCAGTGTAACTCCAGGTGCATTTTTCAATAATTGATAAACATCTGAAATATCCATTTTATTTTTTGTTTCTATATGTACCGATTCTGAATGCCCATAAAAAACCGGGACTCTTACAGCTGTAGGGTTTACGTTAATTTCTTTATCATTAAAGATTTTACGTGTTTCCCACACCATTTTCATTTCCTCTTTGGTATATGCATTATCCATAAATACATCAATTTGAGGGAGAACATTAAAAGCAATTTGTTTCGGATAAACTTCAGGCTGAACAGGCTTTCCATTCAATAATTTTGCGGTCTGTTGCACCAATTCTTCAATTCCCGGTTTTCCTGTACCGGAAACTGCCTGATAAGTTGAAACATTAATTCTTTCTATACCAGCGGCATCGTAAATGGGTTTTAACGCAACCAACATTTGAATCGTAGAACAATTAGGATTTGCAATAATACCTTTGTTTTTGTAATGACCAATTGTTTCAGGGTTGACTTCAGGAACGACTAATGGAATCTCATCATCGTACCGAAATTCTGAAGTATTATCTATCACAATACAACCTTGTTCAGCGGCTTTAGGAGCAAATGTTTTAGAAATACTTGCGCCAGCTGAAAAAAGACCAATTTGCACTTTTGAAAAATCAAATTCAGCTAAATCAGACACAACCAGAGAGTCACCCTTAAAACCAATGCGTTTAGAAACAGATCGGCTGCTGGCTAATGGATAGAGGTTTCCCACTGGAAAATCTCTTTCTTCCAGAATAGAAATCATTGCTTCGCCCACGGCTCCAGTCGCACCCACTACAGCGACATCATATTTTTTTGACACAAATTCCCCACTGATAAAACTTTTAAAAAATGATTCAAGAAAATTTAAACTGACAGAATAGAAAAGATTTTATTCTTTATATCATCAACACGCCCCACACCGGCTATTGAATTAAAACTCACAGCCTGATCAGAGCTTCCATAATATTCAATTAAAGGCGCAGTCATTTCATGATAAACGGTCAATCGTTTTTTAACCGTTTCTTCCTGGTCATCATCTCTCTGGATCAACGGCTCTCCTGTCACATCATCAAGCCCATCCTGTTTAGGTGGATTGTAATCAACATGATAACTCCGTCCCGAAGCAAAATGAACACGGCGTCCACTCATACGTTTCACAATCTCATCATCAGCAACAGCGATTTCAATCACATGATCAATATCAACCTGCATTGCCTTTAAACCTTCTGCCTGAACAATAGTTCGGGGAAAGCCATCTAATAAAAAACCATTTTGACAGTCTGATTCAGCTATTCTTTCTTTTATCAAACCAAGAATAATATCATCCGAAACCAAACCACCTTCATCCATTATTTTTTTGGCCGAAATTCCTAATTCTGTTTCTGCCTTGACTGCAGCTCTTAACATATCCCCTGTAGAGATCTGAGGAATTGAAAATTTTTCTGTTATAAACTGGGCCTGTGTCCCTTTTCCTGACCCAGGACTGCCCAATAAAATAATACGCATATCAAATACCAAATGGATTAAAAAAAATAAAAACTAAAATAACAAATTCACCCAAATAGCAAATCTATGCTTAGATACAAAACAAAATAAAATAAAAAAAATATGGAATATTTTGATTAACGAAGCGATTGAAGAAAGAATAAAAGATTTGATATTCCTACTGATTCACCTGTTAAATTAGCTTTACCAGACGATTATTTTACATCAAACGACGAGAGAATGCTGTGTTGTCTTCAGAGAATTGATCATCAATTTGAACCTGAAAAAACATTGAATGATCATGAAATCACACATGAACGAGGAAAATTACAACGGAAACGACTTCCGATGCCTACTTGACTGGTAATTTGTAATTGAGCCTCATGCCGTAACAACACATGTTTAACAATCGCCAATCCCAATCCTGTTCCACTGAGCTTTCGTGATCGTTTAACATCGACTCTATAGAACCGCTCTGTCACTCGAGGAATATCTAACGCAGATATCCCTTCCCCCTTATCGACAAAATCCAGAATTAATCGTTCTTTCTTGGTAAACATGACAACTTTAACAGCTGAATCATTATCAGAATATTTAAGTGCATTTTCTAACAAGTTGGTAAATGCACTTCGTAAATCCTGTTCCTCACCCATAATTTTTATTTCATTAGGAAAATCCAGATTAATTCTCTTTTTTTGCTTTGATATGGCTTCACTTTCTGCACAAATTTTTTTCAATAAAGAAACCAAATCAACTGGTTTATTAACCTTTTGCCTGGTTTCCAGGCTTGCCAATAGCAACAAGTCATTCACCAGATATTGCATACGGTCAATTTGAGCACCCATCTGGGTCAATGACTGAACCATAAAATCAGGTTGATCATCAGTCATGTCCTGTAATGTTTCGAGATAACCTTTCAAGACAGTTAAAGGGGTTCTTAATTCATGGGAAACATTATCTACTAAATTCTTACGCATGGTTTCCATGTTTTTTTGTTGAGTTATATCATGCGCTATAACCAAATGCTGTCCATTTCCATAACTCACCATCCTGAACATAAGAACCATTGAAGAATCTACCGGTGAATTCATGGTCAAACTTTTGCTATTATCTTTATTTTTTAAGAAACGAGTAAACTCTGGAAATCGAATCAAATTGTCAATGCGCTGACCTTTATCGCCTTTTTTAATACCCAGAACACTTTTAGCCAGACGATTCGACCATTCAATTTCAAAACTTTTACCGAGAACGATTGCAGCATCAGGTAAAACATCTGTTGATTTACGAAACTGGTCTATGATTTTACCTAAGGTTTTATTACGTTTCTTTTCAGATTTTTTGATCCGGTAATAATGGTTATATATGTTCCCCCATACCCCCGAAGCTGTAGGAACTTTGCCTTTTGCCCCTCGACTTAACCAACGTTCAAGCCGACTGATTAAATAGATTTGCCTTAGACTATAAGCAATAAAAATGGTTAATAACATCGGTAAAAAAAAACCGATAAAAAGACTAATGATACCAGTAAGAATGACTAATCCAATGAGTAATGCCAGATCTCGATGCCAGTACCTGAGTAAAGACATCTAATCTACCACTGAAAACCTGTACCCAAAACCTCTGACTGTCTGAATAAAACTATCCTTATCATATTCATGCAGTATTTTCCTTAAACGGCGGATATGAACATCAACCGTTCTTTCTTCAATATAGGTACTGCGACCCCAGACCTGATCTAAAAGCTGGGTTCGACTATAGACTTTTTCCTGATGAGTAATAAAGAAATGCATT
>SPJK01036719.1_pt1 | contig 16233 bp, 20 predicted proteins | sample 3741771 | NCBI WGS metagenome assembly SPJK01 (sample SAMN10925997, study PRJNA522277) | cold seep metagenome | isolation source: Elba SIP-enriched marine methane seep metagenome, extraction at timepoint T2 | place: Italy: coast of Elba, Mediterranean Sea | reverse complement strand
CGCCGCGACACCTTTGCCGCAAATCGACCAGGACTGGACCGCAGCGCGCCTTGTGCCCGCTCAAGACCGCTCCGACGCGGAAAAAGCCGTCCTCGCGCTCTCGGACGAGCTCATTGCTGAGATGCGCGCCGCAGATACCATCGTGATCGGTGCCCCGATCTACAATTTCACCATTCCCGCCAGCCTAAAGCTCTGGGTCGATCTGATCGCGCGTCCGAAAGACACCTTCGCCTATACCGAGACCGGCCCCAAAGGTCTGCTCGAGGGCAAGCGCGCCTATCTCGCCATGGCCTCCGGCGGCGTCCCCATCGGTGCGCCGGTAGACTTCGCGTCGCCCTACATGCGTCATATGCTAGGGTTTGTCGGCATTACCGATGTTACTTTGGTAACAAAAGACACGTTGAACGAGATCGAAGACACAGACTCCGCAGTCTCCGCTGCCTAATCGCGCAGCGGCACACACGAAGTACGAAAGGAACACACCATGTCTCCAACCATCAAGAAATACGGATTGCTCGTCATCCAAGCGCTTTTGACTTTGGCTTTTGTCGGCGCTGGTGCCGCGAAACTCGCAGGCGTCGAAATGATGGTGCAAACCTTTGACGCCGTCGGTCTGGGCCAATGGTTCCGCTATGTGACCGGGCTGATCGAAATTGGCTCCGCCATTCTGCTCTGGTTTCCAGGAATGCAATGGATTGGTGCTGGCCTGCTCGTCTGCACCATGATTGGTGCCGTTCTGGCGCACCTGTTCCTCATTGGCCCCAGCGCCGTGCCAGCCTTGGTCTTGGGCATTTTGGCGGCAGTCGTCCTTTGGGCGCGCAAACCCTCCTGACCCTTTGACACCACCGCGGCGGGTCCTGCACTCTCTCCTTATGAGAGTCACCCGCCGCACCCCTGACCAGCTGATTGTCGAGGATCGTCCTTGGCTCATCACGATCGCCCTCAGCGTGATCTTTCTGGGCACTGTGAGCCTCACGGTATTCCTGATCGCAGCCAGCGAATTTCTCATAGCCCTGTGCATAAGCGGCTTCGCGGCCTATATCGGCCTCTTCATCGCCGTCTTCGTCCAGCGCATACAGGTGATCTTCGATAGATCCGCAGGCACCGTGACCCACCGCAAGCGCAGCCTTCTTCGATACCGAGAAGTGGTACGCCCTTTAGGCGAATTGGACCGAGCAGTATGCACCGGAGGCGATACCAAGCGCCCAGAACTTGTCTTTGGCACAGGCATGAGCGGCGGACAGCATCCGATTACAGTGTCTTCCGTGTCCGGCCCCGGTCCGGAGCGCATCGCGGAGGCCATCAATGACTGGTTAAACACCCGTCAGACTTGACTCCAAAGCCGCAGGCCCCTAAATCCCGCTCAACCATCCGAAAGGTTCGTCCCTTTCGGTCCTCTCCCGTTGAGGATCGCCACCAGTCAGCGCGTTGCGCCCACTGGTGCGTTCGTCGTTTGGGCCGGACGTTACTTTGGTGGTTTGGACAATGCGCCGGGGCTGCTTATGTTGGCCTCAAACTGGAATTGGCAAAAGGAGCCGAAGGCATGTTTGAAAATCTATCCGAACGCCTCGGCGGGGTCTTTGATCGCCTCACCAAGCAAGGCGCGCTCTCCGAGGATGACGTCAAAACAGCGATGCGCGAAGTCCGTGTCGCTTTGTTGGAGGCCGACGTCTCGCTTCCCGTCGCACGCGATTTCGTTAAAGCGGTCCAAACCAAAGCAACCGGTCAGGCCGTCACCAAATCGGTCACCCCTGGTCAGCAAGTCGTCAAGATCGTCCATGACGAGCTGAAACATGTTCTGGAAGGCGAAGGCGAGCCGGGCGAGCTGAAGATTGACAGCCCCCCTGCCCCGATCCTCATGGTCGGTCTGCAAGGTTCCGGGAAAACCACCACCACAGGTAAACTCGCCAAGCGCCTCGCCGAGAAAAACGGCAAGCGCGTACTGATGGCGTCACTCGACATCTACCGCCCAGCCGCGATGCAACAGCTTGCCATTCTCGGCCAACAGATCGGCGTGGACACGCTGCCCATCGTGGCGGGCGAAAGCGCCGTACAGATCGCCAAACGCGCCAAGCAGCAGGCGACCATGGGCGGCTATGACGTCTACATGCTCGACACTGCGGGTCGTTTGCAGATCGACGAGACCCTCATGCAAGAGGTTGAGGATGTCCGCGACGTCGTCAATCCCCGCGAGACACTGCTCGTGGTGGATGGTCTGACGGGTCAGGTCGCTGTTGAGGTGGCCGAAGAGTTTGACGGCAAAATCGGCATCTCTGGCGTGGTCCTCACCCGGATGGACGGCGACGGGCGCGGCGGTGCTGCGCTGTCTATGCGCGCCGTCACAGGTAAGCCGATCAAATTCGTTGGTCTCGGCGAAAAGATGGACGCGCTTGAAACCTTCGAGCCAGACCGTATCGCAGGCCGCATCCTCGGCATGGGCGATATCGTTGCGCTCGTAGAGAAGGCACAAGAGACCATTGAGGCCGAACAGGCCGAGCGCATGATGAAGCGCTTCCAGAAAGGTCTGTTCAATATGAACGACCTCAAGTCCCAGCTGGAACAAATGATCAAGATGGGCGGCATGGAAGGCATCATGGGGATGATGCCGGGCATGAACAAAATGGCCAAGCAGATGGAAGGCGCGGGGATTGACGACAAGGTCCTCCGGCAACAAATCGCGCTGATCCAATCCATGACCAAACGCGAGCGCGCCAATCCGCAGATCCTTCAGGCAAGCCGCAAAAAGCGCATCGCCGCCGGGTCTGGCATGGAAGTCTCCGATCTCAACAAGCTTCTGAAGATGCAGCGCCAGATGGGCGACATGATGAAGAAGATGGGCAAAATGGGCAAAGGCGGGATGCTGAAGCAAGCCATGAAAGGCATGCTCGGCAAAGGCGGCGGCATGCCAGGCATGCCCGGCGGTATCGACCCGTCTCAGATGGACCCCAAAGCGCTGGAAGCCGCGGCCAAGCAGATGGGCGCGGGTATGCCCGGCGGACTGCCTGGCATGGGTGGCGGCATGGGCCTGCCCTCTGGCCTGTCCGGTTTCGGCAAGAAGAAGTAAATGACCTCGTTTCACCGCATACCCACTCTGGACACAGAGCGCCTGATCCTCCGCGCCCCACTGCGCGCGGATTTTGAGGTCTATGCGGAGATCATGAGCACAGCGCGCGTGAAATACGTGTTTGGCACGTTGAACCGCCGGCAAGCTTGGGACGTCTTTGCAAGCGACGCCGCAGGCTGGGTGGTGGACGGGTTCGGCTGCTGGACCGCTGTTGATCGCGAGACAGGCACGCCAATGGTGTTTCTGGGCTTCACGAAGCCCGAAAGATACCCTGAATTGGAACTGGGCTGGATGACCTCTGCCGCTGCTGAAGGCAAAGGTTACGCCTTTGAAGCGGCGCAGGCGGCGCAAGCCTGGGGCTTTGACGCGCTGAACATGGACACATTTGTCAGCTACATCACACCCGAGAACGCCCGTTCCATCGCCCTGGCCGAACGCCTTGGCGCGACGTTTGATCCAAACGCGGCACGTCCAACGGGCGAAAGCCCCGCTGAGACTTCTGTCTATCGCCACCGGAGGGCCGCATGACCTGCAGTTTGCCGAAGGAAATCACGACGGAGCGATTGGCTCTGCGCCAGCTCGCAGCGCGCGACCTCGAAGGGTACGTTGCGTACTATACAGGATCGCGCACCGCAGGTGTCGGAGGACCAAAGCCGCGTCATCTCGTGGTGGAACGTTTTATGGCGATGGTCGGACAATGGACCCTGCGCGGCTTTGGACGGTATGCCATTGCATTGGACGATGAGGCCATTGGCCATGTTGGCGTCATGCAGATGGACGACGATGACAGGCCAGAACTTACGTGGACGCTATGGGACGGCGCGCAGGAAGGCTATGGCTATGCCACTGAAGCGGCCCGCGCTGTGCTGAACGCTTGGTCTCACTCAGGCGCGTTGCCGAGCTTGGTCGCCTGCATCGCGCCGGATAACACGGCATCGCAAAACGTCGCGGCGCGGATTGGCATGGTCTGCGACCCGCATGCGACGCCCCCAAGCTATGATCCGAGCTTCCTGACCTATGTGCCCTCTCGCCAAGAGGCCGCAGCATGACCCTTGTGCCACACGCCCCCCGTCTGGAAACAGAACGCCTCATTTTGCGCGGTCCTGAAAAGCGAGACGCCGAGGCGTTGATTACGTTTCTGATGGACCCCATCCGCTCGGCAGGCTTTGGCGGCTTCACCGCACGCGGCGATTCGTGGCGCTGGTTTGCTTTGGTGGTTGGTCACTGGCATTGGCACGGCTACGGCTACATGACCATCGAGGACAAAGCGACGGGGCAGCCTGCCGGGATTACAGGCATCTGGAACCCCGAAGGGTGGCCCGAGCCGGAACTCGGTTGGGTCGTTTATGAAGGCTATGAACGCAAGGGCATCGCCTATGAGGCCGCCCAACGCGCGCGCCAGTGGGCTTATGATGCCGAGACGGGTCTTGGGTTCACAACGCTGACCTCCAATATCGTACCGGACAACACACGGTCCATCGCTCTGGCCGAGCGCATGGGGGCGTGGTTTGAGCGCGAATATGTCAATCCCAACATGGGCCCTGATTATCTCTATCGCCATCCGGGACCGGAGGCGCTCGCATGACCCTCGCGCGACACGAACAGCCGCCTCAGGGCGTCCCAGCGGCCTTGGCCTCCAACATCGCCGCGCAGGTCCCTGTGCTTGTCACCGACACTTTGACGCTCAGAGCGCCCAAGGTCGAAGACTTCGAAGCATATCACGCCATTCTCTGCTCTGACCGAGGTCAATACATCTATCCCGATTGTAGCCGCGAAGATGCGTGGCATGACTTTGTGCAACTGGCCTCTGGATGGGTGCTGCATGGTCATGGCGGTTGGGCCATCGAGGACAATGAAAGCGGTGCGCTGTGCGGCTTCGTTCTTCTTGGGCTGGAGCCCGGCGATCAAGAGATCGAACTGGGCTATATGCTGCTGGAAGAGCACGAAGGCCTCGGCATCGCCCATGAAGCGTGCCTCATGGCGCGCTACTTCGCTTTCGACACTCTGAAGCTGTCCCGGCTTGTCAGCTATGTGAACATGGAGAACACTCGCTCCATCGCCTTGGCAGACCGGCTTGGCGCGACACGCACCGAGCATGACGACACGATGCTCGCGTTCTTCCATACCCCCGAGCTCCCACAATGACGCCGATGGTCCTTGATATCCCCGTTGTCGAAACGGAGCGCCTTGTCTTGCGCGGCTTGCGCGAGGCTGATGTGCCAGCGGTTGCCGCTTTTTATGCAACGGAGCGCGCGAAATGGGTGGGCGGCCTTCAGGATCCGATAGATTGCTGGCGCATTGTCGCGACTTGGCTGGGTCACTGGGTGATGCGCGGCTACGGCATGTGGGCGATCGAAGATCGCGCAAGTGGTCAAATGGCTGGCCTGACCGGGTTTATCTTCCGGGACGGGTGGGATGAGCCGGAACTCGGATGGCACATCTACGGTGGCTTCGAGGGCAAAAGCATCGCTTACGAAGCCGCAAGCGCCGCGCGCAGCTTCGGCGCAGCGCAGTTTGGCCTGGACGGCGTGATCAGCTACATTGCCCCGGACAATACCCGTTCGGTCGCTTTGGCAACACGGCTGGGCGCGCGGTTTGAACGGAATGGCGCGCTGATGGGCACGCCGTGCCATGTGTACCGTCACCCGGCGGCCGAGGAGATCGTGTGATGTCCAAGGCCATTATTCCAGAGCTCACCACACATCGTCTTGTCCTTCGAGGCCCGGAGCCTGAAGACTATCCTGACTTTAAGACGACTTTCGCGTCCTATCGCTCCCGTTTCATGGGCGGACCGCTGAATGCCTATGAAGCTTGGATGCTCTATGCCGCCGAGATTGGGCATTGGGACATTCGCGGCTTCGGCATGTGGATGATCCATGATCGCGAAACGGACAAGACCCTTGGGATGGCTGGCGGCTGGCAACCGGCCCAATGGCCCGAACGTGAGATTGCCTGGATCATCTGGCCGAATGTGGCTGGCAAGGGCTATGCGCTTGAAGCCACTCATGCCGTGCGCGCCTATTACTACGAGCTGCAAGGCTGGGACGGCGCAGTGTCCTATATTGACCCCAAGAACCTCGACAGCATCCGTCTCGCCGAGCGCCTTGGTGCGGTCAAAGACCCGAGCGCCACGACCATTGACGGCAACGACGCGGTCTATCGTCATCCCTCGCCTGCGGAGCTAAGTGACAGCCAGCTGGGCCACGGGATCGAGATGGAAATCGCCAATTACGCCGACCCGCTTTTCAAACCGAAAGGGATGCCCGTTGACTGACACCCCGAACACCCCCGTAACCGACGACGCAGCGCGCGCAGCAGAGCTGCTCAAAGGTCACCGCGCCAGCATCGATCGCCTGGATGCGATCCTCGTCTATACTTTGGGCGAACGTTTCGCTCATACGCAGGCCGTCGGTCAGCTCAAAGCCGAGCATGACCTGCCCGCATCCGACCCAACACGCGAGGCGACGCAAATCGCGCGCCTCGAAGACCTTGCCAATCGGGCCAATCTAGACCCGGTTTTCGCCAAGAAATTCCTCAATTTCATCATTGAGGAAGTCATTAGACACCACAAACAACACAAATCCTGAGGTCGGACCATCCCGCCTCACCCCTCATGCCAATCAGGAGAACAACACAATGGCTATGAAAATTCGTCTCGCCCGCGGCGGTTCCAAAAAGCGCCCCTTCTATCGCATCGTGGCGGCCGACAGCCGTATGCCACGCGATGGCCGCTACATCGAGAAGCTCGGCACATATAACCCACTGCTGCCTAAAGACAGCGAAGAGCGCGTGAAAATGAACGTTGAGCGCGTGCAGTACTGGCTCGGCGAAGGCGCACAGGTCACAGACCGTGTGTCCCGCATGCTCGAAGCGGCTGGTCTGATGGAGAAGAAGACTCGCAACAACCCTAAGAAGGCCGAGCCTGGCAAGAAAGCTCAGGAGCGCGCTGAAGAGAAAGCGGCGAAAGCGGCTGAAGCCGCAGAAGCCAGCGCAGAGTAATCTGACAGCGTTTTGATGACTTTCGAGGCGGCGCAATCTTTGTGCCGCCTTGACCATGAGTAGGATTTGCCGGAGGCCGCACCTTATGTTTCGACTTCTTAGGCTTCCACTCTTTGTCGTGATCGCATTTGTCTTGGGAATGCTCTGGGAGCAAGATCAGGCCAATTTGAGATGCGAGGACCGCGGCGGTGAATCACAGGACGGAGTTTGCGTGGGAGTGTCCCAATGAGTGACGATCTAATTTGCGTAGGCACCCTTGGCGGCGCATTTGGCGTGCGCGGCGATGTGCGGCTCAAAAGCTATTGCGCCGAACCCTCCGATATCGCGGAGTACAATCCGCTCCAGTTTGAAGATGGCCGCGAGGTCACCTTGACCCTCATCGGTCCGATTAAGTCTGGCTACACAGGCAGGATCACCGGCGTGAAAACCAAAGAAGACGCCGACGCGCTCAAAGGGGTGAACCTCTATGCGCCGCGCGATCGCCTGCCGGTCTTGCCTGACGACGAATATTACCACACCGATCTCATCGGTCTCGAAGTCTGCGATACAGGCGGCGCAGTGCTGGGCCATGTGAAATCCGTGCAAAACCACGGCGCGGGAGATCTTTTGGAACTCCACGGGCCGGGACTGAAAAACACCGTTCTGATGCCGTTTACGCTCGAAGTCGTACCAACGGTCGATTTGAAAGCGGGCCGCATCATTGCGGATCCCCCTGAAGGGCTGCTGGATTGACCAACCCGGCAAACTTGCCCGCACATCCCTTATCCCAATCGGACTCTCTGTGATCGCCGTTAAAAACCGCTCTTATGGCCGCAAAGCCATTCGCCCCTCGCTCACGCCAAGCTCGCTCATGGATGAGCCGCCTGATCTTGTCGGCGTCTGGCAAGCACGGGTCATCACCCTGTTTCCGACCGCCTTTCCCGGCGTTTTGGGCGAGAGCCTGACAGGCCGCGCCTTGCATGACGGCAAATGGCAATTGCACACCCACGAGCTGCGCGCGCATGGCAAAGGCCGGCACCGCAACGTGGACGACACGCCCGCTGGGGGCGGCGCAGGCATGGTCTTGCGCCCCGATGTGGTTGGGTCCGCAATCGAGCAAGCGCAGTCACACGCACGCGGCTCTTGGCCTTTGATTTACCTCAGCCCGCGAGGTCGCCCGTTCACCCAAGCCATGGCCCAGACCTGGGCGCGCTGCGACGGCATCACCATGCTTTGTGGTCGCTTTGAGGGCGTCGATGAGCGCGTGCTAGAGCATTACGGCGTGCAGGAAGTCTCTCTGGGGGATTTCGTGATGACCGGCGGTGAAATTGCCGCGCAGGCCATGATCGACGCCACTGTTCGCCTCTTGCCCGGCGTTCTTGGCAATGCAGAGAGCGCCGTCGAAGAGAGCCACTCCAATGGCCTTCTGGAGCGCCCCCAATACACGCGCCCTGCCGCGTGGAAGGGCCGCGCGATTCCCGATGTTCTCATGTCAGGCCATCACGGCGAAATTGAGAAATGGCGCCGCGCCCAGTCTGAGGCCCTGACCGAAGCCCGCCGCCCCGATCTTTGGGCCGCGTATCGGGCGAAACACAGCAAACCCACTTGATCGACAGCCCCGATCTGCCTATACGCCAAGCATCTGGCGCGGGGCGACTCGCATCGGAGCTCGGGCTATGGGATGAGCTTCACCCCAAACGAACAGCCCCACCATAGGAAAAGACGATCTGAACTCTCCCAGCGCCGCGCAAGCGGGACAGCACAGAAGATGGGAGCTCTGAGACGCATGTAAACTTCGCGGGTCAACCGTGAGCACATATAGGAGTTTGAGTTGATGGACATTATCGCTCAACTGGAGGCCGAACAGGTCGCCGCCCTCGGGAACGAACTTCCCGATTTCAAAGCCGGAGACACGATCCGTGTCGGCTATAAAGTGACCGAAGGCTCCCGCAGCCGGGTCCAGAATTACGAAGGCGTTTGCATTGCACGCAAGAACGGCGAAGGCATTGCCGGCTCGTTCACCGTGCGCAAAATCTCCTTCGGTGAGGGCGTGGAACGTGTGTTCCCACTGCACTCCACCAATATCGACAGCATCACCGTAGTGCGCCGTGGCCGCGTACGTCGCGCCAAGCTGTACTACCTGCGCTCGCGTCGCGGTAAATCCGCCCGCATCGCGGAAGATTCCACATACAAGCCCAAGAAGGCTTAAGGAGCGCTCCGATGAAAAAAGATACGCATCCCGAATACCACGTCATCAATGTGAAGATGACCGACGGCACCATCGTCGAGATGAAATCCACCTACGGCAAAGAGGGTGACCAGCTCGCACTGGACATCGACCCTTCCGTGCACCCTGCCTGGACCGGCGGCGGCACACGTTTGCTGGACGCAGGCGGCCGGGTGTCCAAGTTCAAAAAGAAATACGAAGGCCTGGGCTTCTAAAGCACCCCTTCTTGAAAACAACAGAACGCCGCTCCGATTCGGGGCGGCGTTTTGCGTTTGGGGCCAATTTTCTCAATACCCGAACATTGTAGACCTCACTTAATTGAATTCAGGCAATTTATCCAAAAATTCCAATCATATCTTTTACTCTTTGTTGACCTTAAGGCAGCACACTTTAGGGTAGAGTTATAGCCGCAGCCTTTTCCGCAATTTGCATTTCGAATTTCGAACCGCGTGGTTTTACGATTTTTGGATATTGGACCTGTTTAAATGCCAACCCCTCAGCCACTATTGGACGAAGCCACGATAACAGGCGCGTTTCGCCTCGACGTCACGGCACGCTTCGATGACCTGATAGGCGGAAGTTGGCAAAGGGTCTTCGATTTCGGCAACGGCCCAGCGTCTAACAATATCCTGCTCACACAGGTCGAAAACAGCAATGACATAGCTTTCGAGTTCTTCCAATCAGGTGAGCGCTACGAAGTCGTGGCCGAGAACGCGATTGAAGAAGGCGAAGTTGCCGAATGGTCCGTCGGGATTGATGACAACGGACTGATGTGGCTCGAGAAAGACGGTCTGCGCCTCGGTGAGAGCCAGGCGGTTGTACCCGACGACTCAGTGCGGTCCAATCTATTGATTGGCGAGTCCAACTGGCAGGGCGACGCGACTCTCAACGGCGCGGTTCTTGGTCTTAATGTCACGCAAGGGACCGAGCCGGACACCACAGATCTTGGGATTTCTGACACTGTCGAGGACGGCCCGTTCGAATTGAGTGCGTTGATTCACTTCGCCTCCGTGCCCAATGACGATCCGCAGACACTCTTTACCGCCACAGGCGACACTGAGGGCGATGACCTGAGTGTGACGAGGGTCGGCGAGGATGTGATCTTCAGCGTCACGCGCGGCGGCGTACAGACAGACCTTGTGGCGGACGGTGCCATAGAGCCTGATTCGTTCGACGACTGGACCTTCGGTATCGACGACGCCGGAGTGATGTGGATCGAGCGGGGCGGCGAGCGCATCGAAGAAGGTCCATCCGGGGCAGAGAGCAGTTTCGCTGTCTCCAGCTTTACGATTGCCGATCCGTTGGCCCCTGCCCCCTTTGATGGCAGTATTCTCGACCTAACCATAGCCGCGCCCGGTGGGTTGGTGCCTATGGACGAGGGCATCGCGGACCCTGGGGGCGACCCAGAGGGCGACGACGGCGATGATCCAACGGGCGGTCAGGTTGATGACCTCGTTGATGACCCCATTGAAGACGGAGGGAGTGATCCGACCGATGGGAGCGGCTCCGATCCTGAAAACCCAAGCGACGGGGACGAAACCGACGAAGGTTCTGAACCAGAACCCGAGACTGAAACAGGCACTGAGACTGGCGGCGTGTTCCAAATCGCCGCGACTGTCAGATTTGACGACCTTCAAAGCGCCGGATGGCAGCGGGTCTTTGATTTCGGCGATGGCCCCGGAACCAATAACATCTTGCTAAGCCAAATCGACGTGAGCCCAAGCATGGCCTTCCAGATCTGGCAGGACGGTGTGCCCCACACATTGGTCGCTCACGGCGCGATTGTTGAAGGGGAGACCGCCGAATGGCGGGTCGGGGTCGATGAAGATGGCCTCATGTGGATGGAACGCGATGGGGTTCGATTGGCCGAAGGTCAGGGCATCGTTCCCGACGTCGAAGTTCGCGCCAATATGCTTATCGGCGAGAGCAACTGGCCCGGCGACAGCCCTCTGATTGGTGAGGTCCTGGATCTGGACCTATCGCCGGAAGCGGCAGACGACGTGCCAGACATTCCTGTTGATCCTGTTGATCCGAGTGAGGACGACCCAGAAGACCCACCGAGTGACGATCCGGTAGATCCGCCTGATCCCGTGGACCCAGTTGATCCGAACGAAGACGACCCAGAGGACCCACCGAGTGACGATCCTGTGGATCCGGTAGATCCATCTGATCCCGTGGATCCTGCAGATCCTGTTGACTCCGGCGGGTCTGACGATCCGGTTGACCCAGGCGATCCGGGTGATGGCGAGACACCATCTGACCCCGAAGGCGTGCAGACCGGTGGCGCTTTCCGGGTCGATGCTGTTGTCCGATTCGACGATCTCGACGAAGCCTATTGGCAACGTGTGTTCGACTTCGGCGATGGGCCGTCCAGCAACAATCTTTTGCTGTCACAGGTCGAAAACACATCGACCATGACCTTTGCAATTTACGAGAACACTCAAGTGTATCGCGTCGATGCCGAGAACGCGATTGTCGAAGGTGAAACTGCGAGTTGGTCCGCAGGTGTAGATGACGATGGCACAATGTGGATTGAGAAGGATGGCGCGCGCGTCGCGGAGGGTAACGGAGTTGTACCGCAAGTCGCCGTGCGGGAGAATATGCTCATCGGAGAAAGCAATTGGCCTGATGATACTCCGATCACTGGAGAGGTCAGCTTCCTCGCCCTGAATGACAACACGCTCCATGGCGAGCCACCGCTTGCGGACGATCCGAACGACACGCCTGACGATCCTATTGATCCTGTTGATCCTGTTGATTCAGAAGAACCTGATGATCCTATTGATCCAGAAGAACCTGATGATCCAACTGACCCAGAAGACCCTGTTGATTCTGTTGATCCCAACGCGCCGGTCGATCCCTTCCCCGGCGGGGACGTGTTCGTTGTAGCGCACCCGGATGACGATCTTCTGTTCATGAACCCGACGATCCTCACGCAAATCCAAGGCGAGGAGTCCGTTGCGGTCGTCTATCTCACATCAGGTGACGCAGGTTTCGACGAAGAGCGTTGGGGTGCGCGCGAAGACGGCCTCAAGGCAGCCTATAGCGTGATGACCGGCGAAACCGATTGGGTTGACGAGACGATTACAATCCCGACGGAAGACGATGAGTTCGACGTAAGCAGTTCTTATCTGGCCAGCGCCCCAGATGTACGGCTCTACTTTCTTCGCATTCCAGACGGTTTTGATGGCGGCGGATCTCCGACCTATGAATTTTCGAGCCTAGAGCGCCTTTGGCTCGGGGAGATTGAAGAAACGGGCACAGTTGACGACACGAACGTCTACACCGCTGAGACGCTCACAGAGGTGCTCACGGGGATCTACGAGCGCGAAGGTCCGAGCCAATTGCACGTTCAGGACACCTCAGACCTGAGTCTGCCAACTGAGCATTCAGACCACGATCACGGCTCTTTTTTCGCGGAAGCCGCGCTGAATGATTATGATGAGAGCGTCACGGTGACGTCCCATCTGGGCTACATCACGTGGTCCTATGAAGAGAATATCGAAGAGGACTTGCTCATTCAGGTGCAAGACGCTTTCGCCGCCTATGCTGCCTTTGACCCGCATGTCGCAGGCCCCGATGGCGAGATTAACGAGCCATATGACGAATGGTTGCTGCGCGAAGTGATTGCGAGCCAACATGTTCACGAAGCGACACCTGCGGAAGAGGACCCCCTTGCGGTTCTGATGGCAAACGGACCTGACACCAGCTTTGATCTGGAAGAGGGCCCCGAGGAACCGGAAGATCTGGAAAGCGATCTACTCGGAGCGGTCTAAAGCACAAATATCGGGCTATGGATTTTGGCTTGACCCAGTGTACGACTCTTTATAACTATAAATCTAGTTATATCGAATCATCAGGTGCCACCATGGATCTAGACCAAGCCGCCGAAAGCTTTTCCGCAATGGGATCTGACTCTCGCCTCAGCGTTGTGAAAGCCCTTGTCCGCGCAGGACAAGACGGTTTGACCGTCGGCGACATTCAAACGCGCACGGGCATTGCGCCGTCTACTCTTGCCCATCACCTCAAATTCCTCGCCGCCGGGAACGTGCTCACGCAAGAGAAACAAGGTCGATCCGTTATCAATCGCGCGAATTTCACGCACTTGGAAGCGCTGGCCCAATTCATTCTCAGCGAATGCTGCATCGATCAGACCGGCGCTGAGCTCTCCCTCTCTCAAAAGGTCGCAAACGATGGCTGACACGCATCTTTCCCCCACCCCATCGCTTCTGGAGCGCCTCAAGCCGCTCGTGTTGACGCCCTGGACCGTCACAATCGCGATTTTCGTAATCGCCGCCGCGCTTGATCCGGATCGCCTGTCTGAGATCGCAAGAATAGCCGCGCGCGGCTATTTCGGGACGCTGCCGTTTATTCTCTTCGCTGTTGGGCTGGTCGCCTATCTCAAAGCCTCTGGCGCAGAGGCCATCGTGGCGCGCGCGTTCCAAGGCCGCGAGACACAAATGATCGTCATGGCCGCCTTGTTCGGTGGTCTCGCGCCCTTCTGTAGTTGTGAGGTGATCCCCTTCATCGCAGGGCTGCTCGCGCTCGGCGCTCCTTTGTCCGCCGTTATGGCCTTCTGGCTCTCCTCCCCACTCATCGACCCGCCGACGATCGCCATCACCGCAGGTGCGCTAGGCTGGGAACTTGCAATCGGCAAGACAATCTCCGCCGTCGCTGTGGGCCTCATGGGCGGCTATGCCATCATGGCGCTCAAAGGTGTGGGTGCCTTTTCCGACCCACTAAAGCCAGCGGAAACAAGGGGCTGCGGATGTGGGCCGTCCCCGTTCTCCGGTACGCCGCACTGGCAAGTTTGGACCGAAGTTGAACGCCGCGAGGCATTTGGCACAGAGTTCAAATCCAACTTCCTGTTCCTGACGAAGTGGCTCGTCTTGGCCTACACCCTTGAAGCCATTTTGATCCTCTATGTTCCCGAACAAGCCGTGTTGCGCATCGTGGGCGGTGAGGGCACCGGCTCGATCATCCTCGCCGCGCTTGTCGGGATGCCCGCTTACGTCAATGGCTACGTTGCGCCTGCGATCTTGAGCGGTTTCGTGGATCAAGGCATGAGCCCCGGCGCAGCGCTCTCGTTCATGGTGGCAGGTGCTGTGAGCTCCATCCCAGCCATGGCGGCGGTCTGGTCGCTCGTCAAACCGCCGGTGTTTGCCGCCTATATCGCGCTCGGATTAATCGGCGCCGTGGCATCTGGGCTGCTGTTTCAAGCTGTTATGTAACAGTTCCTCTTCCCCTGCCCCGCCGCTTGCACTAATTCGTTGGGGCAAGTGCAAGGGAAGAGGCGACACTCATGGCGCATATGATCGTGGTCGGGAACGAAAAAGGCGGGGCTGGCAAGTCCACCGTGTCGATGCATATCGCGACCGCTCTTGCGCGATTGGGCCATCAGGTCGGGGTTCTGGACCTCGACCTTCGCCAGAAAACCTTCGGGCGTTACATCGCCAATCGCCTTGAGTTCTTGGCGAAAGAAGAGCTGGATCTGCCCAGCCCAACCTATTGCGATCTCCCTGATATTGATCAGAAAAACTTAAAGCCCGGAGAGAACGTGTATGATCATCGCCTCTCCGCGGCCGTGGCACAACTGGAACCCAATAGCGATTTCATCGTGATTGACTGCCCCGGCTCGCACACCCGCCTGAGCCAAGTTGCCCACTCGCTTGCCGACACACTGGTCACACCGCTCAATGACAGCTTCATTGACTTTGACCTATTGGCTCGAACCGATACCGATGGCGCGACGATCAAAGGACCTTCCGTCTATTCGGAAATGGTCTGGAATGCTCGCCAGCTGCGCGCACAGGCCAAATTGCCGCCCATCGATTGGATCGTGCTGCGCAATCGTCTCGGGTCACAGAACATGGTCAACAAGCAAAAGATGGCCTCTGCCATTGAGAAACTGTCCACCCGTATCGGCTTCCGCGTCGCACCCGGTTTCAACGAACGCGTTGTATTTCGCGAGTTATTCCCACGTGGCCTGACATTGCTCGATCTCAAGGACGTCGGCGTCGCGCAACTCAACATCTCCAATGTGGCTGCGCGCCAAGAGCTCAGAGAGCTTGTTAAAGCGCTCAATTTGCCCGGTGTTTCGGTCGATTTCTAACGCGACCGCACGCCCCACAACAGATCACTAGACCGCGACAATTGCCAACATTTGTTTGCAATGTTCACAGATTCGCCGTATTTCGTGGATGAAATTACCCAGTGCCTGCCCAAGTCTCGACGCACCAAAGAGTTAGACAGGTTGTACGGCGCATGTTTGCGCGTCGTCATTAGTACAGCATTCCAGACCTCTCGTTGCGGCCAGGATTGCAGGTTGCGGAGTTCGTTCGGTGCCAAACCACATAACAAACGGCGTATTTGAGACCAATACGGCTGCCGCGGCGGGTGACACCCCTGCGGGCTGGACCGCTGCGACGAATACACCGGATCTGAACACCGATGGCGGCTTCGAGCAGGCCGCGGCCAACTTTTTCCCGAGTGATCTCGATGCGTCCGGTGGCGCTGGCTACATTTCACTCACATCTGACGCCGCCAACACCGAAGCACTGCAAACAACCCTGAACACCAGCGTTGTTGCAGGGCAAAGCTATACGTTCACATTTGACTACTACGTCGCCGAGTCGGACCTGACGACACCAAGCGGTGGCGCAACCACGCTTGAGATTACAATCGGGGCGCAAACAGTCACCGTCCCCCTTGATAGCTCAGGCCAGGTTGCGCCCTATTGGCAATCAGGCAGTGTCACATTTACCGCAACGGTCTCGTCCAGCAGCTTCACCGTCTCGGGAACCGTAGACGCAGACGCGCCCTTCACCAGCATTGCGCTCGACAACCTCGATCTGGACCTTTCCCCGGATTATGTCGTGGAAGGCACAGCCGGCGATGATCTGATCCAAGTCGGAACCTACAACTCTGATCCTGAAGGCGACGAGGTCGACAACAACGACGCGCT
>SPJK01069373.1_pt1 | contig 16235 bp, 17 predicted proteins | sample 3741771 | NCBI WGS metagenome assembly SPJK01 (sample SAMN10925997, study PRJNA522277) | cold seep metagenome | isolation source: Elba SIP-enriched marine methane seep metagenome, extraction at timepoint T2 | place: Italy: coast of Elba, Mediterranean Sea | reverse complement strand
TTCAACGCCGAGATCAACGTGACGCCCTTTGTGGACGTGATGCTGGTGCTGTTGATCATCTTCATGATCACCGCGACCGCATTGCAGCGCGGCGTTGAGGTCAATCTGCCCAAGGCGGCGACGAGCAATCTCAGCGTTCCGAAATCCACGCCGCTCTTGGTCACGGTCACGCAGGATGCTCGTATCTACATTTCTGAGACCGAAATCGCCCGCAATGAGCTCACCGCGAAACTACTCGCGATCGCCAGTGAGGGATATGAGGAACGCATTTTCCTGCAGGGCGACACAGACGCGGCCTATGGCGAGGTCCTCGCCGTGATGACCGAAATGCAGAATGCTGGGTTCACGAATTTCGCCCTGGTGACAGACCCAAAAGCGCGGATTGAGAGAGGCGAATAATCCATGTTGCGCGGCTTGCCTGCCTCTCTCATTGCACATGCCGGAGTGCTCAGCGCGTCATATTTGACGTGGCCATACTGGGGCACGACAAGCCGTACCTATACCACCGATATTCAGGCGGTTGATGTCAGCTTAGCTGAGATTGGTGAAATCACCAATATCGCCCCGCGCATCGAGCCGGAGGAAGAATCGGCTCCGCCTGAACCAGAGGAACCGGAAGAACTTCCTGAAGAAGACCCCATTGAGGAGGAGCTCCCGGAATCGGACCAGGATGTCACCAATATTGACGAACCTGCCGCAGATTCAGAGCCTGAAGACGTATTGCCTGATTTCGAGGCCGAGGCCCCGGACGAGGAGCCCGAACAGGCGCCGGAGCCCGAGCCGGATCCAACCCCAAAACCACCGCGGGATCCGCTCGCTGATTTTCTGAATCAGAGTGAATCAACCTTCAAAAGCGAAATCGAAACGCGCCGCAAGCGCCCCGAGCCACAACCGGCGCCGCCAGAAGAACAACCCCAGACTGCGCTCAAAAATGCCCCGCAGCCGGTCGATTCTCGCAATCGTCGAGGCGCTGGAGAGCGGGATGGAAACATCGCGCGCATCGAAGCCATCCTGTACAGCCGGATTTTCCCGTGTTGGGACGGCGTAACCGACCTGCCCTATCCAGAGCGTCTCAACGTTCGCATGAAGCTGCAGCTCAATCAGAACGGAACGATCGCGGAGTTGAGTCTTGTCGAACCGCGCCGCCGGCCGGTCGGAAGCTCACCCATGGGCACGGCCGTCGACCGGGCCCTGCGGGCCGTTCGGAAATGTGCACCTTATAATTTGCCCATAGACGACTATGACAATTGGCGCGAAGGCGCGGTCAATCTTGGACCCGCTTTCACGCCCACCAATCAACGCTGACCCCGGAGACCGGAATCATGATGAAACGACTGTTCTGCGCCATTGCATTGGCGTTCGGTTTAGGCAGCCCTGCGGCCCTCGCTCAGTTTGAAGTGAACATTCAAGAAGGCGTGCTGAAGCCGACGCCGATTGCGATTCCGAATTTTGAAGCGATCGGCGTCGACCCGGCTGTGGCTCAGCAAATAAGCGAAGTGGTTCGCGCCGACCTGGAATCAACAGGTCTGTTCACGATCACACCGGAAGAAGCCTACATTCAAACCGATCTCAATATCGAAGTGGCGCCGCGCTTTGCGGACTGGAAAATCATTCAGTCAGACGCCCTCGTGGTTGGCACGGTCGAGCAGATCACTCGCGACGGCAATGAATTGATCCGCGGGTCGGTGCGGATGTGGGACGTTTATGGCGAAGAGCTGATGCGGTTTGAAGACTCGGCGGGTCGCCAGGTTTCAGGTCGCCGATTCACGACGACACCGGAAGACGTCCGCCGGATCGCACACAAAATCGCTGACGCGATTTACAGCCGTCTGACCGGTGAAGACGGCTATTTCGACACCCGGATCGTATATATCGCCGAAACAGGGCCGAAGAATGCGCGTATCAAACGCCTGGCCATCATGGATGCTGACGGCGCCAATGTGAAATACCTGACCAGCGGTGCGTTCACCGTGCTGACCCCGCGCTTCTCGCCTGAGGCGCAGCAGATCACGTACATGTCGTATGAAGGCGGCATTCCGCGGGTCTATCTCTACGATCTGCGCCGCGCGCGTCAGGAGGTTCTGGGTAATTTCCGCAGCATGACATTCGCGCCGCGATTCTCTCGAGACGGCAATTCGGTCCTGCTCACGCAAGCTACGAACGGTAATTCGGATATTTATCTGATGGATCTGCAGACTCGCCAGAGCCGCCGTCTGACGGATCATCCAGCGATTGATACCTCGCCCTCCATGTCACCAGACGGTCGCCAGATCGTGTTCAACTCAGATCGCGGCGGCAGCCCTCAGCTATATGTCATGAACACCAATGGTACGACGCGCGTTTGCCCGTCAGGCGGCCGCGATATTGCCTGCCGCATCACATTTGGATCCGGGCGCTATTCAACGCCGGTCTGGAGCCCGCGCGGCGATTTGATCGCATTCACCAAACAATCTCGCGGACGCTTCCATATCGGCGTCATCGGCATCGATGGGCAGGGTGAGCGCCTGTTGACCGAATCCTATCTCGATGAGGGTCCGGACTGGTCGCCAAATGGTCGGGTCATCACCTTCTTCCGCGAGCGTGCGCCCGGCGCCTCACCGCAATTGTGGTCGGTGGATTTGACGGGCCGGAACCTGCGCCGCCTGCAAACCCCAACTGACGCGTCAGACCCCGCCTGGTCGCCTCTACTCGATTAGGAAAATGAATTCGCAGTCTGACAACACGTTAATCTTCCCAAATCGCAGGAAAATCAGGTATACGGCGTCACGAAGTTGACAAAAACCGTGCCTAATGCACCCATTGCACGCGCAAGCAAGGAGAGACCCACATGCGTAAGCTTATGATGACGTCCGCGTCGATCGCCGTATTCGTCGGCGTGGCGGCATGTTCTTCCACCCCAGAACCAGAACCGGTTGTGGTTGAAGAGCCTGTTGTCGTAGAAGAACCAGAGCCCGAAGTTGTCGTCGTCGAAGAGACACTTCCTGTCGTACCAACTGGCCCCGCAGAAGGCTCTCTGGAAGACTTCCAGGTTAATGTTGGCGACCGCGTCTATTTCGATCTCGACCAGTATCGCCTCTCCGCCGACGCCCAAGGAATTCTTCAGCGTCAGGCCGCATGGCTTTCGTCTTACCCAGACGTGAACATTCTGGTTGCCGGTAACTGCGACGAGCGCGGCACCCGTGAATACAACCTGGCCCTCGGCGAACGCCGCGCGTCTGTTGTGAAAAACTACCTGGTTGACCTCGGCGTCGACCCAGCCCGCATTCAGACCGTTTCTTACGGAAAAGAGCGCCCTCTGGCTCTCGGTTCCAATGACTCGGCCTGGGCCCAGAACCGGAACGGCTTCACACAGCTGATTTCAGGGGTCGTTGGCTAAGCCCAACTGCAATATTTACATTTGATTAGGCCGGGCGTCACATTTTGGCCCCGGCCTTTTCGTATCCGGTGTTTTCCCGACCGTTTGATGTAATTGGAGTGCGTGCCGCATGTTTCGATCTTCTTGTCTCGCGCTGACAGCGCTGTTCGTACTTAGCGCGACGCCCATGGCTGATGCACAACGCCGGGCCGACGTTGTCCAGGGCGTGACCAGCGGACAACTGGCTTTGACGGTCGAAGAGCTCCGCGTCAGCAATGCCGAGCTGCGCGCACGGATGACCGGAATTGAATCCGACAAGGCGCAGCTCAACGGCAAAGTCGAAACACTGGAATTCTTGCTGTCTCAGTCTCGCGACGAGATTAATCGCATGCAGACGGATGATGCAGAGCTCGAACGCCTGATCACGCGATTGGAGCGACGCCTCGATGAGCAGGAAAAGACCATCGCAGATCTCAATCGACAGGTTATCGCGCTACAACCAGAGCCCGCCTTCCTGTCGGCAGGCCCCGCACAATCGGTCCCTGGCGGCGCCGAGCTGCCCGACGATCTTGGCTCTGGCGATGCAGCGGACGAAACCGCGACGATTTCATCTGCTGGCCCGACCCGTATTGTTCGCGGCGCCGACGCCAATACCACCCCAGGTCCGAGCGCAGGGACGATCACACAAACCGGACCCGACGGTGAGCCCTTGCCTCAAGGCTCACTCGGCACATTGTCCGCGAGCGCCCTTCCTGGTGAAGCCGGCCCGCTATTCGGCGAAGCCAAATCGCGCTTGCTGCGATTTGATTATGCCGGCGCCGAGGAAGCGTTTCGCGCGTTCCTGGGCAGATTTGGCGATGATCCGCAGGCTGGTGAAGCGCAATACTGGCTGGCAGAAGTGCTGTACCAGCAAGAAGCTTACGCCGAGTCCGGCGCCGCTTATACGGACATGATCCGAACTTATCCCGATGATCCACGTGCGCCAGAGGCTCTCGCAAAACTGGCGCGGTCGATGCGCCTGGTTGGCGACACGGACCAAGCGTGCAACGCCTTGAACCTGCTACCGCAGCGCTATCCCAATGCCTCCGGTGTGACGCGCAACCTCGCCGCTGGCGAACGCGTACGCTCAGGCTGCGAGAACAGCTAGGTACAGTGAAATTCGGGGCTGATTTCGACGCACTGCTTGCGCGCGCCTCTACCAGTCCGACCCAATCTTTGACGCTCGCTGTCTCCGGCGGCAGCGACTCTCTTGCCTTGCTCCTGCTCACGCATGACTGGGCGATGCGCACCGGACGAGATCTTAACATTCTCACTGTTGATCATGGTCTTCGCCCCGAGGCGAGGCGCGAGGCAGAAGCGGTCGCGGCCTGGTCGCGAGAGCTGGGGCACAAACATCAGACCCTAAGCTGGGCAACCCCCAAGCCTGCGCAGAACGCCGCCCGCACCGCCCGGTTTCGCCTGATTTGCGACGCCATGCGCGAAGAGGACGAGCAGCTCCTTTTGGTCGGACACACACTGGATGATGTCGTCGAAACAGCCCTTATTCGCCGGCGACGCGGTGTAAGGGGCGCAAGCATTGCTGGTCCAACGATTGCCGCCCCAGCGCCAGTTTGGCCGGAAGGACGCGGCATCACAATCCTTCGCCCCTTGGTCAAAACGCGCCGCGCCGCCTTGCAGAACCATCTGCGCCGTGACGGCCGCAACTGGGTCGACGACCCCACTAACCACTCACTCGCCTATGAGCGTATCCGGGTGCGAAAGTTTCTCCATCGCCACCCTGGCCTTCGCGACATCAGCACTCAATTCGTACGTAAACTGCAGCAGCAGAGAGCCATTGAGGACCAGTCGCTTGGCCGCGTCCTGGAACGTGTGCAGGTCCGCTCCGACGGCACGATCGACACGGCTGGAATAGACGTTACTGAACGCGCGCTTTCGCTGCTTGCGCGATGCGCCAGCGGCAGTGCCGCAGAGCCACGCGCGGGGTCGGTCCGCAGCCTGGTGTCAACTCTGCGAGATCCGGGGACGCGACAGACCCTCGGCGGCGCCTGGTTTCAAAAAACACAGGACGGGTTTCACATCGGCCGCGATCCGGGCGCGAACCCGCACTGCACGGAAAGAGACATGTTCGATGGGCGCTTTGCACGGTCGGAGCAGGCGCGATTGCCGGACCCCAAGAACCAGGGCTTTCTGGTCCGACATGCATCACCGCCTGACCAGCACTGGCAGGAGATTATCTCGGAACGCCTGGCGCACATGGCGCAGTGTTGCAAAACCCCGGACCTCGATGTGGTCAGCGCCTAACTCGCCAGCGGCCCGACCTCTTTGACATCTTCGACGGTCCGCAGGCCAGGTTTCGGACTATTGACCAGAACAGCCATATTCCCGGGGGCATGCTTGTTATCGAGCATTTTCTCATGCGCCTGCGGGATATCTGCCCAGGCGAAGACTTCCGACATGCAGGGGTCAATTCGGCGATCGATGACCAGCTGATTGGCGGCTGAGGCCTGTTTGAGATTGGCGAAATGTGAGCCTTGAACCCGTTTCTGCCGCATCCACAGGAAGCGTGCATCCATCGTGAGGTTGAATCCGGTCGTTCCGGCACAAATCACCACCATTCCACCGCGCTTGACGACGAAAACCGAGACTGGAAACGTTGACTCGCCCGGGTGCTCGAAAACGATGTCGACATCCTTACGGCCGGTAATCTCCCAGATCGCTTTTCCGAACTTGCGGCTTTCGCGCATATAATCGTTGAAATCAGGGCCATTCACTGTCGGCAGCTGCCCCCAGCAATTGAAGTCCTTACGATTGATCACGCCCTTGGCGCCCATTGAGTAGACGAAATCCTTCTTGTCGTCCGACCCGACCACGCCAATCGCGTGCGCCCCCGTCACCGCGCAAAGCTGGACTCCAAAACTGCCAAGGCCCCCTGAGGCGCCCCAGACCAGGACATTATTGCCTGGTTTCACAATGTGCGGACGATGGCCAAACAACATGCGGTAAGCGGTCGCCAGCGTCAGCGTGTAACAGGCGCTCTCTTCCCAGGTGAGGTGTTTCGGGCGCGGCATGCATTGGCGCGCCTGCACACGACAGAATTGCGCGAACGAGCCGTCAGGCGTCTCATAGCCCCAGATGCGCTGGCTGGGCGAGAACATCGGGTCGCCGCCATTACATTCTTCATCGTCGCCATCATCCTGATTGCAATGGATGACGACCTCGTCTCCTGGCTTTACCCGCGTCACTTTGCGACCCACCGCCCAGACTATTCCGGACGCATCTGATCCGGCGATATGATAATCGGCCTTGTGCACATCAAAGGGCGAAATAGGTTCGCCGAGGCCTGCCCAGATGCCATTATAGTTCACGCCTGCGGCCATCACGAAGACCAGAACTTCATCGCTGTCGATTTCCGGCACCGGAACCTGCTCGATCTGCATCGCCGTTGCCGGTCTGCCATGTCGCTCACGGCGAATTGCCCATGCGTGCATCAGTTTGGGAACGTGAAACTCCGGTGGAATCTCACCAATTGCGTAGAGATCTTTCTTGTCCCCGGATTTGGTCTTCGCTGTGCCTGCCATCTGGTCCTCCGTCGGCACTGCATGCGCCGTTTTCAGCGTCTTCACAGGCCCTTCATTTCACGTCAGAGTGAACCACCACAGAACGTGTTGCAAGGAAAAGTTGTGCGATGCAGCATAGAGATTTGGAGCCCGCAATTGGCCAGCAAAGCAGCACGGTCGGGACATGGGTTTTCCTGAACGGCAAGTTCGTTCAAGGCCAGGACGCAACGGTTTCGGTCAATGATCGCGGCTTTTTATTCGGACATGCGGCGTATGAAGTTACAGCGGTCTATGACGGCAAGCTGATCGATTTCGATCAACATATGGCGCGCCTGGAGCGAACCCTGGCCGGGATCGAGATTGCAGCGCCGAAGCTGGATTTTGCGCAGCTTCACCAGGAGATGATGGAGCGCAATCAACTGCGCGAAGGCCTGATTTATGTGCAAGTTACAGCGGGTGATCCGGGACCTCGCGACTATTATGGCCCGGAGGCATTCATCCCCACCGTCTATATGTTCGCAACCCACAAAACACTCATCAGCGATGTTGCGCGCGATGGTCTGACCGCGATCTCCTACGAGGACACGCGCTGGCAGCGCCGTGATCTGAAGACGACGCAATTGCTGACCCAAACGCTCGCCTATCGCGCCGCGCGGCGCGCCGGGGCGGATACCGCAATCCTGCACGAAGACGGCATGGTAACCGAAGCTGCGTCAGCAAATCTCTGGATCGTTGATTCATCGGGCGCGCTGATCACGCGAGACCTGTCGGCAGCGCTGTTGCCCGGGATCACGCGCGGCCGGTTGGTCGATCTGCTGGGCCCGGACGGATATCGAATTGAAGAACGGGCATTCTCGCTCGACGAATTGGGCGCGGCGACTGAGGCGTTCACCAGCTCCACAGGCGTCGTGATTGCGCCGGTTCTCAGTCTGGACGAGACCCCCATAGGGTCGGGTCGTCCGGGCGCTGTAACCCGCAAAGTACAATCGTCCTACTATCGCTATATCGGCGCCGATATCGCGGCCCTAACCTGGCTATAGATCCTTTGGTTCCTGGTCAGGATCAATCACCTCACCATCGACGGTAAACGCATCATCATCGCCGGGTGGTGCGTTTTGAGCAGCCTGCATCTGCGCCATCATTTCCTGCATCTGGCCCATCATACCGGCCATCTGGCTCATGCCGACGCGCGCCGAGATCCAGGCGCCGATCACCGCGACCATAGTCGGCACGATCAGATAAACCGTATCCGAGACCATGAGTTGTGGCTCGAATTCGGTGGTCTGAAAAAGCGCTGCGATCCATGCAGCAAGTCCAAACGCAATTCCATACCCGACCAACCCGATCGCGAAACGCCGGCCGGCGCCGCGAAAAATATTCGGCGGACTGGGCTCGGCATCCGGGGAAAGCACTGACTTCAAATCTGTCGCTGGCGATGGGCTGACTTTTCGGATCACAATGGTTGTCGCCGTCGCAACCACGGTCAAAAGTGGGATCAGGAATATGCTTCGGTTCATCACGCCGGCAACGATAGCGGCGACCAGAAACGCAATCGGGCCAGCGAGCCGCAACAGGATCGGAATTAGAAATGAAGTTGGCATAGCAAGGCCCCGATGGCGATGGAGCCTAGGGTTAGCTTGCTTGCAGGGGCACTGGCAATGCGCGGGCCCCGCTTTTCAGAGTCGCGCGCACTTTCAGGGCCAGGATGATGGCCGCCAGCAGCAAGGTCACGCCATTGGCCAGCATGATCGGCATGCTGGTTTGCAGGACGCCATAAATCAGCCACGCCGCGACGCCCAGCGTGAACATTGCATACATGGTCAGCGAAATGCCCGCGGTTTCGCCCGAGCGCAAAACCATGAGTGTTTGCGGCAAGAAGGAAAGCGTTGTCAGAAACGCGGCAACAAGTCCGATAAAGTCTGCCATTGTCGGGAACTCCAGATTGAGCGTCTTTTTATCACGCCGACCACGGCAGCACTTCGCATAACTTACCATTCCTTTCATGCACAAATGCATGCGTTCGGCTTCCCGTTGGAGACCCTTGCGAGGGCGCGCATCTTGGATCATGTTGCGGCGCAATATCCTTGTGGAGGACGCCTTGGCAGATACTGAATACCAGCACGCGCCAGACCGGCCGTGGATCTTCCGTACCTATGCCGGACATTCTACAGCTCTGAAATCGAACGAGCTGTATCGGCGAAACCTGTCCAAGGGACAAACCGGCCTGTCCATCGCCTTCGATCTGCCAACCCAGACGGCTTATGACGCCGACCATATTCTGGCGCGCGGCGAAGTCGGCAAGGTCGGCGTGCCCGTTGGCCATCTCGGCGATATGCGCACCCTGTTCGACCAGTTGCCGCTGGAAGAGATGAACACGTCAATGACCATCAATGCGCCTGCAGCATGGCTCTTGTCGCTCTATGTCGCGCTGGCTGATGAACGCGGGGACGATCGCGCCAAACTTCGCGGGACAACTCAAAACGACATCATCAAGGAGTACCTCTCGCGCGGCACTTATGTGTTTCCGCCGCAGCCGAGCATGCGCCTGATCAGCGACATGATCAGCTGGTGCTATACCGAAGTGCCGAAATGGAATCCGATGAATGTCTGCTCCTATCACTTGCAGGAAGCGGGCGCGACGCCGGAGCAGGAACTGGCCTACGCTCTGGCCACAGCGTGCGCGGTACTGGATGCGGTGAAACAAGGCGGCCAGGTTCCGGAAGAAGACTTTCCGACCGTGTTCGGCCGTATCTCGTTCTTTGTGAATGCCGGCGTGCGCTTCGTCACTGAGCTTTGCAAAATGCGAGCATTTGTCGACCTTTGGGAAGAGATTGGCCGCGAGCGCTATGGCGTGTCGAACGACAAGGCACTGAGGTTTCGATATGGCGTGCAGGTCAACTCGCTCGGCCTCACCGAGCCGCAACCAGAAAACAATGTTTACCGCATCCTGATCGAGGCGCTAGCGGTCACGTTGTCCAAACGGGCGCGGTGCCGCGCCCTGCAGCTGCCGGCCTGGAATGAGGCACTCGGCCTGCCCCGGCCATGGGACCAGCAATGGTCCTTGCGGATGCAGCAGATTCTCGCGTTCGAAACCGATCTGCTTGAATATGAGGACTTATTCGATGGCAGTCATGTCGTCGATGGCAAGACCGAAGCGCTGAAAGCCGAAGCGCGCGCTGAACTTGCCAAAATCGATACGATGGGCGGCGCCGTCGATGCCGTTGGCTATATGAAGGAAAGCCTGGTCGGCGCCCATATTGACCGCGTTCGGGGTATCGAAAGCGGTGACCTCAAGGTGATCGGCGTCAATGCCTTCACGCAAACAGAGGACAGTCCGCTCGGCGCTGGGAATGAAGCGATCGAAACCGTCGATCCGATGGTGGAGCGCCAGCAGGTTGAAGCGCTGCGAAAATGGCGCGCTCAACGCGACGCCGGACAGGTGGAAGCGGCCCTCGCTGATTTGAAAGCCGCCGCCACGTCCGGGGCAAATATCATGGAGCCCAGCATCGCCGCGGCGAAGGCGGGCGTCACGTCAGGTGAATGGGGCGGAACGCTCCGCGAGGTATTCGGAGAGTTTCGGGGTCCGACTGGGGTCGCGGTCGTTATCGATACAGGCGGCGATGAGAACATCGAGAAGACAAAATCCAAGGTCGAGTCACTATCGACCCGTCTGGGGCGTGACCTGACTTATGTACTCGGCAAGCCAGGCCTTGATGGTCACTCAAACGGTGCCGAGCAGATCGCGGCACGCGCCCGCGCTTGCGGCATGCAGGTTGTTTATGAAGGCATCCGATTTACGCCCGCCGAGATCGTCGCCCAGGCCAAGGAGGCCGAGGCACATGTGATCGGACTTTCTATCCTGTCGGGCAGCCATCTCGACCTCGTGCGTGACACGCTCGCCGAAATGCAAAAGGCCGGGTTGGACCAGACGCCATTGGTGGTGGGCGGGATCATTCCGTTTGTGGATGAACAGGCCCTGCGTCTGATGGGCGTGCGACGGGTCTATACGCCGAAAGACTTTCAGATCACCAATATCATGGAAGACGTGGTCGACCTGGTAGAGGCAACCTGGTTGCCTTAGATCACCACGGACCAAGGCGGCGGAACCGAATCTCTCTCAGCTCAATACCGCGGGTCTTGTCCGGCACGACCGGGCGCACGGCGATATAGTCAAAGCCGCCTGGCGCTTCGAGTACTTTCTGCGGAATGTTCACTTCGGCGGTATAGGTGTCCCAATCCGGCTTGAGATCGAAGCGGGTCCATCCGGTATCACCGACATAGCCTGAGGAATAATTGAACTCGAATGCCTGGGCCCCGCCATTATCGGCCGGCTTTACCGTAAGCGAGATTCTCAGCTTCTGCCCGAAATAGGCCGTCTTCAGATCCGGGCCGAGGCGAAAATGCGCATTATCATGTACGCCAGAGACGATGGCGTCTTCTTCAGCGCGAATGGTCAGCACTTCATTGTCGAGATCGAGTTCATAACCTTGCGCGCCTTCCATCCGGCACAAATCGCCGCCATTCAGGATGATCAAGCTATAGTCCGCAGGACCCTCGGCGCCCCCGAAAGGGCCGCATTTGGGCTGTGTCCAGCCTTGATACATGGCTGCAATTGCCATCACCAAGACCAGGAGACCAATCAGCGGATAGAATATGATGTCTTTCAACACTTGGCTCCTGAGGCAATTTCGACGTTTTCCGCGGGTAGCAATCCCGTCTCTGCTCTGATAGCAACGCCGCCAGCGAAACGCGACCCTGCATGCTGCTTCAATCGCGCTCAGAGTCACATTTAATGGATTGTACTCAATGCCCAAGCTCATTCTTACTCGCCACGGCCAGAGCCAATGGAATCTCGAAAACCGGTTTACCGGCTGGTGGGACGCCGATCTCACCGAAAAGGGTGAAGCTGAAGCCAGCAAGGGCGGGGTCCTGCTTAAAGAGAGAGGGCTGGCGCCGACATTCGCGTTTACCAGCTTCCAGACGCGCGCCATTCGCACACTGTGGCTGAGCCTGGCCGCAATGGACCGAGCCTGGATCCCGGTTGAGAAGCATTGGCGCCTGAACGAACGACACTATGGCGGCCTGACCGGCCTCGATAAAGCAGAGACAGCTGAGAAGCATGGCAAGGATCAGGTCCATATCTGGCGCCGGTCCTATGACATTCCACCGCCACCGCTTGCAGATGACAGCCCATATAATCTCGCCAATGACCCGCGCTATGCAGGCGTACCAGTACCTGGCGCGGAGAGCCTGAAACTGACTCTGGAGCGCGTTTTACCTTATTGGGACAGTGCGATCCGCCCGATTTTGGAAGACGGTCAGGACACGATCATATCCGCGCACGGCAATTCTCTGCGCGCACTGGTCAAACACTTGTTCAAGGTCGCTGACGACACGATTACCGGGGTCGAGATTCCGACCGGCAATCCGCTGGTCATCGATCTCAATGACGCCCTGACGCCGACCGCTGCTGAATATCTTGATGCAGAGCGTGCGAAGGACCTATCTGACTTGCCATGAGCAAGGATCGGTTCATCCTCCGGGCAGCTTCGCCTGACGGAATCGGAATCCTCGCAGATGTCATGGGGCATCTGGCCAGCCACCGCGTGAGCATCACCGAAAACCACGATTTCGGCGATCCGAAGACCCGGCAATTCTTCATATGGGCAAAGTTCCAGGCGGAGCAGGGGTTCAATGAATCCGCCTTTCGCGACGGGTTTTCCGCGCTCGCTGAGCGGCGAAAGATGACATGGTCGCTGCGATCAGAAGGCGATCGTCCGAATGCACTGATCATGGCTTCGAAAGGCGATCATTGCCTGAATGATCTGTTGTATCGGCATCGCCGCGGACGACTTGGCGCCAATATCGTGGCGATCGTTTCCAATCATCCGGACCCGAAATGGCACGCCGATCGCCATGATCTGCCGTTTCATCATGTCCCCGTGACCAAGGACGATAAGGCGGACGCGGAGCAGACGCTGCGCGATCTGATCGACAGCACCGGTGCGGACATGGTCATACTCGCGCGCTATATGCAGATTCTATCGAACGAGCTCAGTCGTGACCTGGAGGGTCGTTGCATCAATATTCACCATTCAGCCTTGCCGAGTTTCAAAGGTGCCAGACCTTACCATCAGGCGCATGAGCGCGGCGTGAAACTGATGGGTGCGACCGCACACTATGTTACGGCCGATCTCGATGAGGGCCCAATCATCGCGCAAGACGTCGCCCCTGTAGATCACCGCCTTTCACCTGAGCGAATGGCGGAATTGGGCAAAGACATCGAAGCGCGGGTTCTCGCACGCGCGGTCACGGCACATGCTGAGGGCCGGGTCTTCCTGAATGGGAAACGCACGGTGGTGTTCGAATGAGTGCGCATCACGAACATATGCGGCGGGCGCTGGAGCTGGCGCAGATGCAGCATGCCCGGACGGGCAAAAATCCAAGCGTTGGCTGCGTTATCCTGGATCGGGACGCACGACGGCTGAGCGAAGCCGCGACCGGCGATGGCGGCCGACCCCATGCGGAACAGCTTGCGCTTGCAGGACTTCCGGTCGGCGCGGCCGCAGGTGGAACCGCCTATGTCACCCTCGAACCCTGCCGCGAACGATCGACGGAAGAAGCGGCGTGCTCACAGCGATTGATCGAAGCTGGAATCGCGAAAGTCGTGATCGCGACCCACGATCCGCACCCCCAGGGAAATGGCGGAATAGACCGCCTCAAAGCGGCGGGCATTCAGGTTCAAATAGGTCTCATGAAAGATGAAGCTGACGCGCTTTATCACGATTTTTTTGCCTCGATCAGCACTGACTGAGGCGTGACCCACCGGGCACAATCGGCCGGGATGCTCTGTATTTACTGAAAAACTGACTTGACGTTAACCTTTGTAGTGTCAGCTTCAAAGGGTAGTGTGAGCAAATGGAACGGTCCCATGATCGGAATCGTTGTGGTCAGTCACGGAAGACTTGCGCAGGAACTGGTGCGCGCTGCGGAGCATGTGGTTGGTCCGCAAGATGCCTTTGAGGCACTCTCTATAGAAGTCGAAGACGACATCGATCAGCGCCGCGACGAGATCAGGGAAACCGTCAAAGCCTGCAATAAGGGCAAGGGCGTCATCATCCTGACGGATATGTTTGGGGGCACGCCATCAAACCTGGCCCTGTCCAGCCTATCGGACGGCAAGATCGACGTCATTGGCGGCGTCAATCTGCCAATGCTGATTCACCTGGCCCAGATCCGCAACGATCTGACTCTGGACGAGGCGGTCCAGGCCGCCAGCGATGCCGGCAAACGGTACATTCGCATCGGATCACAAATCATGAGCCGCACAAAATGAGCACTGAGACCCGTACCGTCGAGATTATCAACCGCAAGGGTCTGCATGCCCGCGCCTCCGCAAAGCTTGCTGAACTGGCGTTGAAACTGCCAACGCTGGTCACCGTCAGTTTTGAAGGCGAAAGCGCAGACGCCCGATCGATAATGGATCTGCTTTGCCTGGGCGCGGCGATTGGCAGTGCGGTCGAGATCAGCGCCGAAGGGAAGCAAGCGTCCGCGGCGCTGAACCAGGTCGAGGCCTTGTTCAAGGACGGGTTTGGCGAACTCGCTGAAGACGCCGCCTGTACCTGCAAATAGACTCTACAGCACCAGTGGCGCGAGCCAGAAACCAATCGCCGTGATCACCGCGATCCCGATCAGGTTTATGCGCAGGCCGCGCGAGATCATCTTGCTGATCGGAATTTCGTCTGTGGCATAAATAATCGCATTTGGCGCCGTCGCCACCGGCAACATGAAGGCACAACTCGCAGCGACAGCGGCCGGAGCGAGCAGGCTGGCTGGCGCGGCCCCTATTGCCACAGACAAGGCACCGAGGATCGGTGCCAGCGTCGTCATGGTGGCGACATTGCTGGTGAGCTCAGTCAGGAAGATGACCAAGGCCACTACAACCGCGATGAAGACGATCGGCGGCAACACGGAGAGTGGCTCGAGATTTTCACCGATCCAGGCCGATAATCCTGTATCGCGCACGGCCCGGCCGAGCGCGATCCCGCCGCCAAACAGCAACAAGACGCCCCAGGGTAGTTTCGTCGCTTCGCTCCAACTAAGGAGTGCGCGGGACTGGCCACCGCCAGCTGGCACCAGAAACACCAGGACAGCACCAAACATAGCAATCATCATGTCGACTTGCGCGCCGCTATACTGGCTGAGCGTGTCCCACCCGATCGCTTCAAAGCCTTGCACCGTCCAGCGCCGGCTGACCCAGAGGGCGGCCACAACCGCGAAGATCATGGCGACTCGTTGTTCTGGCACCGTCATCTTGCCGAGGGCGTGCTTTTGCGACCGCACTTCCTGAATCGCGCCTTCGCTATTCTCGATCTTTCCCAGGCCACGGGTGACGCTCCACCAGGCCGCCGGGATCAGCAACAGAACTGCGGGAATGCCGAAACTCATCCACTCGACAAAGCTGATACTGGCGCCTGCATTGTTCTGCAGCCAATCAATCGCAATCAGATTGGTCGGCGTGCCGATGGGTGTGCCAACGCCGCCAATTGATGCCGCGTAGCAAACACCAAGCAATAGAGCCGTCACAAAGCGCCCATTGTCATCTTTCAACGCCGCCGCTGCCGACAGCGCGATCGGCACCATCATCAGTGTTGTCGCAGTGTTGGAAATCCACATGGAGAGCAACGCAGTCGCGATCATGAAACCGGCGACCAGAGAGAGCGGCGAAGCGCCCACGGCGGACACGACATTCAACGCGATCCGCTTGTGCAGGTTCCAGCGTTCAATACTCAGCGCCACGATGAACCCGCCGAGCAGAAGCAGAACGATATGATCGGCATAGCCCGATCCGATCTGTTTCGGTGATCCAGCGTCAAAGAGCGGCAAGATGATCAGAGGCAACAGCGACGTCACCGGAATCGGGATCGGCTCGGTCGCCCACCATACGGCCATCCAGACAAGCAATGCGCCGGTCGCCCAGGCCGGAAAGGCCAGCCCTTCCGGGGCACCAGCGAGCAGCATGGTCGCCGCGAGTGCCGGCCCAAGGACGAGGCCGATCCGGCCGGCGAGATGAGGAGATTTATCCATGCGCTCACATGGGCAGGGCTTGGCTTAAGAAGTCAAGAACCGGTTAGGAATCAAGGATGAGGTCATTGCGGTGGACCAGCGCCGGGCGCCCACGATAGCCGAGCTCGGCTTCGACGGCGTCAGACTGCAATCCCGCAATCCGTGCCGCATCTTCCGAACCGTACGCAGTGACGCCCTTGCCGACGAGATTGCCGGTATCGTCCTTGATCGCGACCGCAGCTCCGCGAACGAATTGG